>ERZ824598.3825-NODE-3825-length-12221-cov-3.951093_pt1 | contig 12221 bp, 9 predicted proteins | sample MGYA00519934_ERZ824598 | MGnify/ENA primary metagenome ERZ824598 (study PRJEB31778, sample SAMEA3449177) | human gut metagenome | biome: human gut; feature: human-associated habitat; material: faeces | place: United Kingdom | collected 2010/2012 ... | reverse complement strand
GGTGATCCCATAATGTCTGCCGGTATTTCTCTTCGTCCAGTACCCCGACATGATCTTTGGCGTGTTTTGCTGTAATGTCCAGCGCAATCTTGGCGAGGTAAAGATTCGTCCCGATACCCGCTGTTGCGGGTATATGAAAGCGATCTGCGATTTCGTTCATCAGATGCTTGGCAAACGTCACTGCGTCCATGTGATTTGGTGCCAGATAATCGGTCACGTCAAGGAACGATTCGTCGATCGAGTACACGTGAATATCCCGAGGATCAAAGTAATCCAAATACAGCGAGTAGATATCCGCTGCGTATTCAATGTACAAAGCCATGCGGGGCGGGGCGACCTCGTACTTGACATTGCTTGGAATCTCCGACAGCCTGCAACGGTTTCTTATACCTTGTGCTTTCATCGCTGGAGTGATCGCAAGACACAAGGCATTTTTCCCGCGTGTGAGATCTGCGACGACGAGATTTGTCTCGAAGGGATTATACCCACGCTCGGCACATTCGACCGATGCGTAAAAGCTCTTCATGTCTATGCAGAAGTAAGTTCGTGTTTTTGCCATGGTGGGTACGCTCCGTTTTGTCATTTGAGGTGCGGTGGAGTAGTCATAGCGCTCGCACCGCCTCAATGCTGGGGCCGCCGTCCCTTTCGATAAGGTCAGCAAATGCCTGCAGCCGCTCTTTCGAATACATGATCGTGCAGTTGATGTGCATCACCATGTCGCCGGATTCTTTTTCGACGACATGGATGTGTGCGTTGTATGCCTGCCCGACAAAGAAGTGCGCTGTTTCTACGATTTCTCCCTTGTCAGGCAGGTTTTCCGGATCAACGTCCAGATACATTTCTTCTACATCAACATGCCCTAATACGCGTTCCATCTGCCATCCCTCCGTTCACTCCAGATCCTTGAGCACTTTAACCGCAACGCCTTGAATCTCGCAATTATCAACGTAGATGTCGTCCATACGAGAATTCTCCGGGTGTAGACGGATGCGATGCTTTTGGGGTTCTGGATAAAATCTTTTGAGTGTCGCTTCATCCTCCATAAGGGCAACGACAATCTGACCTTCGTCTGCGTAGTTTTGCTGCCGAATCAGAACGAGATCGCCGTTATCGATACCTGCTTCGATCATCGAATCGCCGTAGGCGCGGAGAATGAAGAAGTTGCCTTTGCCGAATAATGCGACAGGAAGGCGGACGTATTCCTCGATGTTTTCCTCTGCAAATTTCGGAATGCCGCAGGCAATGGTGCCGAGAACGGGGACTCGGATTGCTGCTGCCTTCGTTTTCGTAGAGGTCATCGTGCGGTAGCCGGAGTAGTCAAGAATGCCATCATCACACAGCTGGGCGATGTAGCGCTGCACCGTAGCCTTTGACGATCCGACTCCGTCTGCGACTTCCTGCATAGTGGGCGAGATACCGTTGCTGTCCGTGTAGTCACTCACGAACTTCTCGATAGTCGCCATCAGGGTCTTATCTTTGCTTCTCATGCGAAATTCCTCCTAAATGAAACCTGTGTCTCATTTACAACTAAATTATACTCACGCCGATAGAGTGCGTCAAGGGGTTTGAGACAAAATTCCCGGTTTACAGCTTTGAAGTAATGATTTCATTACGCCACTGGCAATGATAAGCAAACGCCATGCAGTACGAACCACATGGCGCTGCCTTATGGAATTGGAGCTCTAAGGATTATTTGGCGTTGACCTTAGAAGCGGCCTCTGCTGCAGCTGCAGCCTGCTTTTTGGCCGTCCATCCACCCTTGGGCACTGGGGCATACGCCTGCTCTAGCGAGTAGATAATAACTTTTTCTTCACCGAAGATAGCGCCGGGAACATTCCAACTTTCTTCGGGTGCCCACTGCATGATCCTCCGCACCGCATTGGCTGCCGGGGCGCAGCTGATCTTGATGGGGTATCGCTGCTCACCAGCGGGTTTGGAGAACTTGATCGCCTGCGGCGCATCTGCCTTGCAGGCCTTGATGGCGAACTGCTTACCTTTCTCTTCGACGAAGAGCTGGATGTACTCCGGGTATCCCAGATCCACAAAGGTGGCAGCGTTGAACTTGATCTGGTTGCCGTTCATAAAGGTGGCAACAGAGTCGGTGCGAGAGGTGATGAGCTCTACGAGCTTGAATTTTTCGAGTACGGACATATTAGTTTTCTCCTTTGACTTTAATTATTTCGATGTGATCTGCCATAGCTGGCGTTGCGGCTTCTGCCGCAGGTGTGGTCGAGTAAAAAATACGCGCGATGTCGTCTTCATCCCAATCGAGGTCGATCTGAGTGAAACCGGCAAGACAACCTTTCAGGACGATTCTCGGCTTCGTCCTGCGGCCGCGTCTTTTGCGATAGTATTTCTCGTCGATCATCTGCTGCACCCGATCCCAATCTGATCTCAGAATAATGGGATCATGGTGCCCTTCAATGAAGTACTGCGTCTTCTGTCCCGTGTTCTTGATGGCTTTATGGCTGAACACATCCACGGTCATTGTCTTCTGACACAGGACATTGCCACAGTATTTTTCATTCCGAAGTATTCCGAGCACGCCGCCACTGCTCCATACCGTCTGGTTAGTCGCAGTCGGAACACCACTCCGGGTTAAGATCTCGGCGATTTGAGGGGACGAGTAGCCGTTGAGGTACATATCATAAATAATGCGTACCAGTTCGGCTTCCGCTTCGACGATCTGCCACTTTCCGTCTTCGCCCATCTCATAGCCGAGAAGTGACCACGCCGGATAAATACCCGTGCCACGTTTCCAGCGTCGGATGTACGACCATTTAAGACTTTCAGATTTGGACTCCGATTCACCCTGCGCGAACAGGCTGATCAATCCAAGATATGTCTCGGATGTAGTGTCCAGCGTGTTAATCCTCTCGGTTTCAAAGTATACGGCAACCGGATGCTCCAGCTGTTTCAGCATGCGGATCGTCGAAATGCAGTCCAGAACATTACGCGCAAAGCGGGTGACCGCCTTCGTGATGATCAGGTCGATCTTACCCGCTTTGCAATCCTCGATCATGCGATTGAACTCATCCCTGTGTTTTAGAGATGTGCCGGAAATTCCGCGATCTGCATATATACCTGCAAACTGCCATTCATCGTTGCCTCGGATGTAATCTGTGTAATTCTGTACCTGCAGCTCATAAGAGAGCGCCTGCGTGTCCATGTCTGTGCTGACACGGCAATAGGCGCACACGCGGAGCTTCGGCTTTTCATAGCCCTCTCGATCTGTGATAGCAGGAATTACCTGCACATCAACATGCTCTGTCAATGACTGCCGAATTTTCTCGTTTCGCGTCTGCTTTCGCGTAGCAGGGCGCTCCTGTATAGCTCTGTCGATTTTAATCTTCTTCAAAATGCATCACCTCCCTCTGCGCCACAAATTTGATCGATTGCCGACATCGACCCTGACGCATGCGGAGGCGGCGCTACTTTATTATAGCGCTGTATATCAACAAGTGGTGCGGTTTTACCACCACATCTTGCGCTACAAGGGTAAAAAAAGAAGGGCGATCGCTCGCCCTACCTTTATTTTTCGTATGTTTTGATTATTTGCCAAAGTGCGGTTTTCTGTTCCGGTGTCAGTACTGTCCATTTATCAAAGAGTTCCCGCAGTTCCGGCGTAATCTCAATCATTTCGCCCTCTGCAAAAAACTGTGCCATGGTAATGCCGAACGCCTTGCACAATGCTTCCAATGTGACCATGCTCGGAGTGTTGCCACGGCGGTAGATGTTGGATACTGTGTTCGGCGATAAGCCTGCCTCTTTGGCGATTTTGTAATCTGACCAACCGTGTTGCTCCTGCAATTCGATCAGCCTTTGACGGATGTCCACAAAACCACCTCACTTCCAGTATATATTCTATCACCACGTTTGGTGATGCCGTTAGAGCAAATGGGTGGAAGTAGTATCGTAAGTTATGGTGATATTTATACTTGAAACTTGCGCGTTCAGGCGGTAAACTATATTTGGGAAATGTGGTGATCCTTATGTCAAACGAGCCTGAGCTCAGAATGCGCCGGGTATGCTTTACCGGCCACCGCCCTGAAAAACTGAATAAAAGCGAGGCAGAAATCGTAGCCTCGCTTGAGCGGGAAATCCGTGCTGCTATCACAGACGGTTTCCAGACTTTCATCTCCGGTATGGCCAGAGGTGTTGACATCTGGGCTGCGGAGGTCATCCTTCGTCTACGGGACAATGGCTCTCCGATTCATCTGATTGCCGCAAGCCCCTATCAGGGCTTTGAACGTGCATGGTCGCCAGCGTGGCAAAGTCGCTATGCTTCGGTTCTGGCCGGTGCCGATATCGTCCGTTTCATTTCTCCGCAGTATGACCGTGGCTGCTTCCAACGCCGCAATGAATGGATGGTCGACCACGCTGGCCGTGTGATCGCCGTGTTCAACGGCGAGAAGGGCGGGACAAAAAACACGATTGACTATGCAACTCGGCAGAATGTCCCCGTAATCTATATTCCATAAAACCTGCACTTACAGAAACACCTCGCAGCCGTTATGACTGCGAGGTGTTTGCTATTTGTTTAGGGCTTCCGTTAAGCAGCAATGACAACCGCGTTTTCTTTCACTTTGTTGATCGCGGCCAATAACGCTGCACGTGTACGGGCATCAAAGAGCTTTACAAAGCTGATCGGCTTGTCAAAGGGCGGATTCTGCAGCTCGGTAACATTCTCCATATACCCATTCTGCTCGATGTGGTTAATGATCTTATGCACAAAAGCGATCTGCTTCTGGTTCAGTGACTGGTCGTTTATGAACTGCGAAAAAGCCTGCATTGCTGCTTCGTGATCCAGCTTGGCGATTTTGCGGATCAGCAAACCAAACGGCGTATCACCATATTCTCTTTCGTAGTCTTCTTTACTGCCCAATTCGCTAGTCAGCACGTGCTCCAGCTCGCTGTAATCCGCAGCCGAGAGGGGGATGTTGTGTGTCAGCTTATAGATGGCAAGCGCATTTCCGTTTTCGTTGACGTAGCGATTGACTTTGGCGCGATAGTCTTCGAAATCATACCCCGGCTCCATCGGGTCGCCCTCTTTCTGATCTATAATCGGGTCAGATAGCCGAGTAATAATCGGCTTTCGAGGGTCAACGTCATTCAGGAACTTTATCAGATCACGGAGCTCCTTCCGCACCCGCTCATACAGCAGAACATCGTTCGCATTCCAGAAAGCGTCTGTGTTGACCTCCTTGATGATCGGCAGTTTCGCTTTTACCTGCGGGATGCTGACCTTGCGCTCCAGCAGCGTTCCAATATCACGGAGCTGTTTCTGTGCATTCTTAAGCGAGGGCATCTGCTCTATCTGGGCAATCATTAGACCGTACATAAAGTTATCAAAGCGCTTTGCAAATTCGTCGTTGTCATCCAAGTGAACGATTGGCGCAATCTGCTGCATCAGTTCGCCCTTGTCGCCTTCACTAATGTAGTTGAAAGCTCCGGGCTTCTTAAACTTTTCAACGCTTTGTATGTGCAGCCTCACGGCGATGAGATCGGTGTTCAGCGCCAATACCTGAGAGTAGCATGTCTCTACAAGCTCGGATCTCCAGCTCTGATAGTCGTCTCCGGCAAATGCACTTTCCTGCAGCGCCACCGCAATGCGGATCTGCTTCCCGAATATGTTCTCCGACAGCGTCTTCGTCTCGCGGGACTCAAAGCCCTCTTTGTGAGCACGGAAGTATTCAAAGTTTCCGCAATAGTCAAAGATGAGGAACCGTCTCTTTGCCGTGTATTCGCCGTCGATCTGATCGATGCAGGTGAGCTCCTTGCTGAGACGAGTACCACGCCCGATCATCTGCCAGAATTTCGTCTTTGACCGCACCTTTTTAAAGAATACGAGGTTGACGCATTCCGGCACATCGATGCCGGTATCCATCATATCCACGGAAACCGCTATGATCGGGTACTTCTCTGGAATTTTGAAATCGTCAATGATCGTCTGCGCGTATGTATCGTCGCAGATAACGCGCTGTGCAAATGTGCCACGGTATTTTGGGTACAGCTTATTAAACCGCTCCAGAATGAACTCCGCATGGCGCTTGTTCTGGGCGAAGATGATGGTTTTACCCAGTCTGTCACCACCAGCAACACGGATGCCGCGCTCCATTAAATCCTGAAGCACCGTGTCAACGGTTGTCTCGTTGAAAACGAACTTGTTCAGCTGCGCCGACGGAATGAAGTCGGGCATCAGGCCGTCCTCAACAAAGTCCTCTTCATACCGTTCCTTGTCCTCATCGGAAAGGTCGTCGTATGTGATGCCTTCCTCTAAGAACTTTGTTTTAACCTCATAGTTATAGTAGGGCACGAGCACATGATCCTGATAGACTGCCGTCTCGTAGTCGTATGCATACGTCGGTACACCGTGCTCCATTTCGAAGAAATCATAGGTATTGCGATCAACGTCCGTTTTTGGGGTTGCGGTCAGTCCGACCATGATCGCATCGAAGTATTCGAAAATCGCGCGGTATTTTTTGAATATGCTGCGGTGGCTCTCGTCGATGATGATGAGGTCAAAGTGGGCTGGGGTAAACATGCGCTGCCCATCTTTCGTCTTCATATCGTCTATGGCGTTCAGCATTGTCGGGTATGTCGAGAATACGATCCGTGCGCTCCGGTCGTCCTTATTGGAGCACAGATTGCACAGAGACATATCCGGCAGATAGTTCTTGAAATCATCCTTTGCCTGTTTCACCAGCGCCGTGCGATCAGCCAAGAACAGAATATTGGTGACATATTTGCCGCGACTGAGCACATCGGTGAGGCTGGATGCAGTTCTGGTTTTACCCGTTCCTGTTGCCATGACCAGCAGGTGCTTTCTAAACCCTTGCCCAATCTGCTCACATACAGCGCGGATGGCTTCCTTTTGGTAGTAGCGATCTGTGATTCTGTCATCGATAGGAATGGTCATCAGATCCTTCCGCTCGGTACGGCGGTTCATCAGCTTCTGCAGATCGTCTTTGCTGAATATGCCGCTGACCTTGCGCTGCGGGCTGCTCTGATCGTCCCAAAAGTAGGTTTCAAAACCATTGGTCGTGAACATCATGGGGCGACGTCCGAATTTTCTCTCCAGACAGTCAGCGTACAGCACAGCTTGTTTGCGGCCTATGTTCGGGTCTTTGCTGGATCTCTTGGCCTCCACCACTGCAAGTGGTAGGCCGTCTTTTCCGAACAGCACGTAGTCCACATATCCCATCTGCCCTAGTACCCCTGCCATACCTTCGACGGGATACTCTTCCTGAACGTCAGCATCTGCTCCGGAGAATTTCCAGCCCATCTGCTTCATGTCCACATCGATATAAATTTTGCGGGTCTTAAACTCGGAAAGGTCTGCGGCGACAAAGGTGCGCTCCTGCTGGTGCTGCTCCTTTGCTGCGGTGATCTGCTCGGACATTTGCTCGATCTTTTTACGCAAAGCCTCAATCTCTGCGTCCTTCTCACCGAGCAGACTCTCTTGCTCTTTTATTTTTTTGGTGTCGACGACGACCTTTTCAGTCGGAATCAGTGCCTCATCGAACTGCCGCTCTTCGTAATCAGCGCCATAGCAATAATCCACCCATTGAATAAACTCAAAGAGTCCCTGCAGAGAAGCGAGGGCGTCACTAGCCTGCACGCTTCGCTCTGTGTGAACGGCCAGATTGCCCAACTTAATGATAAACGGCAGTTTGCCCCATGTGTTGTAGTCCACCGCAAAACGGAAGGTCGGCTCGTGAATGAGTGCCTGCAGATTATCCTTGTAGGGCATTTGCATCGTTTTATCAGCCGAATACACCCATTTGACGGCTAATTCCAGAGCTTTTCTGCTGCCAACAGCGCACATGGCAGGCGCGGAAACATACACCTTTTCCGCCTCGATCGCAGCCGAGGCAAATAGTGCGTACTCCTTTTTATCTTTTAGAAATCCGAAGTTCGACATGTCATCCACTCCTGCCTGTATGTATTCGCTGCCGCTTGGCAGTATCTAAAGCTCAAAGAGCTGTAATATTTTGATTTGTCGGTCTGTTCGACGAAGGCTGCAAACTGCTCCTGCAGTTCGATCGGTGGGACGCAAAACATCATTGCATTCAGTTTTGCTTGATTAAGCTTCGGCTGCGCAGTTCCAGTAATGCTGCCGGAAATGTCTGTTAACGCAAAACATATCTCGATGTATTTTTGCGTTGCTTTCGATTCAAAACGGACAACATGAGCGTGGTTATTTACCCACACCTTTCCGCTAACCGAAAACGCTATTGGCGTAGATCGCATCACTAAATTCGCGCCATCTTCGGATATGAGCAGAATGTCTTCATCGAAGATGTAGTCCTTAACATAATCGACAATGCCCGATGCTCCATAATAGGGGTAATTTCCCGCCTTGCGGTTTGTGCTTGTAATCGGCACCCTACGGCTGTCCAGGTTCTCACAGATCTGGTCAAGCCGCTGGCGGGTCCATCCTTTCGGATTGGTTTCTGGGTCACCGAACAGTTCGATAAATCGGGATTTCACAAGCTGATCCAACAAAAGCAACTGTTCAGTCTGCCTGTCTATTAAGCTTGTTATGCGCCGTAAATGATCTGCAATTTCTGCCTGCTTTTCAATAGGGGGATATGGAATAGTGGTACCATCAAAGTCTTTTTTGACAATGTGCTTCATTGTTGCACCATGCGTCTTCGATTCCATCTCAGCCAGTTTGTGCTCCACCGCAAATACAAAGTAATCTTTGTTGACGGGAAGCTTGTCAAAAACCACTTTGAATATGTGCTGGTTGAGTAATGCCTTGCCGCGCTGCCACACATAGACCCCCAAGCTGGCTGACCAAGAAATTAAGACATCACCATCGTTAACTTCGATGCGTTCGGGATATTCGCCATCATACCGATTCAGCTGATAGCTGTTTCCGGTTAAATCCTGAATGCGAATAATTGGGAGACCTGTTTCACCCCAATCGGCTGGCTTAAATGCATACCCATTTATATAGGTGGCTAAATCGCCAAGCCTTGCTGTTTTATTTGCCATTGTCGCCACCCTCCTTCAGCTTGTTATATTGTTTCTTCCATGCGCGAGATGGTTTTTTGCAAATATGATCGGCGTTTACAAAAGCGCATACCCCGTATAATCTGTTATTTGCACAAATGTCCGGGTTGTTGGCACGGCAACCGTATGTCTGCGTCTCGGTATCTCCTGTATTTAGAGGCGCTGCGAATGGAATATGCACGCTGTTGTTGCTCATGTCGCGTCTCCTTATTTCAGTAGATTTTTTAATTCCAATAGCTCCGTCTTAATCTCTTCTTCCAGTCCCAGCAAGCGATCAATGATTTCGTCCGTGGGAGGATATTCCACAGCCACATACTCTGTTTTCTTGTATTTGTTGATGGAGAGGTCATATCCATTGTCTACGATCTCCTGCTTCGGTACGAAAAAGCTCTGCTCGGTACGCTCGCGTGAGGTTTCCTGCTCCAAATGGTGGAATCTCTGGATGATGTCGGGGATATCGTTATCCGCAATCTCAGAACGCTTATCGTCGAGGCTGAAACCGTCGGCCTTCATATCATAGAACCATACTTTGTCGGTACCACCCGCGCCGGTCTTTGTGAATACCAGCACAGCGGTGGAAACACCTGCGTATGGCTTGAATACGCCAGACGGCATTGAGATCACTGCACGGAGCTGGTGGTTCTCAACGAGTTCTTTGCGAATGGATTTATGTGCCGAGGACGATCCGAACAACACGCCGTCCGGAACGATGCAGGCGCACTGGCCGCCCTTTTTCAGCATACGCAGAAACAGTGCAAGGAACAGTAGCTCTGTTTTCTTCGTGTTCGTGACCGCTTTCAGATTATCGTGGATGCTCTCTGCGTCGATCGTTCCCTTGAACGGGGGATTTGCCAAGCACATTGTAAAGCGATCGGAAATTTGATTCTGCTTCGATACGCTATCCTTATAATCAATCTCCGGATTGCTGATAGAGTGCAGCATGAGGTTCATTGCAGAAATGCGGAGCATGGTGTAGTCCGTATCAAATCCCGTAAATGCGGGCCCTGCAAAATTCTGCCACTGCTCGGAGGTCATGGTATCTTCATAGTTGCGACGGATGTACTCCGACGCAGAAACCAAGAAGCCAGCCGTTCCACATGCCGGATCGCAAATAATATCATCCGGTGTCGGCTGCAGCAACTCGACCATCATCTCACGAATATGCTTCGGGGTACGGAACTGGCCGTTCTGGCCTGCTGTAGCCAGTTTGCCGAGCATGTACTCATACAGGTCGCCCTGCATATCCAATTCTGCGATATCGTGCTCGTAAAGGTCGTCCAGTCCCGTAATTATTTTCTGAAGCAGCTGCGGGGTGGGGATGATAAACATCGCATTGCTCATATACCGTGCGAAAGCGGTCGTGCTTTCATCTGCCTTGCCGGGTTCGTCTTCGATCTCTACGAGCTCACCCTTTTCATTAAAATCGGGGAGACGACCATACTTCATGCTTTTAATCGCAGGAAATACCCGCTGGGAGATCACGTCGAAAATCTGACGCGGATCGTCGTTTTTGAATTTGCTCCAACGCATTGATTGCCCGACGGGAGATTGTGGGAAAATCTTTGCCATCTTTTCGCCGGTCATCGTTTCAAACTCTTCGGTCTCCAGTTCCTTTTCATCGAGGGAACGGATGAACATGAGGTATGTAAGCTGCTCGATAACGGTCAGCGGGTTTGCGATGCCGCCAGCCCAAATGTCCGTCCAGATCTTATCGACCTTATTTTTAATTGCTCCTGTAATCATTCCACGTTTCCTCCGACAATATTGTTAATGTGTTCTCTGTACTGATCGATCACGTTGGGTGGGGAGATGACCTGCATTCTGTTTCCGAACTGTGCCAGCCATCCGAAAAAAGGAGGGCTTATCTGTACGTGTACAGTTGCAGCGCAGGTGGTATCGTTCACAGACATCATTGGTGTGTCTTCGCCAAATTTATCAAACACGGGACCGATAAGCTGCTTGCTGAACTGTATTACAACGTCCTCCAGCTCGCCACTGAACATTTTGAAAACCTGCTCCGTATACTCTGCCACGCCATCGATCCGGGCTACAGCCTCATCCGACATTACCGATTCTTCTACAACGGTAATGTGATCTATGCGATCAATACGATAGTTGGCGGTGCTGTCCGGATGCTTGCTGCTGTATGCCATCAGATAGTAGTTGTCTTCATTGAAGATAAGAGCGACCGGCTCCACGTAGTAGCGTTTCTTGCTGCCATCGCTGGCGGTCACATATACGCGCTCCGCCTTTTCATTCAAATGGAAGTAGTTGAATTCGATCTTCTTCCTGCGAATAATGGCATCCTCAATGCCGTCCACCGTGTAGAGAATGGCCTCGTTGGTGTGCTTCCGGGTGTTGAAGCATACCATGTTTTCTTTTAGCAGTTCAGCTTGATGTGATCCACCGAGAGCGGCAACCTTTTCTATCAGCTCGGCTGTTTTTTTCTCTGTGATGAAGCTGGCCGCTTGTACCGCATCAATCAGTATTTTTATCTCTGGAACGGTGAGCTCATGCTCCGGAACATAGTAGAACTTTTCCTTATCCTTCAGGTAGCTCATGATCTCGAAGCCATTTTCCTGCATTACTTCGATATCCAAACTCAGCGTCCTGACATTACTGGAAATGCCCATCTCATTCAGCCGTCTGCAGAGCTCGACTCGGGAGATGGGATGTGCTTCATCCGTCTCTTTACGCAGCAGCTCATAAAGCTTCAGCAGCTTAATCTTTTGCATATTGGCAGCCATGCTGTGCCTCCTCTTTGAAATGGGTATAATAACACTGATTAAGTATAACACAAAACTTCCGATTTTTCAAGGCTTCTGCGTAATTATATCATTACCCGAACTGGATTTTTCGCAAACATCCGGTTCAAGTCCTATCTCCTAAACACATTTAGTAGTTGCTTGCAGAGCAAAGAAATTCTATTTGTACACCGGCGTTTTCGGACTGTTTCTGCCGCTGAAAGCAAAAAATGGGCTTCGGAGCAGCCGATCGACCGCTCCAAAGCCCATTTTTCTATGATTCGCCTTGTATTTTGCCCAGAAAGCAAGAAAAAACCTCTCTTGTCTTGGTAGACAAAAGAGGTTTCTTTTATGGCGGAGTAGGAGAGACTCGAACTCTCGCGCCGGGGTTTAGCCGACCTACGCCCTTAGCAGGGGCGCCTCGTCACCAACTTGAGTACTACTCCATGCTGCTAA
>ERZ824598.3812-NODE-3812-length-12247-cov-6.099409_pt1 | contig 12247 bp, 10 predicted proteins | sample MGYA00519934_ERZ824598 | MGnify/ENA primary metagenome ERZ824598 (study PRJEB31778, sample SAMEA3449177) | human gut metagenome | biome: human gut; feature: human-associated habitat; material: faeces | place: United Kingdom | collected 2010/2012 ... | reverse complement strand
CTCTCCCAGCTGCTGCTGGGCTGCCCCTACCGCCGGGAGGACGTTCTGCACCGGCTGGAGACCGTGGACCTGGAAACCTACATCCACAACGTGACCCCGGCCCAGTTGGCAGAGCTGATCGTGGAATAGCCCCATATAAAAGAAACTCCCATCGTGTGATAACAGCATAAAAAAAGCACCCTCACGGGTGCTTTTTTATGTCTTGAAGTGTCCCCTGCCGTCACAGCCCGGTGGGGTCGTATGTGCCGAACCCCTCCCCCAGGATCTCATGGGTGTCGCACACGATGACGAAGGCGTCCGGATCGATGCGCTGCACCAGCTTTTTCACCGGGATAATATACCCCCGGCCAAAGGCGCACATCACCACCTGGGTGGGCAGGTTCTTGTACGCCCCCGTGCCGGACAGCAGTGTAACGCCCATGTCCATCTCCAGCAGCGCCCGAGTGATGTCCTCGCTGCGGGCGCTGATGATGAAGGACAGCTTGGCGGCCTTGCCTCCATATACCACCTTATCCATGAGGAACGTAAGGATATAGAGCATAGCGATGCTGTACAGCACCTGGGTCAGCTGGCGGAACGTCAGCGAGTAGGTGATGATGACCACCAGATCCACCAGCATACACAGCTTGCCGATGGGCAGCTGCTGGAATTTCAGCTTCAGCAGCCGTGCGATCAGCTCCGTACCGCCGGTGGTCGCGCCCTGGCGCAGCATCAGTCCGATGGCCGCGCCGCACAGCACGCCGCCGTAGACCACCGCCAGCACCGGCTCCAGCGGCTGGAACTGGTACACGGCGTTGATGCCGTCGATCATCAGGGAGCTGACGGCCATCGCGTACAGGGAGCTGATAAGCACCTTTTTCCCCAGGAGCTTCAGTCCCAGCGCGAAAACAGGGACGTTCAGCACCAGCGTCACCGTGCCCACAGGCAGGGACGGAAAAAATACGTTGAGCACCTGGGCCACGCCGGTCAGGCCGCCGATAGACATATGCTGCGGCTGGCAGCACCAGCAAAAGCCCAGCGCGTACAGGGCACAGCCGGCGGTGATGAGCGCGTATTGCTTCAGCGTGTCGGAAAAGCGCATGGCAATGTACCTCCCGATGGTTGATATATCCATTATAGTATCCCGGGAGGAAAAGGTCAACCGCTCACGCCCCGTAGTGTACGTGGAGCAGCTCATGGCAGCGCTCCTCGCCGTACTCCTTCAGCATGGCGGTGACGATGGGGTTCTTCTCCGCCCGCTTGAACATGGCGGAGGAGTCCGCCTCGTACAGGCCCGCGCCCCGGCGCTTCTTGGCCGCCGTCAGGCCATAGGGCTGACCGGCGCCGCCTACGCAGCCGCCCTGGCAGGTCATGACCTCCACCAGGTGGTAAAAGCGCTTTCCGGCCTCCACGTCGGCGATCAGCTCCTTGGCGTGGGACAGGCCGTTGACGATGGCCAGGTGCAGCTCCTGGCCCTCCACGGTGAGGTTCACCTCACGGATGGCCCCGTCGCCGCGCAGGTCCGTGACCCGGATGGCCTGGAGGGCGTTGTTGCTCTTATCCGGCAGACAGTAGCGCACCACGGCCTCGGCCACGCCGCCGGTGACGCCGTAGATCACCGCCGCGCCGGAGCCCAGGCCGAAGGGCAGGTCCGGAGCCTCCGGCTCCAGCTCCGTCAGCTGGATGCCGGCCTCCCGGATCATATCCACCAGCTCCCGGGTGGTGATGACCAGGTCCACGTCCGGGCGGCCCTCCTGGGTAAACTCGGGCCGGGCGGCCTCCATCTTCTTGGCGGTGCAGGGCATGATGGCCACATGATAGGTGCGCCGTCCGTCGGCGGCGTCCTTTTCCCGGTACTTATCCCGCAGCACGGCGGCGAACATCTCCATGGGGGACTTGCAGGAGGAGATGTTGTGCAGATACTTGGGGTCGTTGAGCTCCAGATACTTCACCCAGGCCGGGCAACAGCTGGTGAACATGGGGAAGGGACCGCCGTTTTTCAGCCGGCCCAGGAACTCCTGGGCCTCGCTGATGGTGGTCATATCGGCGGCGAAGTTGGTGTCGTACACCTCCTCCACGCCCATGAGCTTCAGGGCCTTCACCAGCTTATCCATAACGTTGGCGCCGGCGGGCAGGCCGAACTCCTCGCCCAGGGCCACACGGACCGCCGGGGCAATCTGCACTACCACCCGGTTCTTGGGGTCGTGGAGAGCCTGCCAGGCCTGGCCGATCTGGTTTTTCACGGTGATGGCGCCGGTGGTGCACACGGCGGCGCACTGGCCGCAGCCCACGCACTTGGTCTGGTCCAGCTTCTTGTCAAAGGCGGGCATCACCTGCAGCTCGCTGCCGCGATGGGCATAGTTCAGGATGCCCTGGCCCTGGAGCTCCTCGCAAACCCGGACGCAGTCGCCGCAGAGAATGCACTTGTTGGGGTCCCGGAAAATGGCCAGACTGGTGTTGTCCTGCTCATAGCGCTCCCGGGTGTCCGGGAACCGGACCCGGCTGACGCCGAAGCGCTGGGCCAGGGCCTGCAGGCGGCAGTTGCCGCTTTTGGCGCAGGTGGTGCAGCTGCAGTCGTGGGAGGCCAGCATCAGCTCCAGGATCATCCGCCGGTGCCGCAGCAGCCGGGCGGTGTTGGTGCGGATCTCCAGCCCGTCCCGAGGCTCCATGGAGCAGGAGGCGTCGATTTTGCCGGTTTTCACGTTTTCCACAATGCACATCCGGCACGCGCCGTGGACCGACAGCTCGGAATAGTAGCAGAAGGTGGGCATGTCGATGCCCGCCTTGCGGATCACGGAGAGGACGTTCTTCTCCCCGTCGAACGGCACCCGCTGGCCGTCTACGATCATGATTCCCTTGGCCATGGTCATACCTCCTCCTCAATGGCGTCGATAGCGCCGAAGGGGCAGGCTCCCCAGCAAGCGCCGCAGTGGATACACTTGGTGGTGTCGATGACGTGGGGCATGCGGATCTGGCCGGAAATGGCGTCCATGGGACAGTTCTTGGCGCACTTGCCGCAGCCCTTGCACAGCTCGGGAATGATCTCCAGATGGCGCTTGCGCCCGTTGCAGATGGGACAGTGGTGGTCCACCACATGGGCCAGATACTCGTCCCGGAAATAGCGCAGGGTGCTCTGCACCGGCTTGCAGGCGCTCTGGCCCAGGCCGCACAGAGCCGTCTCGGTAATAGTGTTGGACAGATTCTCCAGCAGCTCCAGGTCCTCCATGGTGCCCTCGTTGCTGACGATGCGGTCCAGGATCTCCAGCATGCGCTTGGTGCCCTCCCGGCAGGGAACGCACTTGCCGCAGCTTTCGTTCTGGGTGAAGCTCATGAAGAAGCGGGCAGTCTCCACCATGCAGGTGTCCTCGTCCATGACCACCAGGCCGCCGGAGCCGATCATGGCCCCGATCTTCTTCAGAGAGTCGAAGTCCAGGGGCAGGTCCAGATGCTCGCTGCTGGCGCAGCAGCAGCCGCCGGAGGGGCCGCCGATCTGCACGGCCTTGAACTTCTTCCCGTCGGGGATGCCGCCGCCGATGTCGAAGATGACCTCCCGGACGGTGGTGCCCATGGGGACCTCGATCAGGCCGGTGTTCACCACGTTGCCGGTCAGGGCGAAGGCCTTGGTGCCGGGGCTCTTCTCGGTGCCGATGTGCCGGTACCAGTCCACGCCGTTGCGGATGATCAGGGGGACGTTGGCGAAGGTCTCCACGTTGTTGAGTACCGTGGGCTTGCCCCACAGGCCATGCTCAATGGTGCGGGGAGGCTTCACCCGGGGCATGCCGCGCTTGCCCTCGATGGAGGAGGTCAGGGCGCTGCCCTCGCCGCAGACGAAGGCGCCTGCGCCCCGGTTTACATGGATGCGGAAGTTAAAGCCGCTGCCCAGAATGTCGTCCCCCAGCAGGCCCAGCTCCTGGGCCTTGGCAATGGCGGTTTTCAGCCGGGACACGGCCAGAGGATACTCGGCCCGGACGTAGATATAGCCCTCGTCACTGCCGGCGGCCAGGCCCGCGATCATCATGCCCTCCAGCACGGAATGGGGGTTGCCCTCCATAATGGAGCGGTCCATGAAGGCGCCGGGGTCGCCCTCGTCGCCGTTGCAGACGATGTACTTCTTGTCGGCCTTCTGGCGGCGGGCGCCGTCCCACTTCTGTCCGGCAGGGAAGCCGCCGCCGCCCCGGCCCCGGAGACCCGAGTCGATGATGTCCCGACAGATCTGCTGGTCCGTCATCTCGAACAGGGCCCGCTCGAAGCCGGAGTAGCCGCCCTTGGCGATGTACTCCTCGATGTCCTCGGCGTCGCTGGTGCCGCAGTTCTCCAGCACCACCCGGTGCTGCTTCTTATAGAAAGGAATGTCCTCCTGCCGGGGGTAGGCCACGCCGTTCAGACGGTACACCAGGCGGTCGATGATCTCGCCGCCCAGAACGGTCTTTTCCAGAATTTCGTGGCAGTCCTCGGGCTTGACGTGGATGTACATAATGCCCATGGGCTCGATGTGGACCAGGGGGCCCATCTCGCAGAAGCCGTGGCAGCCGCTCATCTTGACGTGCAGGCTCTTTTCCTCGTCGGTGTCGTGCTTGAGGCCGATGTACACCGGCAGATTCCGGCTTTCGCACTCGGCCCGGAGGTTTTCATAGATCTTCATGGCGCCGCCGGCGATGCAGCCGGTACCGGCGCAGATCAGCACGGAGGGGGTCTCCTTGCTGCGGCGCAGGGCCCGCTGGGCCTCGTTGCGCAGGTCGCAGAACGCGTCGCGGGTGAGCTTCATTGGGCGGCCTCCTCCTTCCGGATCTTCTCCAGCAGCTCCAGGGCGCTGGTGGGGGACATTTTGGCGTGGACCTCGCCGTCCACGGTCATCACCGGGGCCAGGCCGCAGGCGCCGAGACAGGCCACCGTCTCCAGGGTGAACATGCCGTCGTCGCTGGTCCTGCGCTTGCCGGACAGGCCCAGATACTCGTAAATGGCGTCGTAAATGGGGCCGGACTTGCGGACGTGGCAGGCGGTACCGGCGCAGACCTTGATGATGTGCCTGCCCTTGGCCTCCAGGGAGAAGTTTTCATAGAAGGTGGCCACGCTGTATACCTTGGACACGCTGATGCCCAGGCGGTCGGCCACCAACGTCAGGTTGGCCTCGCTGAGATAGTTGTATGCCGCCTGGATATCCTGCAAAATGGCGATGAGGTTCTCCGTCTTGCAGCCATACTGCTCCACAATGGCGGCAGCACGATCAGTTTGGGGGTTCATTCCTTTCCTCCTCTATGTTTCGTTGGAGATTTTCGATCCAAATCGTTTTCATTAAACGATTCATCTAATATTTTATCATATGGGGAAAATTTTCGCAACATGATTTTGTGAAATTTTTCATAATCAGGATATTTCTTCCCATATAACAGACACTGTGTGCAGAATTTGACACAGTGTCCTGAAAACCGTGCAGTCCCCCTGCCCTGCCGCTCCTGCAAAATAAAGCAGAGACCCGGCGTTTGCCGGGTCCCCGATTTCTTGCGGATTCCTGATTGAATTTTATACTAATACCAAAACCTGTTAAAAAGCTTGAAAAGCTTTTTATAGCACCGAAGGTGCGTCAGGTTTTGTATGAGACGCCACAGCGTGTTTTCACACGCTGTGCGTGCGCACAGCGCACGGGATTCTTGATTAAATTTTTTAATCAAGAATCAGTATTTGTCGGGAATCCGTATCAGTCCGGGCGAATCGCAAAGTCCACGATGCCGGACCCTTCATAGCTGCGCAGGTAGGTGATCGTAATCCGATAGGTCCGGCCATCCGCCGACGCGCGAAACCCGGCGGTGGTGTAGTGGTCCTTGTCCGATATCTCCGTCTCGTGACCCGTCATACGCTCCAGCTGCCAGCCGCCGCGCAGGGGGATACCCAGCTCAGACAGAAAGGCGTCCATGTCCCGCAGCTCATCCGCCGCCTTGGTGGGGTGGAGGCAGGACTGCCAGCGTTCCGCGTCCCGCTGGGTCAGAGCCTCCAGGGCCTCCTGGCAGACCGGCTGCATTTTGTTCTGCGCATTCCGGCCCGCAAATGCGATCGCCAGCATGGCCAGCACAAATACCGCGGAAAACAGAATGACATATCCCAGCTTCTTCCGGGAGTCGGGGGAGGTGTCCAGCAGCTGTTGCTGGATGCCGATGCCGATGCACGTCAGAACGTGGGCAAACACCGCGCCAAGGAGCCACCCGGTCGATAAGCGGATCAGCAGACTGCCGATGGCCAGCAGAAGGACGGTCTCCAGAAAGAGGGCGAATCTGCGCTGTCTGGCTGTGACCAGGGTCAAAAGGTAATAGATCACATTGAGGACGGGAATGAAGGCGATGGCCCCCACTTGGTTGTCCAGGTGGAAGATCTCCGTTTTCTTTCCCCCGAAAAGCCTGATTCTGTTTCTCATGATGGACCCCCGTTCCTTATGGTTTTTCTGATCTGCCGAAATCCGGTATTTTTTCGTTTACATCAGAAAGAGTAAAGCGTTCTATCAGCGAATAAAGCAAAAAGCAGAGGAAATGCAGGATGAATACCGCCTGCGGGTACGGCTGGATCTCCGCGACGGGCATCAGCCCAATGCACAGCGCGCCGACCAGAAGGTTCACCAGCCGCATCCGTTTGTACCGCCTCATGTGGCAGGGCGCAAGGGTGCGGCCCGACGGATACAGGCCCAGAATTTTCGCCGGAACGGTCCGGGCCATGTGCAGCCCCAGGCCGCCGATGGCGCCGGTCGTCGGCGGAGAGGGACAGGTCCGGCGTCCCGCCGAGGACGTCGGCCCCTACGAACGGCCACCGAAAATTCTCCCATTTCCTGTAGGACGGGGCCCGTGTGCCCCGCCGCAACAACCGGCAAGTTTCCGGTGCCCGCCCGGCTACAGCAAGAACCAGGAGGCGAAGCGGAAATAGATCAGCAGGCTGGTGGCGTCCACGATGGTGGAGATGAAGGGGCTGGCCATCACCGCCGGGTCCAGGCCGATCTTCTCGGCCAGGATAGGCAGGGAGCAGCCCACGCACTTGGCAAACACCACCACAAACAGGATGGTCAGGCACACCACCAGGCACACCATAGGCGTCACGGCGGCGTTGCCCAGCAGCAGCCGGTCCACCAGCTGCATTTTCACGAAGTTGGCCCCGGCCAGGCACACGCCGCACAGCAGCGACACCCGCAACTCCTTCCACAGCACCTGGAAAATGTCGGAAAAGTCCACCTCGCCCAGGCTCAGGGCGCGGATCACCGCCACGGAGGCCTGGGTGCCGGAGTTGCCGCCGGTGCCGGAGAGCATGGGGATATACGAATTGAGCACCAGGCAGGCCGCCAGGGCGCTTTCATAGTGGTTCAGGATCATCCCCGTGAAGGTGGCCGACAGCATCAGGATCATCAGCCAGGGCAGGCGGGCCCGCCAGGTGGCGAAAATGCCGGACTTCAGATAGGGCTTGTCCGACGGCAGCATAGCGGCCATCTTCTCGAAGTCCTCCGTGGTCTCCTCCTCGATAACGTCCATGGCGTCGTCCACGGTGACGATGCCCACCAGGCGCTGCTCCTTGTCCACCACGGGCATGGCCAGGAAGCCGTATTTGCTCAGGGCCTGGGCCACGTCCTCCTTGTCGTCCATGGTGTTCACGGACACCACGTTGGGGTCCATGATGTCCTGGATCAGGTCGTCCTCCTCCGCCAGCAGCAGGTCCCGGACGGACAGCACCCCCAGCAGATGCCGGGTGGGGTCGGTGACATACAGGATGTTGATGGTCTCCAGCTCGCCGCCGATGCGGCGGATGCGCTTGAAGGCGTCCTCCACCGTCATGTCCTTTTTCAGGGACAGGAACTCCATGTTCATAATGGACCCGGCGGAGTCCTCGGGATACTGGAGAATTTCGTTGATGGACTTGCGCATCTCCGGCGTGGCCTTGTCCAGAATGCGGATCACCACGCTGGCGGGCATTTCCTCCACGATGTCCACGGCATCGTCCAGATACAGCTCGTCCAGCACCTCCTTCAGCTCGGTGTTGGAAAAGCCGTTGATGAGCATCTCCTGGCTGTCGGATTCCAGCTCCACGAACACCTCCGCCGCCAGCTCCTTGGGCAGCAGCCGGTACAGCAGGGGCATCTCCTCCTCGCCGGCCTCCTCCAGCAAAAGGGCGATGTCCGCAGGCTCCATAGGCAGGAACAGGTCCCGCAATCGGGCGTATTGCTTATTTTTGATAAGCGCCTCAATATTTTCCAGATATTGGTCCAATTCTTCCTGGTGATCGAACATGACCGGTTCCTCCCTTCTTATATATACATAGCAAAAAATCCACAACGGCAGAAAGCCCATTGTGGATGTGCAGAGGGGCCGCGCGGGATGCGTGACCTGGCCACCGTAACAAGCTTTAGCATCGCGGGGCGGTGAAACTGCGTTAGATGATACCTTGGCTTCGATATCGCCTGTTCAAACCCTCTCATGGTGTCTCCACCACTCTGCGGCAGCAGTCCGTATCCCTCGCGGTAGCCTTACCTACCGGAGCATATTTTATTCAACCATAGGGTAAAACAATTTTCCCCGTCTGTCAACCCCTTTCCGGCAAAAATACAGGCAGAGCCGAAGCCCCGCCTGTATTTTTATCACTTATTTACCGGCACTTCTGTGCGGCCTCCCGTCCGGCCCGGAAGGCCCGGATGTTCAGCTCCTTCACCTTTTCGGGGACGGTATCGGCCACCACCTGCTCCCAGTCGATCTGGGGACAGCCCAGGCTGTCGCACATGGCGCCGAAGAGCACCACGTTCATGCACTTGGCGTTGCCCAGGTCCAGGGCGATCTCGCTGGCGGGCACGGCGATGGTGCGGAACACCTTCTCCATGGCCTCGATGCAGCCCTGGGGGTAGGTCTCGGCCCCGGAGGCGATGGTGGTGGACTTGATGGCATAGTCGTTGATCACGGCCACGCCGTCGGGCTTGAGAAACTCGGCATAGCGGACGGCCTCCATTTTTTCCAGGGCCACCATAATGTCCGCCTCGCCCTTGCCGAACACGGGGCCGTATACCTTGTCGCCCCAGCGGACCTGGGTGGACACGGAGCCGCCACGCTGGGCCATGCCGTGTACCTCGCTCTGCTTGACGTCGTATCCGGCCTGCATGAAGCCGTTGGACATGATCCGGGAGATCAGGATGGCGCCCTGACCGCCCACGCCCACCAACAGGGCGCTTTTCACGTTGGACATATCAGTTTTCCTCCTTTTCGATGGCGTCGAAGGGGCAGACCTGGGCGCAGACGGTGCAGCCCACGCACTGGGTGCGGTCGATGACGGCCTTGCCGTTTTCCATGGAGATGGCGGGGCAGCCCACCCGCAGACAGCTGCGGCAGCCCCGGCACTTGTCGGCGTTTACATGGCACATGCCCTTGCGGAACTTATCCCGCTTGATCAGCAGGCACGGACGGCGGGTGACGATGGCGGGCTGCTGTCCGGCGTCCAGGGCGGACACCGCCTGGTCCACGGCGGCCTTCATGGCCTTCAGGTCCTGGGGATCCACCGTCAGCACCGGGGCAAAGCCCAGGGCGGTGAGAATTTTCTCCACGCTGAGCAGGGCGGTGGGGTCCCCCTGCAGGGTATAGCCCGTGCCGGGGTTATCCTGGTGGCCGGTCATGCCGGTGATGCGGTTGTCCAGCACGCAGGGGATCATCCGTCCCTTGTTATAGACGATCTCCGCCGCGCCGGTCATGCCGCTGTGGAAGAAGGTGGAGTCGCCCACCACGCCGAACACCACCTTGCCGGTGACGCCCTCTTTTTCAAAGCTCTTGGCGATGCCCATACCGGCGGAGAAGCCCGCGCCCATGCACACCACGGAGTCCATGCAGTTCAGGGGCTCGGCGCAGCCCAGGGTATAGCAGCCGATATCGCCGGTGACCACATAGTTCTTGTTCCGGGACAGGGTATAGAAGAAGCCGCGGTGGGGGCAGCCGGGACACAGGGCCGGGGGCCGCCTGGCCGGGGTCACGTCCACGGTGCGGAAGTCCGCCTTCTGGCCCAGGACCCGCTCCCGCAGAAGCTGGGTGTTCAGCTCGTACAGGGGACCGGTAAGCTCCTTGCCCACGCAGGGGATGCCGGCGGCCTTGATCTGATCCTCCATAAACGGCTCCAGCTCCTCGATGACATAGAGCTTCTCCACCCGGGAGGCAAAGTCCCGGATCAGGTCCATGGGCAGGGGGAAGGTCAGGCCCAGCTTCAGGAAGGAGGTCCCCTCCGGGAACACTTCCTTTGCGTATTCATAGGCGATGGAGGCGGTGATGACGCCCACCTTGCCATCGCCCATTTCCAGCTTGTTCAGGCCGTTTTCCAGGGCTCGGGTACAGCCGTATTCCTCCAGCTTCTTCAGGCGCTCCTCTACGATGGGATGGTTGGCATAGGCGTGGGCCGGGGTGCAGACGAACTTGCGGACGTTGCGGGCATAGGGGGCGTGGGTGTGCTCCCGGCGCTCACCGAACTCCACCAGGCCCTTGGAGTGACAGACCCGGGTGGTGGTGCGGTACAGCACCGGCGTGTCGAACAGCTCGGACACCTCGCAGGCCAGGGCCACGAAGTCCTTGCACTCCTGGGCGTCGCTGGGCTCCACCATGGCGATCTTGGCGGCCCGGGCATAGTGGCGGTTGTCCTGCTCGTTCTGGGAGGAATGACAGCTGGGGTCGTCGGCGGTGACCACGATGAACGCCCCGCCCACGCCCATGTAACCGGCGGTGAACAGGGGGTCGGCGGCCACGTTCAGGCCCACCATCTTCATGGTGCAGAAGGACCGGGAACCGGCGATGGACGCGCCGTAGGCCACCTCGGTGGCCACCTTCTCGTTGGGAGCCCACTCGCAGTACACGTCCTTGCCGTACTGGGGCAGGTTCTCCAGGATCTCCGTGCTGGGGGTCCCGGGGTACGCGGAACAGACCTTGATACCGGCCTCGTAGACGCCGCGGGCGGTGGCCTCATTGCCGGACATCAGATGTTTCATAGCTTTTTCCACCTTTCTATATATTCCTATTTAATATTGACCGGCTTCCTGCTGGCCGCGGAGCACCCGCAGGGCACCCTCCGCCAGCGAGCGCATCTCCTCCTCGCCGGGGAGGCGGAGTACGGGGGCCAGCCTGCCCACGTAGGCGGTGATGTCGTCGCAGAAGGACTGCTCATACGCCATGCCGCCGGTGTAGACGATGGCATCCACGTTGAAGTGCAGCACGGCGGCCATGGTGCCGATATCCTTGGCCAGCTGATATACCAGAGCCTCATAGGCTGCGGCGGCCTGCTGGTCGCCCTCCGCCATTCTGGCGCAGACCACGCGGAAGTCCGTGGTGCCCAGGTAGGAGAACATGCCGGCGCGGCGGCCCAGCGTCTTTTTCACCTCGGCGCGGGTCTTGCCGCTGAAGCAGTAGTCAATGAGCTGGTTCACCGGCAGGCCGCCGCCGCGGTCCATACCCATGGCGCCTTCGTCCTTGACGTTGCACACGTCCACCACGCGGCCGTGCTGGTGGGCGCCCACGCTGACGCCGCCGCCCAGGTGGCAAACGATGAGGTTTACCTCCTCATAGGTACGGCCCAGCTGCTGCGCGGCCTTGCGGCCGATAGACTTATGGTTCAGCGCGTGGAACAGGCACCTGCGGCGGAACTCGGCAAAGCCGGTGTAGTGGGCCACCTCGGTCATCTCATCCACGCAGACGGGGTCCACGAAGAAGGCGGGGATGCCCACGGTGTCGCCCAGCTGCTTGGCTAGGTACGCACCCAAGTTGGAGGGGTGCTCGCCGTAGGGGGCGGCCTCCACGTCGCGCATGACGCGGTCGTTGACGGCGTAGGTGCCGGAGGGGATGGCGCGGTACAGGCCGCCGCGGCCGCACACGGCATCGAAGTCCGACAGCCGGTAGCCGGCGCTGGTGATGGCGCTGAGAATGGCCTCGCGGCGGTAGTCCGCCTGGTCGATGACCCGCTCGAACCGGTCCAGCTCCTCCGCGGAGTGGTCGATGGTCAGCTTGTAGAGCTGCTCCTCGTCCTGGAACACCGCGATCTTGGTGGAGGTGGCGCCGGGGTTGATGACTAAGATCTTCATCGGAACCCTCCTTATATAGGTCATGTGATTTGTGGTCAGTGAATATTTCACCGAATTATTTAATGAACCATTCACATTATGGCACTGTCAATGGCGGAAGTCAACAGCGATTTGAATATTTTCGGAAACTCGTCATATCGCACAAAAAAGCGCCGCGGTCACTGTGAAAAACAGCATCCGCGGCGGGGGGGGGGGGGAAAAAAGGGTTTT
>ERZ824598.3804-NODE-3804-length-12292-cov-4.809921_pt1 | contig 12292 bp, 7 predicted proteins | sample MGYA00519934_ERZ824598 | MGnify/ENA primary metagenome ERZ824598 (study PRJEB31778, sample SAMEA3449177) | human gut metagenome | biome: human gut; feature: human-associated habitat; material: faeces | place: United Kingdom | collected 2010/2012 ... | reverse complement strand
CATGTGCCAGAATTAGAAAAAGATATGTATATAAGAGCTGCTGTTAAAATCTTAAAAGCGATTGATAAGACAAGAGCAAACTGGGGAACAGATTGTGATTCCATCGTATTAAATTGTACGGGTGCGTACCATAGTCCAGATCATCATTTCACGATGGTGTATGCAGATTTTTATTTCATCGAGGCTGTATTAAAGCTTAGAGGAAATGATTACTTCATGTGGTAATAAAATAGATATGTAATATATTACAAAAGATCTCTGAGTTCCCCAAAATCAAGATTGAGATAGGAATCCAGAGATCTTTTTTTGTTTGATGACATTTTTTCTAGTGGTGTTTTAAGTTAATTGTCATTTCTCATTTTGTATCATTCATTACAGCTACGCTGCCCGGCGTAAACTCATGGTCAGGAAGATATTGGCGGAAAATTCTGTTAAAAATATAAGACTGTAAAAATGCAATTAACGGAAATCCGAATATAACAAGTGGATAAAACTTTAATACCATCAAAGCGCTGCCGCCAAATAAAAGAATAACAAGGCAGATGCTCCAGTGAATATTTTTGAGTGATATAAAAAGGCTGCAGCGAAGCAGTTCCATGATTCGCATATCGAACTGTGACAATAGCGGAAAGAAATAAATAGAGATCAGCGCAAAGATCACAAACAGGCTTAAAAACAGGTGTGAAGCAATGCGAAGCAGATCATTTGGACTGCCAGAAAGGTTCCACCAGTTAAAACAGATCATGCCAAAGAAGACAAGCACGATCAGCCATACACCAGTCGCCTGTAAGAAGTTTTCTTTAAATGAGTGAAAGAAATCTCTTGCAATATAACCTTCATCATCTCGAGCCATGCGCATAGCAGTGTAGTAGACTGCAGTTGTGGAAGCTCCTATTGTTACGATTGGTAAGCTGCAGAGAAGCCATAAGAAATTGAGCCATGCCAGATACATGATTTTCGTCAGAAAATTTGCAATCTTATTATCTGGATTAAAAATGTTAAACAGGTTTTTCATAGTAAATAATTCCTTTCTATTTGGTATTTGGACTTTGCTTTATTTCTAGTTTTGTTTGGGATTGCCTTCGTTTCTTGTTTTTGGTTCGCATTCCCATTTATAGTTCACTTACTTTGTTTTCTAGTATAAAGAAAGTAGAGAGAAAAACAAGACAAAAAGTTGATGAAAGTATGAATCTGTAAAAAACAAACTGTAAAACTTTCAATATCTGTGATAAAACAAATAAAAACTATAGAAACAGAAAGGCGGCAGACTATGAAACTCGCATTGATTCAAACAAAGCAAAATGAACTTTACAATTTTCCAGGAACACGGACTTTTGATACAGAAGAGGTATTGCGGCTGCGACATGAATACATGGAAGAAGTATTTCGCATGACAGAAGAAGCAGCAAAAGAGGGTGCTGATCTGATTGTGACAACAGAAGTAGTAAATTACAGCGGTCATTTCTCAAAAATAAAAGTGCCATATGCTGATTTGTATCAGGAGATGGGTCAGGCGCAGGAAGAGACATCAACTGAGAAAAATAATAAATTCGATTATGACGTGACAACAAATGAGGAGACTCGATTTGCAGCAATTGCATCCCGGTATGGTGTAATGATTCTTGCCGGACTGGCGCGAAAGGAAAACGGAAAACTCTATAATAGTACTGTTTTCTGGGGCAGAGATGGACGCATAAAAGACGTGTATCATAAGATTCATCTGGCAGGAGATGAATCTGAAATTTTTACACCGGGGCAGACGCTTCACACCATTGATACAGAATTTGGTCATGTTGGAAATGCTGTCTGCTGGGATATGCAGTTTCCTGAGACGGCAAGAAATCTTGCAAAGATGGGCACTGATCTAATTGTGTGTCCGACATGGGGATGGGAGTGGATTTATGGTCCGGCAAGAGCCTATGAAAATGGTATTTTTGTAGCGGCAGCAATGGCAGTTCCGTATTGGATGCCAATTGAAGATCTCAGACGCCCAAGTATGGTGATTTCCCCGGATGGAAAGATTTTGGTAGAAGGTCCGACTGACAAGGCAGCAATTGTGTATTGTGAGATTGATGATATTCACTGCAAACAAAGCAGGGAGTTTCGCCTTAATACACCACTAAATTGATAAAAATAAGGCGGCCATTGGCCGCCTATTTTACTTCGCCCACGGAAAAATAATCGAGAGGCTGTCATCAGAGGAACTGCTTGCAGGGGGAGTAGTGTCTGAGTTTTCCAAAGCAGCAGATTCTGATGTAATATCTGGTATGGATTCAGAAGACTGAGTGCTTTGAGAGTCCTGTGGCTGTGTCTGAGCCAAAGTTTCAGTCTCATCCTGCTGCACTTGTGTTTCAGCTGACGTATTTGTCTCTGGCTGAATCTCAGCAGCCTCTTGTGTCTGCCCAAGCGCTGGATCAAAATAGTTGTAAACCTGACCTGGTACCATGCCGCCTCTTGCAGCCGCCATTTCACTGACTGTAACGAGCTCATAGCCGGCAGCAATCAGTTCTGGGATGATAATTTGGGATGCCTGCGCAGAGGATGCTTCCATATCGTGCATAAGCACAATGGCGCCGTCTTTTACCTTGCTTCTTATCGTATCGCATGTGGTTGCCACATCATGATGCTGCCAGTCAATTGTGTCCACGCACCACATGATAAGCGGATAACCGTCATCAACAGCTGCTACATTGGCACATGAAACATCATCAGTTGCGCCTGTCGGCGGTCTCATGATGCATGGGCGGTTTCCTGTAATCATCTGCACATAGGAGCTTGTACTGCTGATTTCCTGATCTGTTACCTGTGCATCCATATTTGTAATTTTATAATGATTGTAGGTATGATTTCCAATTTCAGAACCTGAATTTTCAATATTTTGGATAATATCCGCGCAGCGTTCTACATTCCTGCCAAGGACAAAGAATGTAGCATAGGCACCATTTGCTGTAAGCGTATCAAGAATGATCTGTGTATTTTGCGTGGAAGGACCATCATCATACGTCAGCGCAACCATTGGCTTTGTGGCGTCAACAGTGTGCCTAAGCTTTCCCTGTGAGGTAAAATCGTAGACGAGATCACCGATACGGTGGCAGCCTACATATACATGTCCATTTTCATCTGTCATACCAGTAGCGCCGTCAGGAAAAGTAAAATTCCCTGTCACAGCTTTTCCATCTTCACCGAAATAGTAATAATAGCCATCATCGCATTTTACAGTAGAGCAAAAATATTGGCGGCCATCATCAGTAAAACAATATGTATCACCATTTTCATCTGTGTAGCGGCCTGTTTGCATTATGCCGTCATCAGAAAAAAGATAGCGTGAATCATCAATCATTTGATATCCAGTCAAAAGATAGCCATTCTGGCAGTAGCCCATAGTGCCGTCAGCATTTGTAATCCAGCCCTCAGCAGGCTTGTTGTTATCATCAGTTCGGTAAAGTGCTTCTCTGTCAAAAGTCTCAGATTCTGTTTCATAAAAGCTCTCGGATTCATTGGCAGCCAAGTTCGCTTCATAGTCATCTGTAGATGTGACGATAGTTTGATTAGAAGGTGCATTTGAAGTACATGCGTTTAAAAAGAACGTGCCAGACAGTCCAAGAGCAAGTACCAGCTTTTTTAGCTGACCTCTTTTTGTAGTATTATGCATTGGATGAAATCCCCCATCAATCGAAATTTAGATTTCCATTAGTATAGCACGCAGTTTAAAAAAAGGGAACATGAGAAAAATCACTTTCAGCAAAAAATGTTATTTTCAATCAAAAAAAATCATAGTGTGATACTCCCACGCGCGTTCTTGCGAACGGGCGGGGCTTCTTGAGACATGGTAGAACGCCTCAAAGGGCCATCACAAGCCCTCTACACCCTGTTACGAGCTTACCTTTAAGCCGTCTTTTTTGCGGCTGTTTGTTTTGATTCTTCGATATATTTGGTCTTGTCTTTCGCACTGCTTACTTTGAACAGTGCGAAATATACAAGCTTCTGTTCCTGCCTGCGATGATGCAGCCATCGGTTCATACCACGTTTTCTTTGTGGTCTGGCGTGTTTTTTCTTGTGCTTCGCATGGCAGAGTGCTTCTCTGGTAACTCGAATAACTGTTTTGTTCGTGTAGGAGAAGTCGGTAACTCCATCAAATGCATTTGGATACACCTTGCGAATGATATTTCCTGCGCCGTTGACATCCGCATTCAGAATCGTACCTTCCTTTGATTCGTACTGTCCACGGGAGATTCGTTTCCCTGAAAAATGATATTCCAGACGATCCCCTTCTTTGTAGACAGGAATCGGATCTTTGTCGATCAGACTTGCCTTGGACGTATACGATTCCTCTGTTTCAATGACCGGGATACCCGCCTTTGCTGCAACACAGGTCAGTATCCAGAAAAATCTTGTGTATGGAATACTGACAAAGTGCTGATTGTTACTGGAGCCAAGGTTGATTTCCTGCTTTTGGTCTTTGTTGTGTCCGCAGACGATGACCTCTACTTTGTTTTTCAGGCAGAAATCCACGATATAGTGAGCTGCCTTATAGAAAAAGTCGTCGATCCTGCAGGCTCTTTTCTTTGAGATACGGTTCAGTCTGGCAGAGTTTTTCACGGATTTCGTGGAATCCATCCCTTTTGTCAGTTCTGACATCAAAGCTGCGCGCCTGCGGTTAAAATTCTGATTGATGGATTTTAACCAGTGTCCGTCAATGATAAACGGAGTTGCCGAGAAGTTTGTCAGCGCGGTCAGAAAGTTGTCAAGCCCTGGATCAAGTCCGAGAATCCTTGTGGGATTTGTCGGTGCTTCCGGCATTTTGACGGCATCCTGAAATGTCACATATACCATATATCCGCCGTAGCAGGGCTTGACTTCCGTTCTGACATAAGAACCTTCCGGCTTTCCAACACAGATCGGCACCAGGCAGCGAGGAAATGTGATGTGCATTTTTCCTTTGATATCAGACCGCTTTGCAACCTGATTGGTAAAGGTAACGGTCGTGTAAGGTGTCCTGATATATCCCGGCTGCTTTGGCTGTGCCTTAAATTTTCCGGGATTTTGACGATACGATGCCAACAGTTCAAAGTGGGATTTCCAGTCTTTGAGGACTTTTCGAAGCACCTGCTGATTTGCCTGCGACGGCATCGCATAGTAGTCAGAATTCTTTGTATTCTTCATCACCGCATCCAATGTCTCATATGTGAGCATCCAGTGATCGGACGTTGGCATGATCGGATGGTTTTTCTGTTTGTTGTCGATGCGCTTCTGGATCTTTGTGCGGGCCGGGTCGCTTGCAGGCAGACTCTGCAGCTGCTTCGTGAGTCGGTCAACATCTTTCTGAAGCTTTTCGTTTGCCATCTCAATGCCGATACGTACAGTCTCTATGACCTCGTTCTCATTGGCAGTGCGTTTATCCGGGTCTTTCTTCAACCCAGTACGCAGGTTGCGAATGATAAAGTTTGCTGAATTTCGCAGGTTTTTTGCAAGGTGAGTCTGGCACTCGAAATAAGATGCCAGCTGTGGCATCCTGTTCTGATCCACAAAGATTGATATGGTATGCATGTAAGACCCTCCTTTTCAAAAAACGTGAGAATGTAGTTAACTACACTTATATTATACAATAAAATATAAGTAAAATCAAGCAATGTGTGATTTTTTGAATTGTTTTATTTTGAAACGAGAGAGGTACTATTACCAACAATTCCAGAAGAAAACCCTGTTGGAATGATGGTTGCGTTGTTTGTAATCGGCGCATTCATCCCGCGGACGTTCTCGCGAACGGCCAGGGTTTTCTGCGCTGAATCATTATAATGCACTCGATCTGCCAACACCTTATAATGCATGTTTTCCGCTTTTTTGCACGAAAAATCATGCATCAATTTTCCAAGTGCGGTATTGTCTTGAATCTTTGAGTTCACATATATGATATGTGACTCATCCTCAAACACTTCGCCGGTCTCTCTGATCACCCGATCAATGTGGTAGATGGGAAGCTTTCGCTTTAGTGCATCATTTTCGGTGATAAAAATTACATAAGTTTCATTCAAATTCTCGTATCGATCACCAGGTTGTGTAAGATTTGCATCAAGGATGCTGCTATTGTATCTAGCTCTCTTAACGCCTGCGCCCTTATCACTACGTTGAACCTCGATGTTATATAAGCGTTCTTTCCGATCAACTGCCAAAATATCTAATCTCACGGATCGCCCCTGCAAGTTTTTGATACTATACTGGCTAATTGACCTTATGACAGTTAAATCGTCCCTCTCAAGAATGATCTGGAGCAAAAATTCTGCACATTTCTCATCTTCAAAAACTTTTGTCATGAAATCGTCATCCAAAAGTCGAAAGTTTTGAAGACGTTTGAGATCTTCCTTGTGGATTCCCTCAAAATTCAAATTTTGCGAGGGCGTTTCCTTACATACCTTCGTCTCCATTCTAACATCTGATTGCTTCTCTTTCAAGGCATTTTGCTGTTTGTTTTCTGACATAAGATTCCTTTCTCTGCCTAATGCTTTGCTTATAGTTTGTACTTTGTTGTAAACTGATAAGTTAGGCAAATCATGTTACTGAATTGCTACCTTAACCAGTTCTCTTTTTGGGCAAAGACTCAATCCTCACCCATGACTACTTTTATCATAACTTTCTCCTTTCTTTGCACAAAAAAAGCGCCTCACGACTGTTTGCCGTAAAACGCTTATCTGTGATACAATATTTCTTTTTTTCGTAGCTGTACAGTAAAAAGGGTACAGCAAACAAACCCAGCTCATTCCGGGAGTTTTGCATCTAGTGAGACACCCTCTGCCCCACTTCCTTCTTCGTCGTTACCTGTACACTGACAGTATAGCAGAGGAATCAGGCAAATGCAAGCAATTTCGACGCGCTGTCTAATAAACACAAACAAAAAGAAAGTAACAGGCAAAACAACAAAAACCTGCTACTTCCTTTTTTGAACCATTAAGAAGAAAGGAAAATATATTTTTTGAACTGCGGATTCAAAAAACAGGACTCAAATCCTGTATTAAGGATATACCAACGATTCGCACACGTCAAGTTTTTTTTGCCAAATTTTCAATTTTTTCGTGTTTTTCTCCCGAGGGCATCTTTTTTCGCCCCTTTTTCGTTCCAAAACATATCAGAAACCTTTGTACTCGGTGTTCTTTTGTGCTATACTAGACTTGAGTATACCATTTTTGTGTAACATAAAAAGACCTGCTATCTTCACAACAGGGTATAATAAACATTTATGTAATAATGATTGTAACATACTTGTCTGTGGTTTGCAAGGCTTTTTAATGGTAAAAGTGGAAAAAAGTATGGTTTTTGTAAAAGAAAGGGGTTTTTGCTATGCCGAAGAAAGATGAAAAGAAAGCCGGTAAATCATCATCGGGTCACAAAATGATCGTATGTAAGAACTGTGGCTCGTCAGTTCCGGCCGATAGAGATGTCTGCCCATATTGCGATGCTCCAATAAAAAAAGGCGCATCTTCGAAAAAGGGACTGATCATCAGAAGTATCGCCGGGGGAGCTGCCGTTATCATTGGAATTGCTGCTGTTGTCGCTTCTTCCAGTGGAAAGCATCGAGACACTGATCCTGCCCTACTGGGTTCAAAAGAAGATTATAGCTCAATTCTTTTTGGAGAAGAATTGAGTAGCGAATTTGAGACTGAGGAATTAGAATCAACCTCTGCCACCGAATCGCTCATTAATCCGTTTCTTGTCAACGTGCGAGAAATTGCTTCCGGTGAATCTACAGAGGAAGAAACAGAGAATATTTCCGATAGCCGTACCATTACGGTAGATGGCAACCAGTATCAGATCATAGATGGTGAAGCACATTTGGCTCATTGGGGCGTTACCGCAGAAACGGTTGCCCGTATTCCTGCGGCAGTTAATGATTATCCAGTTGTATCAATTCTGTCAAATGCCTTTGCAGACTGTCCAGATATGCGATATGTTGCGATTGGCGACAATGTGATAACGATTGAACAGTACGCATTTTACAAATGCTCGAAGCTGCGTGAAGTATACTTTCCAAAAACAGTTACTTCAATCAAGACGTATGCCTTTTCTTCCCTGCAACGATGTGTAACACCAAAAGATTCTTATGCGTGGCAGTATATGTCACTATTTGCAAAAGAAGTCGTTGAGGGCAGTTGTCTGACCATCGACAAAACTGATGAATCAACAAAGGCAACTCTTCCTGCTACTACCACTACTGCCGAAGAAAATCCGAAAAAAGACAATCAAAAAGGAGAGAAGGAGACAGAGGCAGAAGAAAAGACAGCCCCTGATGCATCCGAGGCAACTCGGCCGACCTCTCGCGATCCGCAGCAGTCATCGCACACTCCTACTTCTCCAACTACCATTGCCAGAACAACAGGTAAAAAAGACGATGATTCAAATTCTACGGAGTCCTCTGCCACCAGAACGACAGCATATGTACCACCTACAACCACAGCATATGTTCCGGTAACGCGGCCAAATGTATCTCCAACATACTCTCCAGTGTTACCAAGTTCGTATACACCGACACCTACCACGGCATATGTACCACCTACATATGCGCCTACTACCGCAGCTCCAACTACCGCTCCAACTACCGAGCCGACGACAGAAGCTACCACAGAGGCTACCACAGCTGAATCTACAACTGAGACAACCACTGAACCTTCTACAACAGCAGAAGAATCAACCACAATTCAAGAAACTTCTGAAGAAACAACTCCTGTACCTACTACAGAGGAGACACCTGAAACCACTCCTTCCGAAGAAAGTACATCAGAAAGTACTGTTGAACCTACTACGGAATCAACAGAGGCTACAACTGAAAGTATACCTGATACCACACCTTCTGAAGACCTATCTTCCGAAACGCAGGAGCCGACATCTGAATCAGAATCTTATGATCAGCCGACGGAGCCATCGTCTGATTTCAGCGAACCTAGCAGCGATCAGTCCGAGCCTTCGTCTGGTCAAGAATCACAGCCATCTTCTGAATCACAGGAGTCTCAGGAACCATCCTCAGCAGAGGATTCTTCGGCTGTTGAGCCTACCGAGCCGACGGAAGATACATCGCCAATTGATCCTACAGAAGACACTTCTCCAGTTGAACCAACTGAGCCAGAATTTGTCCGCGACCTGGATCATGTCTGGTCCGTAATCGCCCAGTATGCACAGAGAGATCCGTCTGCAATCTCCGCAGGATCGGTTTGGATTGATACCGCAACTGGCAGAGAGGACTTTGTCGGTCTTTCCCCAAATGACGATGGGTCAAAGACACTTTGGTTTGTCGGTGAGAACAATATCCCAACAGTAATTGCTACCCTTCCAGGGTCTGCAACTCTGCCAACCGATCCTTTCTGGTACGGAGAGACCCTTACCCTGGTATCGAAAGTATACGATGATGCCGGAAATGTAAGTGGTGTATATTTCTTTGCTTACCAAAATGGCAGTTTGGTTAATGTGTTGACGCTCTCCGGCGATCTGGTAGACAATGGGGACAGCACTTTCTGGCTCTACTACAATGGACAAAAGACAGCTCATCTATTTATCGAAAACGGTCATTTTGTTGAACTTGGGTACACACAGCTTTCGAGAAATCAAGCCATCTGCTACACGGGTGCAAGAGAAGCAATTGCTTACACACAATCAGCGACCGGATCAGATGTATGTTACTGGCTATGTGCTGACGGTGCCTTGGCAATATCAACTACAAGCCAGACATACCGTTTCACGGCTTCAAATGGCAGCTACGACCCTTCGGCGGGGGCACAGGTAGAAATATTAAATGTTGCATGTCAGCCGTCCTACAGTGGCCTAGAAACGACATATCCGAGTGTTGTTGAAGACTATGCTACGATTGGTGTTCGACAGATGTATGATATCCCGGCAGACACGACTGTTTCCTACAACCTTGATGATAATGGAATGCCGGAGCAGTTACAGGCAGCTGCCAACGGAATTCTTTACATCAACGGATCTGCTGCAAAAACATTTGATGGTTGCAGTTCCTATGTCTGCAAAGCCCTCCGTATGGCAGAGGCAGATCCCAAAACCTATCTGCTCTCCATTGCATCTTATGCTGATGGCACAACGTCTCTGGTAATTGACTGGTTTGATGGTGCGTCACTTGTAACGGCAACCTCGTCATTAAATGTATTGGGAAGTGATCTGACCAATGCAAGAATTATTAATATGCCATCCCTATCTGACTCTGGAAAGATCAGTCTCACGATTGATACACCAATCGTGCTTCCACTGTTCGGACAGTACAGCATCAATGCCACATTCTCCTTTGCAGACGGATACTTAGTACCGGATGATGCATTAAGTTCTCCCCTTGTATCTGCAGAAAGCTCATTTATCTTTGCAAAGGATACTACCGTCTACTCGGATGCAGCTGGTGGAAATCCAACTACTCTTCCAGCAGGAAGTCAAGTATCAGGCATTCGTTTGGTTCGAGGAGAGTCCACGGTATTCCTCGAAACCGCAGATCATCAATACATTGACTTAATGCCAGCTGACTCAGATTCGATTTTTAAGCCAATTTCAGAGGGATAGGCACAGATTCAAAATTGCAGGAATTTTTGTATTGGCATTAAAACAGCTGACAATGTATAAAGCGAAAATGATGAAAGGACAGGAAAACCTGCCCGACACGTCGGACGAGGTTTCCTGCGAAAAAGAAAGATGAAAAAAATAGTATTGATTTTGGGAATGATTGCTGTGATTGCACTTGGCTGGTTTGTAATCATTCAGACCAAAAATGCAAAGCCACGAGAAATTCAGAAACATCTTGAACTGGCACAGAAAAAAGAGGAACAGCAGATTTACGTAGATGCATTGGCAGAATATAAGGCTGCGTTGGAACTTGATCCAGAGCGTATAGATGTATATCAAAAAGTGGTAATGCTTGACTATAAGATGGGACAGTTTAGCGAGTTTGAAACACAGGCAAATGCACTTTTGACAAAAACACCAAATAGCTATGAAGTGTTGAATACATTGCTTTCCTATTATGATGAAAACAGCAAACAGGATAAGGCACTTGCTCTTTTAAAGCAGCTTATAAAGCAGGCACCGAACGATGGAACAATTGCGGCACTCTATAAGGAACGGCGTGGAACCTATACCGATGAGCGTTTGTATTTTACTTCCATTTCCGATTTTTGGAATGGGTATGCAGTAATTGAACGAGATGGCAAATTTGGCTTAATTAATGAAAGCGGTTCAATAGTAGTGGAACCAACCTATGATGGAATTGGTGTTTTTGATTCAAATGGCTTGTATGCACCGGTAAAGCTTGGAGAGGAAGAATATTTCATTGATACGCAGGGAAATCGTAAACTTGCATCGGATGAGGGCTATACAAATTTTGGTATTTTTTCAGAGGATGTAGCACCAGCTGTTTTTGATGGCATGTATGGATACGTAAACGATAAATTCTCACACACGGAATTTATTTGGGAATATCTTGGTCCAATGTACAATGATATGGCTGCTGCAAAGCAGAATGGCAAATGGGGAATCATCAACAACAAGTTTACAGAATTGACAGGATATGTTTATGATGAGATTGCAGTTAATGATTTTGGAATCTGTGCAGCACAGAGTGTTGTACTAGCAAAAGAAAATGATAAGTGGGGAATTGTTGGAAATATGGGAGAATTTGTTGTTTCTCCTTACTACGAGGATGTGAAGCCTTTCTATGAGGGTGGCGCATTTGCGGCAGTAAAAAAAGATGGATTATGGGGATTTGTTACATTTTCTGGACTTGAGCTGGGTTCATTTATTTATGAAGATGCCTTTTCTTTCTGTGGCAGTCTCGCAGCGGTAAAACAGGATGGACTGTGGGGCGTTATTGATGGCAATATGGAATGGGTAATCAGTCCTGTTTTTGAAGATGTGATGACTATGAATGAGTCTGGTTACATGGCTGTACAAAAGGATGGTTTGTGGAAATGGATTCATCTGGATGTAGCAAACTGAGTTTTTTACTTCCTGCTAGTTCAGACCCGATTTTTGAATCAGTACCAGAGTGATTTCTAGCCTGTGTATTTTGCTTATGGCAGAGGAACTAGTATATCCTCTGCCATAACTTTTTTACCCTTATGATAGTATTTTTAATCGGTCTTGACAAACAACCAATTGATATGTATACTATTAATTGATAGTATATGTTTGGAGGTGAGTAGAATATTTCTTAGTTACATATCAGCAAAAAAAGATGTTGTTGCTTTCTTAGATGAGTTACAAAAATTAGGCGGGAAAGCCCCACGGTTTTAACCGTGGGATGAAAGCCAAG
>ERZ824598.3803-NODE-3803-length-12295-cov-6.194363_pt1 | contig 12295 bp, 7 predicted proteins | sample MGYA00519934_ERZ824598 | MGnify/ENA primary metagenome ERZ824598 (study PRJEB31778, sample SAMEA3449177) | human gut metagenome | biome: human gut; feature: human-associated habitat; material: faeces | place: United Kingdom | collected 2010/2012 ... | reverse complement strand
TGCGCACAGCGCACGGGATTCTTGATTAAATTTTTTAATCAAGAATCAGTATTAAAAGCTGCGGACTCAGATGAGTTCGCAGCTTTTTTTCCGTGATCTGGCAGACTCCGGTCCGTATAATAGGGTCTGTAAGGTGCAGGCGGCAGACCGCCGCACCCGGAAAGGCACCAACAGCGGCGATGAATAGCTGAGTGGTTAAAGCAGGTGGCCAAGCGCCATCATCCGCGGGTTCGAATCCCGCTTCAAACGGTGCCTTGGGCCAGTGAAAGACGCGGACAGCAATCACATACATATTTATGACAGGAAAAAGCACCGGCAGTCAGGGGAGTTCCCCGGCCGGTATGGAAATCGCGTCTTGTGTGAAGGGCATCCACAGCAGCAGAAAAGGAAACGGCCGGGCAGTACCCAGCACCTGTCGCGCTCAGGAGCGCCGGGCCCCGCGGCTTTGCGGGTTCAAGTCCCGCACAGATGCCCTGTTCAAAAAAACGAAAGGAGCGGCGTCATGACGGAGATCAAAGGAAAGGTCAATACGGCGGTGTGCTATGCGGCGGTGGCCGAGGACGAGGCCATCGAACAGATCCGCAGAATGTGCGACCACGATTTCACCGCCGGGTCCCGGATCCGGATCATGCCGGATGTCCACGCGGGCCGGGGCTGCACCATCGGCACCACCATGACCATCACTGACAAGGCGGTCCCCAACATTGTGGGCGTTGACATCGGGTGCGGTATGTACACCGTGGAGCTTGGCCGGGTGGACATCGACTTTGAACGGATGGACGCCGCCGCCCACGGCATCCCCTGCGGCAAGGAGGTCTGGGAGGGGCGCATGGAGCGCTTCGACCTGACGGACCTGCGCTGTTACAGAAGTCTGAAGCAGACGAAGCGCCTGGAAAGAAGCCTCGGGACTCTGGGCGGCGGCAACCATTTCATCGAGATCGACGCCGCCGCGGACGGGACAAAGTACCTGGTCATCCACTCCGGCAGCCGGAACCTGGGCAAGCAGGCGGCGGAGCTTTATCAGAACCTGGCCATCGACCTCAACGTCGGAAAAGACGACTATTTCCGGCAGCGGGACCAGCTGATCCGCACATACAAGGAGCAGGGCCGCCGGTCCGAAATCCAGACGGCCCTGAAGGCCATGGAGCGGGAGTGGAAGGCAAAGACCCCCACCATCCCGCCGGACCTCTGCTATCTATACGGCACCTATCTGGAGGATTATCTGCACGACGTGGAGATCTGCCAGCAGTTTGCCCGGCGCAGCCGCGAACGCATGGCGGAAATCATCCTGGAAAAGACCGGGATGTCCGCGATTTCCGCCTTCCACACCATCCACAACTACATTGACACCCGGGAGATGATCCTGCGCAAGGGGGCCATTGCCGCCCATGAGGGCGAGCTGGTGCTGATCCCCATCAATATGCGGGACGGCAGCGTCCTGGCCCGGGGCAAGGGAAACCCGGACTGGAACTTCTCCGCGCCCCACGGCGCAGGCCGCGTCATGTCCCGCACCAGGGCCCGGGAGACGCTGGAGCTGGACGCGTATCGGAAAACCATGGAGGGCGTCTACTCCACAACGGTGAACGAGTTCACCCTGGACGAGGCACCCATGGCCTACAAGTCGCTGGAGGACATCATCGGCGTCATCGGGGAGGCCGTGGACATCATCGAGGTCCTGAAACCGATCTATAACTTCAAGGCGTCCGAGTAGTCCCCTGCTCCCGCGCCATGGAACAGGAGGAATGCATATGCTGCAGCAGCTGAAATATGAGGCGAACATCGCCCGCACGGAAAACGGCGCGGTGACCAACGCCGGCACAGGCTCCGACTGCCTGGACCTGTTCGCGTCCATCGGCGCGATCCGGGCGGCGGAGGAGCAGGACATCGTCCGGCGCTTTGTCCGGGCCTATACGGAGGACCCGGACCTGGCCATGAAGATCCTGTTCTTCGGCCGGGACGTCCGGGGGGGCCTGGGCGAGCGCCGGGTGTTCCGGGTGATCCTGCGCTGGCTGGCGGATCACCGGCCCGATTCCCTGCGCCGGAACCTGGCGCTGATCCCGGAATACGGCCGCTATGACGACCTGGTGTCGCTGATGGGCACCGCCTGCGAGGGCGACGCCCTTCGCGTCATTGCCGGACAGCTGAAGGCCGACCTGGCCTCGGAGACGGAGGTGTCCCTGCTTGCCAAATGGCTGCCCTCCGTCAATGCCTCCAACCGGGAGACGGTCCGTCAGGCAAAGCGCGTGGCCCGGTATCTGGGGATGTCCGATGAGGCATACCGCAAGACCCTGACGGCCCTGCGGAAGAAGATCCGCATCATTGAGAACAACCTCCGGGAGCGGGACTATACCTTCGACTACGCCAAACAGCCCTCCAAGGCGATGTTCAAATACCGGAGGGCCTTCCTGCGCAACGACGGGGCGCGCTATCGGGCCTTTCTGGAGGCAGTCCGCCGGGGGGACCGGCAGATGCACACGGACGCCCTGGCCCCCTATGAGATCGTCCGCTCCGCGCTGGACAGCAATCGATGGGGGTTCAACCACCGCCTGTCCGACGGGGAAAAGGCGGCGCTGAACGCGTCCTGGGAAGCGCTTCCCGATTTCTGCGGCGGCAGAAACGCCCTGGCGGTGGTGGACACCTCCGGGTCCATGTACGGCTATGACCGGGCGCTTCCGGCGGCGGTGGCCCTGTCCCTGGGGCTGTACTTCGCCGAACGCAGCACCGGCGCTTTCCGCAGCCACTTCATCGAGTTTTCCGCCCGGCCCCAGCTGATCGAGATCAAGGGGAACAGCTTCATGGAGCGACTGGAGTATCTGTGCTCCTTCAGCGAGGTGGCTGACACCAACGTGGAGGCGGTGTTTGACCTGATCCTGGACGCCGCGGTGCGGGGCCATGTACCCCAGCAGGAGCTTCCGGAGGCGCTGTATCTGATTTCCGACATGGAGTTCAATGCCTGCGTCCGGGACGCGTCCCTGTCTAACTTTGAAAACGCCCGCCGCCGGTTTGCCGAGCACGGGTACACGCTTCCCCAGATCGTGTTCTGGAACGTGGCCAGCCGCGGCAGGAATCAGCCGGTCACCCGGAACGAACAGGGGGCCGTCCTGCTCTCCGGGTGCACGCCCCGGCTGTTCTCCATGGCGGCAGGCGGCGGGCTGTCGCCCTACGCCGCCATGATGGAGGTCCTGGAGTCTGAGCGGTACGCGGGGATCTGCGCATAGTGAAACACTGTCCCAAATGGGCAAAGCCCATTCGGGACAGTGTTTTGGCGTATTCGGTGGTTTTATCCGTTTTGACGCTTATAGTCTGTTCCCCAGGTCCACATGGCGTCCAGGATCGGCCTGAGACTGCGGCAGGCCCATGACCATGAACCTCCGCTGTGACGACCGCTTTGCGGAGGATGAGGGCTGGCACCGGGCGGCGGAGCGGTATGAAAGCTTCCTCCGCACCCGCCGGGGGCAGAAGCTCCTTTTTCTGGAGCTGGGGGTGGGGTACAACACCCCGGTGATCATCAAGTATCCCTTCTGGCGGATGACCGCCGCCAATCCCCGGGCGGTGTATGCCTGCCTGAACCTGGGCCAGACCGCCGCCCCCCGGGAGATTCAGAAGCAGTCCATCTGCATCGACGGGGACATCGGAGCCGTGCTGGCCGGTCTGGGTGAAAATTGAAAATCGTCAAAAAAGGCAGCGTCTTTTTGGACGATCTTGGCTCTCCCTCCGGGAGAGCTGTCACCGAAGGTGACTGATACCAAAACCTGTTAAAAAGCTTGAAAAGCTTTTTATAGCACCGAAGGTGCGTCAGGTTTTGTATGAGACGCCACAGCGTGTTTTCACACGCTGTGCGTGCGCACAGCGCATGGGATTCTTGATTCAATTTTTGAATCAAGAATCAGTATTAGCTGTTGCGCTTTTTGCGGGACAGGACCACCAGGACCACGGCCAGGGCCGCGGCGCAGATCAGGACGATGACCCACATGGTGGTGTTGCTGTCGTCGCCGGTCTTGACGCCGGGATTCCCCGGCTGGGTGGGCTGGGTGGGCTGATCGGGCTTGTAGTTGGGATCGGTCTCGCCGCATACGGTGCACTTGCCGTCCTTATAGTCGTGACCGGCAGCGGGGATGACCCGTGTCTCCACTTCGCCGCAGGCGGAGCAGGTGCGGGTCTCCAGGCCGGCCTGGGTGCAGGTGGGGGCGGTGGTGACCACCCATTCGCCGAAGGTGTGCTCATGGGCGGTGCAGACCACGTCGCTGCGGTCGCGGATGCGGATACGGGGGGCCATCTCGGTGCCGTCGGCCAGGACGAAGGTGTTGTCGTAGGAGGCCAGGCCGGTGGCGGAGATCTCGCAGCCGATCTCCAGGTTCTTCACGTCATAGGAGGTGGTGATGTAGCCGTCGATGAACACCCGGGCGATCTTACCCTCGCTGTCGCGGACCAGGATGGTCTGCACCAGGCCGTCGGCCATCTCATAGCCCACCACGAAGCCCTTCAGGGTCACCAGCTGGCCCATGACGGATCCGTCGTTGATCTGGGTGGAGGTGACGGTCTTGGGGGTGACGGGAGTGGTTTCGCCGATCTTCTCAATGGAGGAAACCTGCAGCTCGTTCTCGCCCTGATAGGTCTCCGTCACGCCGGTGATGCGGACCACGTCGCCGATCTTGAACTCACCGGCCACGGGGAAGCAGTTGATGCCGCCGGTCTCATCCTGGACATAGATGCAGTCGAAGAAGGCGGTGGCCTTGTCATAGCCGGAGGCGTTGGAGGTCACAACACCCTCGATGGTGTACTTGTGACCGGCCTCGGTCTGGGCCTGGACGGTGGCGATGTCGGTGACCTTCACGGGGTTGATGGCCCGCAGCAGGTTCTCGCAGATCTTATAGTTGGAGTAGTTCTTCTCGGAGCCGTTGTCGCTGATGGTGGCCTGGACCTCGAAGTTGGACATGAAGGCCGCGCCGGACACGATGATCAGGCCCTTGCCCTCCAGCTGCTCGCTGGCCATGGCCAGCAGACGGCTGTCGTTTTCGGCATAGACGTACTTGGGCACGTTGGCGCCGCCCAGGCCGTCCTTATCCACGTCCACGGAATAGGTGGTGCTGTGGGCGTATACCACCGGGGAAACGGTGGCGGGCAGGGTGGAGGTGGGCTTGCCATCGGCGTCCACGGCATACACGGAGGCGCCGCCATAGTGGCTGAATACCTCGGTATACAGCCGGTCATAGGGGTGCTCGGCGTCCACGATGACACCGTCGGTCAGGAAGCTCTGGCCATAGGTGTTGAAGTACAGACGCCACTTGTCCACGCCGTCGGCCGCGCTGCGGACGTCGTCATAGGTGGCGTCGTCGCTGATGCGCAGGCTGGAGCCCAGGGCCTGGAGCACCTCGTTCTGGGTGGCGGCCATGTGCTTGATGGCGGGGTTGTTCTGGATCACGTCATAGTTTTCGTAGTTGTCGCTCCAGCCGGCCAGGATCACGGTGCCGCCGCCGGCGTTGAAGGCCGCAATGGCCGCCAGCTCCTGGGCGCTGTAGGTCCGGGGATCGGTCTGGGCGTCCGCCAGGCGGCGGGAGGGAGCGGTGAGGATCAGGGCCTTGAACTTGGGATTGGAGCAGGCGGCGATGAGCTCGTCGCTGGTCTTCAGCTCCACGGTGCGGACGCTGTACTGGCCCGCCAGGCTGCCGAAGTTGCCCATGGAATCCTTATAGTTACCGGCCACATACTCGTTGTAGTGGGAGGCGTCGATGCCGATATACACCAGGTCGTCGGCGTTCTGGACATCCAGGGTGATGTCCTTGGTGAACACATACTCCTTGCCGTCCTGCTCCAGCACCACGGTGGCGGTGACCTTGTAGACACGGGCGGTGTCGAAGGAGACGTCATAGCTCAGGGCCAGGGTGCCGCTGGCGGGAACGGTGCCCACATCGGTGGCGGAGGCCAGGACCTGACTGCCCACGGCGTAGGTGATGGACTTGATATTGGCGTCGGTGCTCTCGCTGTTGAACAGGGTGGTGGTGACGGTCATGGCCTCGCCGGTGACGGGGGTGGAGGTGCCGCAGGTCACATCGGAGATGCCCAGCTTCAGGGTCTCACCCACCCACACGGGAGCGGTGACCGCCAGGTCGCCGTCACCCTGGGTGACGCGGATGTAATAGTAGCTGTAGTCGGGGTCCAGGGTGACGCTGAGGTCGCCGGTGGCCAGGACGGCGGGATCATCCCAGGTATAGGCGGTCTTGCCGGAGTTGACAATGACCTCCACCTTGGAGATGGAATCGCTGGCGTCGGGGTCGTTGACGGTGACGTGGATGTTCAGCTTCTCGGGGACCTCGGTGAGACTGCTGCCCAGGAGCATACCGTTGACGGTGTAGCCGATCTCCAGGTTCTTGTCCTCGGTGGCGTACATACGCATGGCCCGCAGCGCGTCATAGATGCCCTGCTCGCTGAAGTCGTCGGTGAGGATCACGTCGCGGGCGTCGTTGGCGTTGCCCCAGCGGCCCTTGTGGTTATCCTGGTTGTTGGTGGGGGCCAGGTGCCAGCCCTTATCCAGCGCCATGGTGTAATACTCATAGCTGGGATAATAGCCGCCGGCGCCGATCTGGCCCTCGCCGTTGCCGGCCTCCACCATGTACATACGGCTGTCGATGACGGGATCCCAGAAGGCGAAGTCACCGAAGGTGCCGAAGGTGTTGCCGGGGTGGTTGAACTGGCTGAGGCTGTCTGCGCCCTCCTGCTGGCTCAGCAGGGCATAGTAGGCGCGCATACCGGCATAGTCGGTCTTGTTGTTCAGGGTGGAGTTGTTGCGGGAGACGATACCGGGGGTATTGAAGGTGTTGATGTGGCCGGGGCCGCCGGACCAGGTCATCTCGAAGCCCGCCAGAGCCACCAGGGAACCGGCGTTGGCCTCGTTGAAGGCGGCCACGGAGGAACGATAGCTGTTCCAGGTCTCCTGGCTGGAGGCGCTGGCCAGGCTCATGTCGTACAGGGCGCCCTCGGGGTTGGCGGCGCCGGTGGTGTCGAAGTAGTTGGAGTGGTCGGTGAAGGCCACGAACTGGACATTGGCGCTTTCGGGCAGGTTCTTCACATAGTCCAGGGCGGCGTCCAGGGAGCCTGCGCCGTCGGAATACTGGGTGTGGCTGTGGAGCTGGCCGAAGTACAGCTGATACTGGGCCTGGCCCACGGTGAAGAACCAGTTGAAGGAGGCGGTCTTGCCGTCGGCGCGGGTGACGGTGACGGTAACATTGGTGCGGCCGTCGGTCATGTCGGCGGCGGGGGTATAGGTGAGCCTGCCGCCGGCGTACACGGCGTTGACCTTCTGGCCGTTGACGGTCATCTCCAGGGTGGGATTCTCACCGGCGTTGATGATCTCGGCGGAGATCACGGGCCGCTTGTCGCTGCCGGTCTGGCTGCCCTTCAGGGGGGTCACAGCCCCAATGGAGGGCTCGTCCACCACGGTGAGCACCAGGCTGCCGGAATAGGACGCGCCGGAGGCGTTGGTGACGCGGACGGTGAGGGTCACCTTGTCGGCACCGGCCAGCATGGCGGCGGGGATATTGGCGGTGTAGTTCTTGCCGTCGGCGGTGTAGTCGGTGATGACACCGGCGGCCTTGCCGTCCACCAGGATCTCCAGCTTGGAAACGGCCTTGACATCGTTGACGGTGAAGGTCAGGGTATAGTCCTGACCGGCCTTCACGGTGTCGGCGGAGGTGAACACCACGGCGGGATCGTTGACCACGCCGCCGTCCAGCTTCACGCTGTCGGCCACACCATAGAAGAAGAAGGAGTAGATGGTGTAGTCGGTGACGTTGTACATGCTGTAGGTCTTATAGCTGTCGCTGTAATACTCCAGATACTGGCTGTACCGGCCGTTGAACTTGGCGGTGCGGCTTTCCATCTGATAGCCGCCCACGCCGCCGCTGCAGGGCTCCACGGTCCAGTCGGCGTCCTCGCCGGCGGTCTGGGAATAGAAGGCGTTGTTGCCGGTGCCGTTGGAGCACAGATAGCCGTAGGTTTCGTTGCGGAAGCGGTAATACTCGCCGCTGCGCTCCACGGTGAACACCACGCCGCCGTTTTCGGGGATGGCCTTGCCGTCCGTGATCTGGGCGGAGACACTATTGATGGCGGGGCTGTCGGTGTTGTCATTCTGCTGGGCCAGGACGCCCTGGGCATTCTGGTTGAACAGCACCACCTGCGCGCCCTCCTGGGGCAGGCTGCCGGCGGGCTGGTCCATCTCGTCGCCTACCAGATAGAGCTGCTGGGCAAACAGAGCCTCGTTGCTGCCGATGGTGCCGAAGGCACTCCAGTTGTTCTTCTCGGCATACCACTCCAGATAGCTGCTGCGGCCCACATTTTTAATATAGTAACAGCCCTCGGTGGCAGCCTGCTCCAGTGTCCAGCCGGTGTGGGCCTTGTCCAGGGGAGTGCTGGAGTATTTTTCGTCCATGGACAGCTTCTTGCCCTCGGCGGTGGAGAAGGTATAGCTGCCATCGTCGTTGACGCCCACGGTCCAGATGTCGGCCTCGGTGAAGCCCGCCAGCTTGTCGCCGGTGAGGGTCACGTCGGTGCCCTTGTTATAGAAGCCGCTGTACTCGCTGGACAGGGCCTTGAGGTTTGCGGGGTTGTAGATGACCACCTGGTCGCCGTTCTTCAGGGGAGCGGTGGGATCTTCGGGCTGATCGGGCTGGTCAGGCTCCTGGGTGTCTGCCACCAGATAAAGCTGCTGGGCGAACAGGGGCTCGTTGCTGCCGATGGTTCCGTAGGAGCTCCAATTGTTCTTCTCGGCGAACCACTCCAGATAGCTGCCGCGGCCCACGTTCTTGATGTAGAAGCAGTCCGCCGTGGCGGCAGCGCTGAGCTCCCAATCCACATTGGCCTTGTCCAGGGGAGTGCTGCTGTAGCTGGTGTCCATGGACAGCTTCTTGCCCTCGGCGGTGGAGAAGGTATAGGCGCCGCTCTCGGTGCGGTTCACGGTCCACAGCTCTGCATCCGTGTAGCCGGTGAGCTTGCCACCGGTCAGCTCCACATCCACGCCCGTGTTATAGAAGCCGTTGTACACGGAGGACAGAGCCTTTTTGTTGGCGGGGTTGAACACCACCACCTTGTCGCCGTTCTGCAGGGTGGTCAGATCGGTGACGATGCCGCTTTCCCGGGCGGGAACGGTGCTGAGCTTATACAGGGCCACGGGCTGCTGATTCTCGCTCTTATAATAGCGGAACCGGGTGCCGGTGGTGGCGGCTGCGTTATACTGCAGCGTGGTGTTGTTGCTGGCGATCTTCACATTACCATCAGCGAAGGTGATGGTGTTGAGCTCCGGAGTGGAGCCGGTGATGATCTTGTTGCTGCCGGACTTGCCGGAAATGTACTTTCCGCTGGCGGACTGTACGGACCAGCCGCCGGTCATGGGCGCGATGGTGAACGCGTACTTGGCGTAATCACCAACGATCTTGCCGTCGGTGATGGTCACGTCCACCTTGTTGCCCTCCTTGTCCAGGGCGGACAGGGAGCCGTCCATGATCAGGCTGCCCTTTTCATAGACGATCAGGTATTGACCGGACCAGTCCTCCTGTGCCTCGGTGACCTTTTCCCAGGTCCCGGACGCAGGCTCTGCCGCGAATACCGACACCGGCAGCAGGGAAACCAGCATGACCAGTGACAGCAGCGCAGACAGAAGTCTGGTGCGAACAGGTGTTTTCATCAAGCTATTACCTCCTTTAATTTCCCCCGGAGCTTCCGCCCCACAGGTATTCTCATTTTACCATACCGCCGGGCCGGTTTCCAGCTATATTTGCAGATTTGACACAAATTTTGCTAATATGTGCACAAAGTATGGACGAATGCACAATGCCGCCGCTTGACAAGGGGAGCGCAAGCTGCTATGCTGAGGGGGACAACTTCCCATTTGCCGAAAGGAACGGTGTTTATGAAGAAAAAAACGAATCAGGCAGGCCCTGCCGCCTGGCTGCGGGAGAACAAATGGACCTGCGCGGTGCTGGCGGCGGCCCTGGTGCTGCTGATGGCGGGGCGGCTGCTGGCGGCCCCGGCCCGGGTGGAGGCCGATGAGCCGGAGAACCGGGCGGACTATGAGTCCGCCGTGGTGGATCAGGTCCTGTCGGACTCCACGGAGAAGGACCCCGCCTCCGACAACGGATACCGGGGGGAGCAGCTCCTGCTGGTAACGGTGAAGTCCGGGGACTATCGGGGCCAGCAGATGCAGGTATACAACTATGTGGGGCCCCTGTACGGCGGGCCGCTGCACGCCGGGGACCGGGCCGCCATCCTGATCTCCAGCTATTCCGACGGCACCGTCAACGCCACGGTGTACGAATTTGACCGGCTGATCCCCCTGGCCATCGTGGCGGCGCTGTTTATCGCGGCGGCGGTGATTGTGGGCGGACGCACCGGAGCCAAGTCGCTGGCGGCCTTAGCGGTGACGCTGGTGTGCCTGTTCGGCGTGCTGCTGCCGGCGCTGATGAAGGGGGCCGATACCCTGCTGATGACCTTTATCGTGTGCGCCTATGTGGCGGTGGTGAGCCTGACCATCGTGGGCGGCGTGCGGAAAAAGACCGTGTGCGCCATGCTGGGCGCCGTGGCGGGCACGGCCCTGGCCCTGCTGTTCGGCCTGCTGGCCCAGGCCCTGACCCGGGTGGACGGCCTGCGCATCGACGACGTGGAGCCTCTGCTGCAGCTGCGCCAGACCGGCACTCCCATCGGCCTGCGGGGCCTGCTGGTGGGCGGCATCGTCATCAGCGCCCTGGGGGCGGTGATGGACGTGACCATGGGCATCGCCTCCTCCCTGGCGGAGGTCCATGCCGCCAATCCCCAGCTGTCCCGGCGGGAGCTATTCCGCTCCGGCATGAACATCGGCCGGGACATGGTGGGCACCATGACCAACACCCTGATCCTGGCCTTTTTGGGCAGCGGGTTCACCCTGATCCTGTATCTGTACTCCCTGGGCCTGCCCTTCCGCCAGCTGATGTGCTCGGCGTATGTGTCCATGGAGGTGGTCAGCGGCGCGGCCAGCAGCGTGGGCGTGATCCTGTCCATCCCCCTGACGGCCCTGATCACCGCCGCCGTCTTTACCCGGGAGAAAAAATAGCCGGAAACGCCCCCGGGATACGTCCCTCTTGTACGAGTTGTTTGGTACATTTGGAAACATAAAAGCCTGTCAAAATCACGGAAACGGCTGTTTTATCCTACAAATAAACGTTCTTGGTACAAGTTTTTGTTGCAATCGGCGGGCGCTTGTGGTACCCTATCCATAGAAAGCGACGCGCCGCCCGGCGGCGCAGGAATCATCGGAACATTAATAGGAGGTACCCCATGAGCTATCCCAAAACCGGCGAAGAAGTATACGTCAGCCTGAACCTGTCCAACACCATGCTTACCGGCATCGGCAAGGGCACCATCACCCGTGAGGAGGTCTCTGCCGATTATCTCAAGCGCCTGTTTGCCCGCTACGGCGTCATCGTATCCGCCAAGCCCGAGCAGCGCCGCCTGCTGGAGCTGGTCAATGATAATTTTGATCTGGGGCTGGAGATCCCCGAGACGCTGAAGCTGTTCCAGCTGTCCGAGCAGCACCGCCGCCTGGTGGTCATCAACGTTCAGGGTCTGCGCCGGAAGAACGGCTCCCTGCTGCCGGAATACACCGAGGAGGAGTTCAACGAGGCCACCTTCATTTTCGTGAAGTACTATATCCAGGGCCGCCACTATGACGAGCTGGTGGAGGAGAACAAGAAGCTGCAGTTTGAGCTGGACCAGGAGGTTGAATGGCGCAACCGCACCGATAACGGCTGAAAAAAACGCGTATAATCCCGCCCCGGCGGGTCAGAATAAAGTCAGGCCTTGCGGCCTGACTTTATTTTTTTGCAAGGAGGACCTTCGTTATGAGCAAGAATTGCACCAACGACGGGTGCAGCTGCACCCCCAACATGTCCATCAAGTGCTCCGTGACCAGCTGCGCCCATCACTGCCAGGATATGGACAACTGCGGCCTGACCAGCATCCAGGTGGGTACCCACGAGAATCACCCCTCCATGGACCAGTGCACCGACTGCCAGAGCTTCCAGAAGCGCCAGTGACCCCGTGCGCCCTCGGGCGCACCTACATACACGCGATGGGGGAGGTGACACCGTGAAGCAAAGGACCCGTTACGTCGTGTCCGGGGTGCTGGCCGGTGCGGTCAACGGCCTGTTCGGCGGTGGCGGCGGCATGGTCCTCGTGCCGCTGCTGCGGCGCTGGTGCGGTTTGGAGGAGCGCAAAGCCTTCGCCACCTGCGTGGCGGTGATCCTGCCCTTCTGCGTGGTATCCGCCGCCG
>ERZ824598.3798-NODE-3798-length-12315-cov-4.391272_pt1 | contig 12315 bp, 7 predicted proteins | sample MGYA00519934_ERZ824598 | MGnify/ENA primary metagenome ERZ824598 (study PRJEB31778, sample SAMEA3449177) | human gut metagenome | biome: human gut; feature: human-associated habitat; material: faeces | place: United Kingdom | collected 2010/2012 ... | reverse complement strand
CATTAGAAATACTAAAACCAGGACAATTTGAACCAATAGAATTTAAAATAGAGCAATTATGGGATTATGAAACAGGAGAAAAAATAGACTTTGTAAGTCCAGGAGTTAAAGGACAAAAAGTATTAATGAATATTCCTGTAAAATGTGAAAATAATTGGATTATGAGAAGAAAAAAGGGGAACTAAAAAGTTCCTCTTTTAATCTGTACTACTCTCATCATTTAATAGTATATCTAATATTTTAGGATATATTTTTGAAGCATTTTTATTCCAATTATCAACAATTCTTTTAGCTCTATCTCTAGAACCAGCAAAAGTTTTTACTTCAAAAATAGTTTCATTATTATCTGAAATTTTGCATTTTATAGTATAATCATTTTCATTTTTAGGAATAAACTCTGCAGTAACTGATGTTTCCTCAGTAACAGAAGATAGTTCTTCTCTAAAAATATTATCTGCTTTTAATTTTATTAATCCTGGAAGTACATCTTGTGTAAGAGATAATGCATTTTTTCCTTCTGAAGTTATTTTAATAATTGTTTCATCTTCATCTTTTGTTATTTGACCTACCAATTTTGTATCTATTAAATCAGTTAATACTTGTTTAAAAAAGAAATAATTTACATTATTTGCTTTTGCAATTGCAAGAAGCTCAGCACCATGCTTTGCAACAAGCTCTTTATTTGATGTACATACGCTCTTACCTGCACTGAGTGCTCTCTTTGTAAAGGTATAGGCCGGTTCCACTCCGCCCATTGCTTCTGCGATCACAAGCACCTCAGGATCGTTTAAAATAATCTCAACATCATGTACAACAAGATTCTCATAAGGATCTCCCGGGAAATCACGCAGATCCAAGATATATTTGACATCAATCTCATCTCCGGCTTTCTTATTTACCATATCCTGATTTGTTTTGATTACCTCAACGATACCGCTTCCTACTGTACCATATCCTAATACTGCTACTTTTACCATTTTCTTTACTCCTTAGCTATGATTTTCACGTAATGTACGCCTTTTTGTTTTTCCATCTCATCGACCATCAGGGATACATCCGCCGTTGTCGGCAATATCTGTACACTGATCGTCAGGGAGGCAACTCCGTTGATCGGAATACTCTGATGGATGGTTAATATATTTGCTCCGAATGTAGCTATGATCTTGAGCACATCCGATAACAATCCCGGTTCATCATCCATTTGGAAGGTCAGCGTGATCGTTCTGCCCGCCGCCGTATCGTGGAATGGGAAAATATCGTCCTTGTACTTATAAAAAGAACTGCGGCTGATCCCCACCCGTTCTGTTGCTTCCTGCACGGAAACAGCACGTTCGGACTCTATCAGCCTCTTAGCTTCCACAACCTTTAACAATACTTCCGGTAATGCTTTCTGCTTTACCACAAAATAGCCGGTAGACTGCTCCATTTCTTTCACGCTCCATTCTTCCGAATGTTTTTGTACGGCGTACAACTGTATGCCGCCGAGAGATATCATAGCATATCCCCCAGTTGTACGCAAGGCCCTATTTTTTGAAAGTCTTTTTTCTCCCAATAAAGAAGGGGTTCTATCTTTTCATTCGAAAATCCTTCTGCCCGCAACAGAGACGAGATACGCTTCGCGAATCTCGCTCTGATCAGCGGTCGTCGAATGTCTGCCCATGCAAGCATGGCATTCATTCTCCTCGTCGCCATGACACAAAACGGGCAATGTATATGATACACTGCCCGTTCTAAGTCTCTGTCTGATTTTCACTCTGATTCATTTTACGCCTCTTTGATCAGATTCTTTCACCAAAGCTCTTATAATATTCACCAAAGAACTCATTGATTTTACCCATAATCTTTTTCATAACACTCACCATAACCTTTCTACATTTTGAAATTGATCAGTTACTTTAGAGGTCCGGCCTGACTTCCTTTTGATGATTATAATGTATCATACAGGCTCTATAATGTGAAATACATATTATAAATATATTATGATACTTTTCGAGTATAGTGAATACAAATCATGTTTCATCTGTATTTTCACTGCCTTCCCGAATAAAAGAAAGAAATTCCTGCGCCACATGGGAAAGCGTGTGATCCTTTTTCCAAATGAGAGCATAGGATGCATACGCATCCGGATGCTCTATTTTACGGATGCAGACTTCCTTGTTCTTTGCCATTGCGGAAATAGAAGCCGGATAAATGGAAATCCCGACACCGTGCAGGCTCAGCTCATATGCATTCATCATATGTGCGATCCTGCCGCGGATCGCAGGTGTCTGACCGGTATTGGAAAACCATTTGTCAATCTCACTTTTTCTGGATTCCCTGGAAGGGATCAACAGCGGATACGGCAGAAGATCATCCGGCTTTACCGGATCATTTTCCGGCGTATATAATGGATGTCCCTTGGAGATCATTGCCACCCATGGCTCCCGGTAAACCGGAAGTACCTGAAATTCTTCTGTATTATAGGGTGCTGTGATCATCGCGATCTCACACAGACCTTTCATGACACGGTTATTCACATCATCCGTATTGCCATTCCAGAGATTATATTGCACATGTGGGTGCTGCTGTCCGAATGCTGCAATCCATTCTGCAAACAAACGCGGTCCACAGCCTTCTACGGAAGCAATATATAAGGTTCCCTGCAGACCTTCTTTTCTTTCCCTGACTTCTTCCTCAGAACGGTGCACAAGATCCAGTATTTGGGATGCATACTGCAAAAACAGTTCTCCTTCTTCTGTCAGCGTTACTTTATGCGGGGAACGGATAAAAAGCTGTGTACCAAGCTCTGCTTCGAGATCCTGGATCTGCCTTGAGAGCGGTGGCTGTGCGATCGCCAGTTTTTCCGCCGCCCGGGTAAAATTCTTTTCCTCTGCCACAGCCTTAAAATACCTGATATGTCTCAATTCCATGATGTATTCCCCTTTTCCAGAATCATTTTTTTACTCCGCCGGATCGCTTGCCTGTTTCTCCGCCAACATACGGCAAACATTCGCATTACATCTGCTTTTTATTTATGTATCGCGTCAGAATGCCGGCAATCGGTTTTCTCATCCCGACGCATATTTCATCACGGATTGCACCGTTTACACGGATCATCATAACCAGCTGCCACTGCTTCTTCCCTTGTTGTAAACGGCACCTGATTCTGCGGATCCGGCAGATAACTGCAGGAAGCCTTATGCAGCTTGCCGTTATTGCGATTACCGATATAATTGCCTGCCTGCGACGTTTCGTCTGCCACAACCGGTTTCTGCTCCTGCGCAGGAAGTGTTACCGCATCTGACTGCTGGGTTGCAGGCTTATCCTGCACGGCTGCAGTATCTGTCTCCTGTATGGGTGTCTCATTTGCAGGCTGTGTTTCCGCATTTTCTGCACCGGTCTGTGCATTTTTAGTTCGTTCTCCTGTCTGCCAGGTCTCGGAAGGTGCACAGTTCCATGTGATCCCGGTTCCATCACTTTCCGCGATCACAGAGCCCTGCTCATCTGTACGGAATACCTGAATGCCCATGCTGCGGAATCTGTTGAGGACTTCTGCATGCGGATGCCCATAGCTGTTTCCCTCACCGCAGCTGATCACCGCATAAGAAGGGCTGACTGCATCCATAAATGCCTGTGAAGATGCAGTGTCACTTCCGTGATGTCCCGCCAGGTAAACATCTGCACTAAGATCCGCGCCGGATGCGATCAGATCCGCCTCGGCTTCTGCTTCGCAGTCTCCGGTAAATAGAAATCTGTTATTTCCGTTTTGCACCATAATGACAATGGATGCGTTGTTGGAATCCGCATATTCTTTTACGGGAGCAAGAATCGTAAAAGATGCATTTCCAAGTGTATATGTATCTCCAACCTGACAGTCCGATGCGGTCGGACCTTTATACTGCATCGCGTCCCTGACTTTTTGTGTTGTTTTATTATCCTTCTCATAATTAGAAAGAAAAAGCTGTCCGATCCCAAATTTCGTAATAATGACCGGAGCACCACCGATATGATCCGCATCCGGATGCGTCAGTACAAGGTAATCGAGATTTTCCACGCCCTGTTTTGTCAGATAGAGCTGTATCTTTGTACCCTGATCGCTGTCACCGGTATCAATCAGCATAGCATGCCTGCCACTCTTTAATAGTGTCGCGCTGCCCTGTCCGACATCTATGTAATGTACTTCAAGTGGTTCCTGACTATATCCGTCCGGATCCGCTGCTTCTCCCTCTGTATCCCCGGATGGCTGCATGAGCATATCACCTGTGAGCTGTCCATCCATCCTGATTTCATCCGTTGCCGCTGTCTCAGCCGATGTCTCTTCCGTCTGCACAGCTTCCTTCTGCCTGCTATCCGGTGCATTATCGCCGCCCTGCGAGCTGCATGCTGCCAGGAGCACGATAAGTGCCAGAAGCGGTGCCAGAAACTTATTGTGTCGTTTCCCTGATTTTCCTGTTTTTTTCATAGCCGCTCCTTTATCGCAGTAATGAAAACCTGTTTTCCATCAATGTCGTGTGTAATAATGCTATCTGTTCATCGCATTTTCGTAAATACATTATAAAAATTATAACATCATAATTGAAAAAAGCACGAAAATCTTTTTGCAAATACTTAGAGTAAAAAATGCAGTAAAAGGCAGCAGAAATACAATTACTTCCCTGCTCCGGTTGATTCGCAGGTCTGTATTTGTATTTCCGCTGCCTAAGCAGTCTCTCATATGAGGTTACTGTATTTTCAGCGTGTTGGTTACTTTTTGATCTTTGCCGCTTTTTTCAGACCTTTTGCCGGGAGCAGCTTTTTGTAGGTCTTATATTTGCTCTTTGGCACCTTTACCACAACCTTTTTGCTGATGCCGTTAAACGCTCCCTTTTTAACGGTTTTTGTTGTCAGCTTCTTTGTTTTGATTATGATCGACTTTAGCTTTTTACAGCCGGTAAAGGCATTCTTTCCGATCTTCGTCACATTCTTTCCGATCGTGATACTTGTCAGACTTGTGCAGCCTGCAAAAGCATTTTTTCCGATAGAAGTAATGTTACTTCCGATCACTATCTTCTTAATCTTTTTAGTGCCCTTAAAAGCATTGCCTGCGATAGAGGTTACTTTGTAGGTTACGCCATCGATCGTGACCTCCAAAGGAACTGTCACCGTTCCTTTGACACCGCTCTTTGGTGCCAGATACTGCACTGCCGGTGTTTTGCCATTTGCACTTGTTACCTTGTAGGCTGCACCTGTGTCATCCTTCAGATTGGTGCCCTTTGGCTGCGGTGACGGCGCCTCCGGCTTATCTGACGGTGTTGCAGTTGGCTGCGGCGACGGACTCGTAAGCTTTGCAATGCTTTCTGTATAGGAATGCCCACATCTTGTACAGGTATAGGTTCTGACTCCTTCCTCGGTTGTCGTCGGCTGCTTTGTTACGGTTGCTTTATAATCATGTCCCAATGCTGCCAGCTCTTTTCCGGTACTCATAAGTTTATCGCAGTCCGTACAATAGGTATCTCCTGCGTATCCGGTCTGCGTGCAGGTCGCTTCCCGCTGATTCCGTATTTCAGTGTGCGTGTGATCACATTCTCTTCTTGTAATCGTAATGCTTACACTTTCTGTCTCATAATTTCCCTTGTCAGCTCCTATATAAACCGCAGTCGCCGTCACAGCCACACCATCTGCAAGCACCGTGTCCTTATCTGCCTCCTGCCAGCTCCATCCTTCCTGAAGTGTAATATTGCCAACCTTCTTTGTGCTGTGTGCCGGTGTCATTGCAGCTTCCGGCATGTTTGGAGCTTTCGCTGCCTTATTGACCGTAACTGTTATTGTTCTAGTTACTGTATTGTAGTTGTTTGTGTCATCAGGTGTAAATACTGCCTGATAGCCTTTGTTGTTTACAGTCGGAATGATGTTCGTTCCTGTAAAGCTCCATGTTCCGGCAAGTGAATTGCCATCTGCCCCTGTCACACTTCCGCCTGTTATATCTGAACCGGTAAGCGCAGCATCCGGATTGTATCCACGCTCTGCAACGGTTGGTACTGTTACAACTATCGGTGTTGCCTTGGCTACTGTGATGGCTGCTGTTCCGGTAAGTTCCGCGTAATGCGTACTGTCTGCCGGCTTGAATACCCAGCCCGCCTGTGTGGTTCCGGCTGCCGGTATCTCGTCCGGATTGCTCCATGAAAGAATACCTTCTATCACATCATCTGTACCGGCTTCCACAAAAACGGTATTTCCAAGTGTCAGCTTTGAAACCTTTTCCCCATAGGTCAGCGCATTGCTTCCATCTACAGATACGGTGTTTCCGCTCTTAATCTCTACCGTCTTCTTATCTGTAATACTAATCGTCAGCGTGTATCCAGCATTCGCATAGTTCTCCATCGAAGCTGTTACCGTGATAATTGCTGTCTTTCCAACCTTGGACGCATCTACCTGATTTACTTTATAGGTCAGATTTCCGGCTGTATCGACTGTTACCTCACTTAAAAGCTTCTCTGTATCTGTCTTTGCAACCGCATATGCTGTAGTTCCCCTATCCGTCGGAAGCTTTCCTGCAATATTCACACCGATTGCCTTACCGTCTGAACCGGAAGCATACGCATAGGTCTTATTTTCCGTGATGCTGGAAACGGTGAGTGGGCGTTTGGTAATATTTACCGTGGCGGAGCCGGAAGCATCCGCATAGCCGGACTGGGAAACCTTATAATACACGGTCTTTGCACCATTAGTGAAGTTAGTGTAGGTCAGGCTGTCCTGTGTGCAACTATCTGCGCTTGTGCCGTATTTTACGGTTGCGCCACTAGGCACGCCGGTGAGGGTGATCCCGTGCGGACTACCGTCATACACACCCTCATAAGCCGCAGCCGAAATGCCGCTGAAGCTCTTCGTCGTGAGTTTGACCTTGATCTGCGCCATCACAGGCATGCCGGGCTGCTCCACCTCGTTAGCAATCGAAGTAAGATCTAATGTTCCGGTGAGCGTCTGCTCCTCCAGCGTATTCGGATTATAACCGCTCCATGTGACGGGGATCTTATCAAATGTTTTGCCGTCCTCCGTGGTGATCGTCACGGTTTCGGGTAGTCCCAGCTCTTCCAGCGCCGTTCCGTAGGGCTTGTCCGTAATGCCAGTCAGCGTATTGCAGCTCTTTACCGTACGCTTGACAACCGTTACTGTGTAGTCCCGAGTCAGCTCCTTGTAGTTATTGGTATCTGTGGGGGTAAACACAACCGTGGTGGTCTTGTTACCTGTGCTGTCCCAAGATTTATCAGTACCTGCCTTGAAAGCGAAGGTGCCTTCGCCGCTGCCGCCGGTGAGGGTTGCTTCACTGTTGACATAAACCGATGCAGAAAGCGTCGGCCATTCGGTCACCACCGGATTGGCCTTCTGAATGGTATACTCCACGCTGGCGGTGGCAGCCTTATTGCCCTCGCCTAGCATGATGCTGGCGGTGTACTCGCCCGCGTTGGTGGGGAGCGCGCCGTTTTCCAATTTCTCTGGACCATACGTGCCCGTCTTTATGTAGCTGATGGTGATCCCACTCGCCGCCGGACCCTGCCAATCGCTGCTTGCAGTCACCGTGGCGGGTTTGCCTTCCCCGCTGTAGGTCAGCTCGGCGGGGGCCGCAATGGTCACGCTGCCGCCGTTTCCGTCGGTCAGATAGCAGCCCTCTGCCGTACACTTCGCGGTGATGGTCGCGCCGCTTGCCGTGTACGTCCAGCTATGCTGATGCCGGGTCACGGTGAACGGCTCGCTGTAGCAATTGTAGCCGTTGTCGCTACTCACATAAACGTGGTATTGGTAGCTGCTGTTTTCCGGCAGATTGCTGATGGAGAGCGTCTTGCTCTGCCCGCCGGTATGCGTCGCAGTATTAACATCGTTTAATTTCGTGGTCCAGTCTTTGCTTGATTCGTCAAACCGCTCCCACCAGTAGTGGTAGGTGACGCCCTCCGTTTCGGGCGCGATTACCGCAGTCAGCGTGATATTGCCGTCCGTCGCAAACGCCGAGTTTCCGGTGTAGTCCGTATCGCTATTCGGATAGATCTTTTCGACCGCGAAGGGCGCTTTTTCAACGGTGACTTCTGACGGGATTGAATTGGCGTTGGGGAGCCATTGGTTATCCTTTGTTTTTTTGTAAGCGTACCCCTTCGCCAGCAGCGCATAGGGCTTGACATAGCCGGCGTCGCTCGTGATCTCGCCGTAGCTGCCGCCGCTGAGGCTGGCGCTGCTGCCGTCGTCCTTTACAGCCACACGGCTGAAGGTGCCGTTGCTCAGCGAAAGCTTTCCGCCGTTCTTCGCCGTGACAATGGCGAGCTTCGTATCCTTGTCGTTGACGGTCAATTCCGCGTCTTTGCCGTCCACCGTCACATTGAAGCCTCCGTTGCTGCCCGTGACCGTCAGAGAAATGCCCTTGGCGGTGAGGTTTGCTCTTGTGACACTTTTCCCGCCGGTCGCCAGCGTCACCGGCCCGTGGGTCAGCTCATAGGTGGTCGAATGCCCGTCGGCATAGCCATTCACATCCTGATACAGCGTGATGGTCTTTTCGCCGTCCGCCGCGTTCGCCGCCTCGATGGCAGTGGCAAAGGCCGCGTACCAGCTCGTCTTGCCGCCGACGGTCAGCGACGCCGCCATCTGCTTCTTACAGACACTGCAAATGCCCTTGCCGTCCGTGCCGCCGTTGTGCGTATGCGACACGACCTTGACATTTTCCAGCGTATTCACTCCATCATTGGTCACAGCCTGATTATCACTTGCTCCGTAATACGCCGCGCCCTCCGCCAGCAGGTCGGCGAGTTTGCGGTCGCCGTTGCTTTTGATTATCGTAAATGTGCCGCCGGAGAGCTTGACTTTGGTGGTGTAAAAATCCGCGAAGGTAAACGTGCCGCCGGTGATCGTCCCCGTGACATTGTAGTCAAACGTAACGCCGCCATATTTCTTTTCATTATTAAAGCTGCCGCCGCTGATGTTCGCGATGCTGCTGCCGTTGAATTTGACATTACCAGTGAAGGTACCGCCCTTGGCGTTCAGCGTACCGTTCACCTCGACGGAGGCGTCGGTAAATGTGACGCCCTCCTTCACCGTCGCCGTGCCGTTGATGGTCGCACCTTTATAGCTGCCGCTGGCAAAGGTCACGTCCGCGTTTTTAGCGACCGTCACATTCTTGGCGGTGTGCGTTCCGCCCTTCAGCGTCAGCGTGCCGGTCAGCGGCATGGAGGTGCCGTAAGCATACATATCCCGCAGCAGGGTCAGCGTTGGCTCGGTGCAGCCCTCATTGCTCCAGCCGTTCAAGGTCTGGATGGCCTCTACATAGCCGTTTTCCAGCGCACTGTCTTCCGTGAAGTAGGCAGTCTTGGTCGTGCCGTCAGCGGCCTTGGCGGTGATCTTCGTATACAGTTTCTTGTGGCACACAGAGCATACGGGGTTGCTGTCATCGGCGCACTGATGGACGCACTCCGGGAACTGCACCTTGTACGCTGTATAGCCGGTCAACTCTGCAATTTTGGTGCTCTTATCAACGATGCTCCATGTACCGTCCTTTTCGCCGTACAGCTCGCACTTCGCGTAGGCGGTTCCCAGCAGGTCATTAACGGTGAGGCTCTTGCTCGTCATGTTATCCGTGAACTTGCCGATGGTGCAGGCGTTTGTATTGCCCTTCCACAGCTTCAGGCCGTAGCCCGTACTTGTGGAGCCATGCGCAGCATTGCTTAAAACCAACTCGCCGATTTCGCCGCCAAAGCGCTCCAATGCGCCGCCGGCCTGCAGCTCCACGCGCGAAATCTTGCCGGTGTAGGAGTTGTCGACCGCCAGCGTTCCGTTGGAGTAAACGAGGAACTTGACCGTGAGCGCCTGCGTTCCACCGCCTGTTCCGGAATCCTTGACTGTCAGAGTATTGGGTTTGTTCCCGCCTCCGACACAAATGTAATAACGATCGCTGCTGACAGTTTTGCCATTCAGATCCAGCGTCGCTGAGTAGTTCTCAGAAGAGCAATTTCCTGTGAGCGTCACATTCCGCAGCAGCGTCACGGTGCTGCCTCTGGCTGCATTAAACGCATCCGTCAGCGTCTTATAATAGGCGCTATCGCCCACGCGCGCGTCGAATTGCGTTTTGCACTTCTTGCAGGTGTAGCCGGTATCGTCCATCTCGTGCGTGCAGGGCACAAGATAGACCTTGCCGTCATTGCCCAGGCTGGTCACGCTGTCGGCGGCGTCCGCCTTGAAGTTCTCAGCGCTGAGCGTCACGCCGCTTGCCGGTTCGGCGATGGCCCCAGGATTTATGCCTTCACGCACGCCCACACGGATGACCGAATCCTCACTCAATGCGCCTGATACAAGAATGGGCAGCTTCCAATCATAATTGGCGTAATAGCCGGCCTTCACCGAGCCGGAAACGGTAAGTTTAGGGTTTGTGCTTTCTGTTCCGTCGTAGTAAACGTCATATTGATTGTTGTCGGTAACGGTAGCATCGGTGAGGGTAATAGCGCCCTTTCCATAGATGCCGCCGCCCTCAAAGGTGCTGTTGTTTCCGGTGATCGTCACATTCTTGACGGTTACCCCTCTCTCCGAATAAATGCCGCCCCCGTGGCCATACCTTGTATCCCCCGTGGCGGACGCCTTGTTGCCGGTGATCGTGGCGTTGGAGATCGAAACATTGCCGGCGTTAAAGTGGATATAGATGCCGCCGCCGTTGCCGGCGGTTGCCGTGTTGCCGGTGATGGTGCCGCCGTCCATGGTGAAGCTGCACTTCTCACCCACATATACGCCGCCGCCACCGCCGTCAGACGCACCCGCAGTGTTATCGGAAATGGTGCCGCCGTGCATGGTGAAGCTCGGCGGGTCGATATGATTCGTCGTGCCGACAAGGAACACACCGCCGTAGTCTTCATTACCGGTAATCGCTCCACCATACATGGTAAAGGACGAGCCGGTCTGATAGTCGGCGCCCTTTTTACCGACCTGCACGCCGCCGGTGATCGTGCCGCTGTACAGTTCCAATTTGCCGCCATTGACGAGCACTTCGCCTTGAACCCTGCCGCTGTCGGAGCAGTCAGTCAGCGTCAGCGTCGCGCCGCTGCCGACGGTGATTTTACCGTTGATCGTCTGCCCGTTCAGGCAGAGGTTGACCTCGCCCGTTGGCACAGTCCAGTCGCTCGACACGGACTGCGTCAGATAATAGCTGCCAGCAGTACCGGGCAGGGAATCGGCTGCCGTCCATGCTGTGCTGTTGTTATGGGTATGACCGTTGACCGTTGTACCGCTGTCCTTGCCGCAGACACAGTGGGTATGCTCGCCGGACTGTGCGTCCGCCAACAGCGCGGTCTGGCTGTTGAACCAGCCGAGCAGCGCCTCGAAGTCTGCGCCGGTGATCTGCGCCTGCTGCTCTGCGTTCAGTGCTTCATAAGCATCATACGCCGCCTGAATGTCGTCATAAGCTGCGTCCAGCTCGTCGGCGGTCATGCCGTCCAACTCACTCACGATGGGCAGCGCATCGATCATCGTCTGCACAGCGGATACCGCCGCGTCCGCATTGTTCCCGGCGTTTTCATCCTCGCCGCTCTCGGGCGCATCTGCTTTACTGTCCTCAGCGCCACCGGCGTCAGGGGTACCGGTATTTTGCGGGTCACCCTCTGAACCGTTCTTTTCCTCATTCGTTCCAGCCTGTTCTGATACGGCGGGCGAAATTTCCTCCTGCTGCTCCTGCTGCACGATGGCGCCGCTCTCCGGCATATCCTCCGCCGCTCGCACGGGTGCGGGCAGGAGCGTCAGACACAGCGCCAGCACCATGAACATACTCAATACTCGTTTTTTCATATTCTTCCTCCTTAAAAAATCGTCTTGCTTTTATATGGAAATCCGACATCTGCCGGATGCTTTTTTACAGATCGTCCTGCACTAAATGCAGCTTCTTCGCAGCTGTCCTGGCTTCCGCCCGGCGCCTCACGTCCAGCTTGTCGAGGATGTGGCTGACATGGGTTTTCACCGTTGGCAGCTTCACGTCCATGATCTGGGCGATCTCGGCATTGGACTTGTCCGCACAGAGCAGATGCAGAATTTGCAGCTCCGTGGGCGTCAGCTCCTCGCCGGGGGCAAGGCGCGGTGCGAGGAAATCCGGGTAGAACGCCGCCTGCATCCGCACCGCCGCCATTATCTGCTTATACCACTTTTTGTCGCCATCCCAGTCCAGTGCCTCCAGCAGCGGCAACACTGCCGTGCCGTACATACTAACCGTGGTAATAAAGCTGTATTCCGCCGCCGCATCCAGCGCCGCCGTCAATCGCTCGCACCACCGCTCGTCCTTCTTGCGGTACAGGGCAATGGCAGTCAGGACATTCAGGTGAATGCCGTCGATGATACGGGCGCAGT
>ERZ824598.3776-NODE-3776-length-12430-cov-3.515556_pt1 | contig 12430 bp, 10 predicted proteins | sample MGYA00519934_ERZ824598 | MGnify/ENA primary metagenome ERZ824598 (study PRJEB31778, sample SAMEA3449177) | human gut metagenome | biome: human gut; feature: human-associated habitat; material: faeces | place: United Kingdom | collected 2010/2012 ... | reverse complement strand
TATAAAATAATTTTTAAATTTATCATTACTTGTAAATGTACTATCAAATAATATTTCTTCACCAGTAAAATAAGTTAATTGTTCAATTAAGTTACATTCTAGTGGATAATATGATGGACTAACAGTTTCAAATGAAATGTTAAAATATTTTACAGCTTCTTTTTGAATGCCTATGACCTTGGCAGTTGAAAACTGTACTGCTGCTTCATTTAGCCCCATTCCTGTAATTTTTAATGCATCAAAATTACATAATCCCATACGAATTAAATTATTTCGTTTATCTTTAATTTCTTGAATATAATGTATACATTCATGAATTGCAAATTCTTCTAAATCTTCAATAGCAACTCTTTCGTTAAAATATATAGATGCATTTTTGTAAAAGTAATTTGCTTCTGCCATTCCCTCAGGCATCTCTGCTCGATACATTGTTAATTTAGCTAACTTGGCAAACAAATCTGATTCATTAAAACAAAGTTCTGGAAATGTTTCACAAAGCTTTGTTGCAATATTGTGAGCTATTCGATTAACTGTCATTGTATCTAATATATCGACTACTTTTATTCCATCTTTTCTTAAGTCAGATTCAATGCTCATTGTATCCTCCAGTTCTTTATTTTGACATTTGTATAATAAATTCGTCAAATTAATTATACAATATTTTATAGCAAAAGTGTATTACAATAATATTAAATTTATATTACAAAAATATTACAAAAAGCTAAGCATTATTGCTTAGCTTTTTTAATCTTGCTCCACTTCTTTAAAAACATCATCCTCAAAAAATTCTGTAATCGTAATTTCGAATCCTTCACATATATGAAGTAATGTATCTAATTTTATTAATTCAGTTCTTTTACTCATAAATGCTGCTAATGTTGACATTGGAACACCAGAAGCCTTAAATAATGCCCATAAACTCATTCCTTTTTTCTTTTGATAAAATTTAATTCTGTTTCTTACAGCATCTGATAATAACATTTATAACCACCTCTGTTAATTTAATATATTTGAGTATAGCAATAAATTCGACAAAATTAGTCTGCTCAAATAGAGCAAAAAAATGTATTTTTGGTTTTAATTTTTTTTATTATTGACTTTAAATGATTAATGTTATATTATATAAGTAGTTTTAACAAAAGTTAAGGAGAATACTATGGAAAAGAATTCAAGAAAAAATCAAATAAAACATAAAAGAGTTGGACTTTTTAAAGGAATGTATGACAGAGAAATCAAAAAATTTGAGATGAAGAATGGCGTAAAGCCTAATAAAGAACAAAGAAAAAAAATTCAAAATAAAGTTTTGAAAAATGTTGGAATTAGATTTGCTGCTGGAATTGGAGCTGTTTTTATGATTGGAAATGGAGTAAAGTTGCTTACAACTGGAAAGACCATTGAAGAACCAAAAAATGGAACAACAATAAATACAGAAAATACAGGAAAAGACTTTAGAGAAAGTTTAGTTGTTGAGGAAAGCGAAATAGCAAATGACAAAACCTTAAGTGAAAGAGATAAATTATTGCAACAGGTGCAAGAAGAAATTGGAAAGCTTAATAGTTCTGATGATATTTTAAATTATATGAAGAAAATATATGGAACAGAATATAGAAAAGCAACAGGTACTACTCTTGGCAAATTTGAACTTATTTGTATGAGAGATGGAACAATAAAAGCAATTGATAGTGAAACAGAAAAAAATATTGAATGTGTTGGATACCAAAATGGAAAATATACAAGCATTTATTCAAAAGATTCAGCATGGTATTTAGCAAAGGAAGGTAGTACTGTTTTAGAGGATCTACAAGGGTTTATCTTAACTTCTGAAAGAATAAGAGAAGAAGAAGTAAGAAAAGATAATGGAATTACAAAACAAGAATATATTGATAAAAATATGAAACCAAATATGGTTGATTCATTGATGAAATATTATGATACTCAAGCTGAAAAAGAAAATCAACAATCAGGTTTAGAACCAGGAGAATAAAAAAATAAGACTTCATTTGAAGTCTTATTTTTGTGATAATAAAATTAATCCTTTTTTTATTAAATCTTCAATAGATAAATTATCAATATCAAGATGTTCAAAAGCTTTTTCGATATCTTTTTTAGAATAGCCTAAAACCATTAAACCAGAAATAGCTTCATTAATATTTTCACTATTATCTTTAGTCTTTTTAGAAGAATCTTTAAGTTTTTCTTCAAGTTGTTCTTCTTTTAGTTTATCTTTTAATTCAAGAATAATTCTTTGAGCAGATTTATTTCCTATTCCAGGAACTTTTGTAAGGACTTTTATATCATTAGATATTACTGCAATTGCAAAATCAGAAGGTTCTATACAAGAAAGCATTACTAATGCACTTTTTGCTCCAACGCCACTAACAGAAATAAGTAATTCAAACATTTTTAATTCTTCTTGAGTTTTAAAACCATATATGCTTATATCGTCTTCTCTAACTTTTACATATGTAAATACTTTTATAATATTATGTAACTCTCCAATTGTGTCAATATTGTTTTGAGACATAAAAATTTTGTAGCCTAAACCATTAATATCTATAACAATATATCCATTTGATTTCATTTCAAGTGATCCTTTTATATATGCAAACATAATTATATTTTCCTTTCATGTTAATTTATAGTAGAATTATATATCAAAATAAAAATAAAAGCAACAAGTCTACCTAATTCAGGTAGACTTGTTACTTCAGGTTAGAAAGTGCTGGTCCAAATGTCTTTCATTCCGAGCATGGTTCCCTTAATAAGAATCTGGCGATCATGAGACCAATTAGGTGTCAAAATAGCCTCTTCATTTACAGGAAAGCCAGCAGTCCGAAGAATTTTGAGCATATCATGAGGCCCGGTACCGCCATATCCTGCAGTTGTACAGAAAATGCGGAGTTCGAAAGGAAAGCCATCATATTTTCCGCTGATAATAAGAGGATAGTCATCTTCCTTCATATCGTCAGGGTTGGGGAGTCCTTTGCCTAAATCATATTTAATGATAAAGGACTCGGTGGTAAAATGACCAGAGCGAAGAACATTGATTGCGATGTCACGAGCCATGTAGCTAGTAGCGGTAATAATGTTCATACCATCACACTTCATAAATAATAACCCTCCAAAAGTTTTTGCGAAACATTACAATGTTTCTGAATGAAATTGCGTACATTTATATTATATCACAATTAACATAATCTGTAAAGGAAACATACAAAAAAATGTTCGAAAAAGAGATTGACTTTTTTAGTTTGTAGTTTTATAATTTACAAAGATTATATGAGAAAAGGAAAATAAAAAATGAATGAAAAAGAACCATTAGCATTTAGAATGAGACCAAAAACATTAGAAGAATATGTTGGTCAAGAACATGTAATAGGTCCAGGAAAATTGTTATATAGAACAATAAAAGCAGATAGATTATCAAGTATCATATTATTTGGACCTCCAGGGTGTGGAAAAACATCATTAGCAAAAGTAATAAGTGAAACAACTAAATATAAGTTTTATAAAATAAATGCAGTAACAGCAGGAGTGGCAGATATAAAAAGAGTTGTAGAAGAAACAAGAAATTATATGATGAATCCAACTGGAAAGAGTATTCTGTTTATAGATGAAATTCATAGATTTAATAAATTGCAACAAGATGCACTTTTGCCATATGTAGAAAATGGAACAATAATATTAATAGGAGCAACAACGGAAAATCCATATTTTGAAGTAAATAAAGCTTTAATTTCAAGATCTATGGTAATAAAACTTAATCCATTAACAGAAGAAGATATTTACAAAATTTTAAAAAATGCACTTGAAAGAAAAGATGGACTTGGGGAATATTCTATAAAAATTGAAGATAGTACATTACGAAAAATAGCAGATATATCAAATGGAGATGTAAGAACAGCTTTGAATGGTTTAGAAATAGCAGTATTAACAACAAGTATGAGCTCAGACGGATATATACATATAACAGATGAAGTTATAAAAAATAGTATTCAAAACAGAAAAGCAATTTTTGATAAAAATGGGGATACACATTATGATAATATAAGTGCATTTATAAAATCAATGAGAGGATCTGACCCAGATGCAACATTATTATATTTAGCAAGAGCATTAAATGGAGGAGAAGATCCAGTATTTTTAGCAAGAAGAATAGTAATTTGTGCATCAGAAGATGTTGGATTAGCCGACCCACAAGCACTTGTTATTGCAACATCTGCAATGCAAGCAGTTAATATGATAGGAATGCCAGAAGCTAGAATAATACTTGCAGAAGCAGCTGTATATGTTGCAAATTGTAAAAAATCAAATGCAACATATTTAGGAATTAACAAAGCACTAGAAGATGTTGCAAATTCAGATACTGGTGAAATACCAATGCACATTAGAAATGCACCAATAGAAAAAATGAGAGAATTAGGATATAATGAAGGATATTTATATCCACATGATTTTCCAGGCCATTGGGTTGAACAACAATATTTACCAGATAAAATGGTTGGAACAAAATATTATATTAAAGATGAAAATATTAAATAAAATAATAAAATTTGGAAAAGATAGAAAAAAAGAAATTTCTATCTTTTTTTTATATAATAGGAAAGTTATACTTTCCTATTATATAAAAAGCTACAATCGCTAGCCCTTTGAGATTTCATCGCTTCGCTCAGAAACTAAAATCGGGCGAGAACAAATCAAAGAAAAATTGAAAATTTTTCTTATTTGTTCTAATTTAATTTTTAAGGATAAAAATATGAATGAAAAAATAAAAAAACAATCTTTAAATATAAAAATTGCTATTATTGGATGTTTAGCAGGTATTATATGTGGCTTATTTGGAACTGGTGGTGGAATGATACTTGTTCCAGCATTTATTTATATGTTAGACATTGAACCAAAAAAAGCAAGAGCAACATCATTATGTTGTATGTTAGCAATGGTGATTGCAAGTAGTTTTTTCTACTATAAAAATAATTATATAAATTGGAATTCAGGATTATTATGTGCAATAGGAGGAATATTTGGAGGATATATAGGTGCAATAATATTAAAAAAAGTACCAGATTATATTTTAAAAATTTTATTTATAATTTTTATTTTATATTATGCATATAGAATGTTATTTGTTTTGTAAATTTGGAGGAAAGATATGTTACAAATTTTAATTGGTGGATTATCTGGAATATTTAGTGGAATAGGAATGGGTGGAGGGACAATATTAATATTTTTACTTACAACATTTGCAGAATTAGAACAGCATATTGCTCAAGCAACAAATCTTATATATTTTATTCCAACAGCAATTTCAGCAATTATAGTAAATTATAGAAATAAAAATATTGATTTGAAATTAGCTATTTATATTTCAGCCTGTGGAATTATAGGTGCTATAATTGGTTCAATTATTTCAGTGAATATTGAAGTTGGAATATTGAGAAAATTATTTGGAATATTTTTGATTGTAATTGCAATTCATGAAATTTATACAGTATTTAAAGAAAAAATAAAATATAATAAATAGTTCAATTAATTGAATTATTTTAGTTAACCTTCAATTAGCCAAACTAGATTTTGATTATAGTTTTATATAATCATAGTTAATTGAAAGGGATGAGAATAATGACATTGTCTGAAGCAATAAGAACAAGAATAAGATTTTATCAAAAACAAAAAGGAATGAGCATGTGGGCTATATTTAAGATGTCAGGAGTTCCAATGTCAACACTATCAACATTTATGTCTGGAAGAACAGATTTAATAAGGTTAGATACTTTACTACATATATGTGAAGGATTTAATATTTCAATAACAGAATTTTTTGATGATGAAATATTTAAAAATGTAGAACAAGATTAGTGGTTTATAAAACATAAGAAAGGAGAACAATAGAATGAAACTACTAATAACAGAAAAGCCATCTGTAGCAATGGAATTTGCCAAAGCATTAAAAATAAATATGAACAGAAAAGATGGATACATAGAATCAGATAGTTGGATAATAACATGGTGTGTAGGTCATTTAGTAACAATGAGTTATCCAGAAGTATATGATGAAAAACTAAAATTTTGGAGACTAGATACATTACCATTTATTCCAACAGAATGGAAATATGAAATAATACCAAATGTGCAAAAACAATTTAATATAGTACAAAGATTACTACAAAGAGAAGATGTAGAAGAAATATATAATGCAGGAGACTCTGGAAGAGAAGGAGAATATATACAAAGATTAGTATATATGATGGCAAAACCAAATCCAAAGGCACAAATCAAAAGGGTATGGATAGATTCACAAACAGAAGAAGAAATAAAAAGAGGAATAAGAGAAGCAAAAGACCAAAGTGAATATGATAGTTTAGCAGACTCTGCATATTTAAGAGCAAAAGAAGACTATCTAATAGGAATAAATTTTTCAAGACTATTAACAATAATATATGGAAGAAGAGTAGCATCAAAGATAAATGAAGAAAAAATATCAATTTCAGTAGGAAGAGTAATGACATGTGTATTAGGAATGATAGTGTCAAGAGAAAGAGAAATAAGAAATTTTATTAAAACAAAATATTATAAAATAATAGGTGAATTTGGAAATACAGATGGATCATTTAAAGCAGAATGGAAAGTAAATGAAAAATCAAAGCTATTTGAATCTCCAAAATTATACAATGATAGTGGATTTAAAAAAGAAAATGAAGCAAAAGAATTTATTACAAGTTTAGCAGGAAAAAAAGCAATAATATCAGAACTAAAGAAATCAAAACAAAAAGAAAATGCACCACTATTATTTAATTTAGCAGAAATTCAAAATGAATGTACAAAAAGATTCAAAATAAAACCAGATGAAACATTAGATGTAATTCAAAATTTATATGAGAAGAAATTAGTTACATATCCAAGAACAGATGCCAGAGTTTTATCAACAGCAGTTGCAAAAGAAATATCAAAAAATTTGAATGGATTAATGAGAGGATATAAAGACGAAGAAGTACAAAATTTATTAAAAAAGATGGTAGATGAAAAATATTCGACAAATTTAGTAAAAACAAAATATGTAAATGATAGTAAAATAACAGACCATTATGCAATAATTCCAACAGGACAGGGATATGAAAATTATGAAAAGTTGCCAGAATTGCATAAAAAGGTGTATAATACTATTGTAAAAAGATTTATTGCAATATTTTATCCACCAGCAGAATATAATAAAGTAAATGTTGTAGTTGATGTAGAAAATGAAACATTTATAGCAAGTGGAAAAGTTTGTATAGCACAAGGATATTTAGAAGTTTTAAAACCTCAAAATAAGGCAAAGAAATCCACATCAAATGCACAAAATGTGGAAAACAATAGTGAAAGTTCAAAAGAAAACGAAGATGGAATTGAAAATAATTTAGAAGTATTTAAAAGTTTAAAAAAAGGACAAGAAATACTTGTAAATAATTATGAAATAAAAGAAGCAGAAACAACACCACCTTCAAGATATAATTCAGGTTCATTAATTTTAGCAATGGAAAATGCAGGAAAGTTAATTGAAGATGAAGAATTAAGAGAACAAATAAAAGGTGCAGGAATTGGAACTTCTGCAACAAGGGGAGAAATAATAAAAAAACTAGAAAAGATAAAATATATTGATATAAATTCCAAAACACAAATAGTAACACCAACACAAAAAGGTGAAGCAATATATGATGTTGTAAATTTCTCTATGCCAGATATGTTAAATGCAAAACTTACAGCAAGTTGGGAAAAAGGTTTAGATTTAGTGGCTAAAAAAGAAATAAAACCAGATGAATTTATGATAAAACTAGTAAATTATATTAATTCAAAATTTAATAAGTTAATTGTAAAAACATAGGAGATAATGAATGGTAGATGAATTTTACGGTATTTTAAATAAAGCAATGAGACTGGAACAAAATAGTAATTTTATTGCAAATGCAGATGAATTTTATAAAAATTCTATAACTACTAGAAATCTTTTAAGAAAAATATATGAAGTAAATCCGGAAGCAAGCTTAAAAGAGGCTAGATCAGTTATAAAAAATAATATTATGAGAGATGCAAGAGATAAAATTGCTCAACTTCACAATGTAAAAGCTTATGCTTTAAGAAGAAATATATTGAATACATTTATTAGAGACGAAAAATTATTTGAAGAGATATATAGAGAAATAATTGAAGAAGAAAGAAAAAGTGGTAAAAAACTAAAAGCAGTTGAAAGAGTAACATATACTGATGATACCAAATTAGACCAAAGACAATTGGTTATAGAACTTATTATTGCATTGAGAGATTATATGAAAAAATTCAGTGAAGAAGACTTAAAATGGATAAGAAGTACTTTTAAAAAAAGAGATTATGAGAAAAAAATGAAATTATTGTCAAATGATACAACCAAAAGTATAAGAGGAGACATTGAATTTGATGCAGATCTAATATATGCACAAACAGAATTAGAACAAATGAAAATTTGTTTAAAAGATAAAAGTCAAGATTTTGATGAATTATTGAAAAAAGAATATATAAAATCATTAATAATTATAGGAGAATATTTGGATAGTTATGGTGTACTAGAAACATATGCTCAAAGACAAAATAAACAAAATGAAAAAATGAAATTAGAGACATTGCCACAAATTCCTGAAAATGATACATTTTTTTATCTATTTGATGAGAAAAAACTAAAAGCATTAAGTTTGACAAAATTATCAGCATTATGTGCATTTTGGTCAAATAGATTTGTAAAAGTAACATTAGATATGTATAAATCTTACATTATAATGTATGAACTTGGACTAGATGCAAAAGATAAAATTGATGATGACAATAATTTTAGAAACATATCAAAAGAAAAAATTAAAGTATTAGGATTAAAGTTTGGCTTTATTCATCAGTTAGATCTTGGTAAAGTATATACATTTAATGAAACTGAAACTTTAGAAAGCGGATTAGAGCTTTATACTATAGAAAAATTAAGTGAATATGGTAAAACAATTAGTGAAAATTATAAAAAATATTTTTCAAACATTGGTGGATTAAATGATACAGAGAATGATATGAATGAAGATGCAGGATTATATAATGCATTAGATGGTATGCAGATGGCATTATATAATCACAAATCTAATTCTATATATTCTTTGATTGATTTTTTGATTTCAGAAAAAATATCATTAAATTGGGGAGTAATTGAAGAAGATAAAGCTACCAAATATATTTTATTAGGAATAGATATTCCTGGATTAAATATGCCATTAAGATTACATATAAATAGGGAAAAATTTTTCAAATTTATATGCAAAAAACAAGGAAAATCTATGGTGAGATTATATGATGGAAAAGATGATTTTGTAGTTAGTAATACATATCTTGGAACTAGTTGCTTAATTCCAATAAATGATGAATATGGAAATGAAATAAAAAAAATAGCAGATAGTACTAGAGAAACAGATTATAGAAGTAAATTTATAAATCACTTAGCTTTTTTAGCAGATTCAAGAAGATATCCTAAACATCTTCAAAAGAAAAAGACAGTAATAAAAAAAGGAAAAGAAAAAGTTATTTATGAAGTTATACCTAGATATATAGATTTAAAGAATGGAAAGATATATGTAAAAAATAAAAATGATGAATTCGTTCTTTATTCAGAAGAACGGCAGATAGATAAAGATAAGGAAGGAATCAAAAATGAATACAATATTAGGAGAATTAGGTAAAAATCCTAAATTTTGTGAGTACATAAAAACAATAGAAAGTAAAAAAAGCCCGATAGCCATATCGGGCTTAACAGACGTTGGAATGACACAAATGATATGTGCAACAAGAGAATTTGCAAAAAGACCAATCTTAGTAATAACATATAATGAAATTCAAGCACAAAAAATATTAAAAGATATAAAATATTTTACAGATAAAGTATATTATTTACCAAAAAAAGAAATAGTAACATATGATTATGTTGCAGAAAGCAAAGACTTACCATATGAAAGAATTGAAACATTAAATAAAATGCAAGAAATGAGAACAGGAGTAGTAATAACAACAATAGAAGCAGTTCTTCAAAAAATGATAAATAAAAAAGCATTATATAAAAACACACTAAACTTTAAGGTTGGAGATTCAGAAAATCTTGAAACAATAAAACAAAAACTAGTAGAATTAGGATATGTAAGATGTGACTTAATAGAAGGAAGAGGACAATTTAGTGTTAGAGGTGGAATAGTTGATATTTCAGTTAACGAAAAAGAAGGAGTCAGACTTGAGTTTTGGGGAGATGAAATAGATTCAATTAGATATTTTAATGTAGTAAGTCAACGTTCAACAGAAAACATTGATAAAATAACAATATATCCAGCACATGAATATATATTAGAATCAAATATAGAAGATGTAATAACAAATATAAGAAACACAATCTATTCCGAAAAATTACAAGAAACAATTGAACAAGATATAGAATTAATAAAAGCTGGCAATTATATAAGTAAAATTGATAGATATCTTAATTCATTTTATATAGAACAAGATACAATATTAGATTATATAACAGACAAATATTTAGTATTTTTAGATGAGCAATCAAAAATAGAGCAAAGAACAATAAATGTAAACAAAGATAGTCAAAATATAATTCAATTATTAATAGATAAAGAAAAAATTGTACCTGAAGCATTAAAAAATATTTGTGATTTTAATCAATTTGAAGATAAATTAAATGATAAACAAATAATTTATATAGAAAAATTAGATAATGAAGTAAAAATACAAGCAGAAAAATATAAATGGATATATAAAGAAAGAAATTTTTCAAAAAGTGAAATTGAAATATTATTTAAAGAATTATTAAAAGCACAAGAAGAGAAAAAAAGAATTTACATTTTAGCTGAAACGAAAGAAAAGGCGAAAAAGATATGTTCATTATTAAATGAAAAAGAGATAATAAATAAATATGAAGAAAACTTAAATCAAACAATAATAGTAAAAAATACAGAAAGCCTTGTAACAGTTAGTGTAGGAAAATTATCATCAGGATTTGAATGTTTTGATACAAATCAATTAGTAATAACATCACAAGAACTAATTGAAGGAGAAAAAAGAAAAACATATAAATCATCAGCATTTAAAGAAGGAGAAAAAGTAGTATATGCAGATTTAAAAATAGGAGATTATGTAGTTCATAAAAATTATGGAATAGGAATTTTTATAGGTGTAAATACTATTACTGCAGATGGAACAACAAAAGATTATATAAAACTTAAATATTATGGTGATGATGTATTATATGTTCCAACAAACCAATTAGATAGTGTAAGAAAATATGTTGGTGGAGATGAAGGCGGATTAAAAGTAAATAAACTTGGAACAAAAGAATGGTTAAATACTAAAGCAAAAGTAAAGAAGAATTTAAGGCAAGTTGCAAAAGAATTAATAGAATTATATGCCAAAAGAGAAAAATCAAAAGGTTATGCTTTTCCAGCAGATACACCATGGCAAACTCAATTTGAAGATAGTTTCCCATATCAAGAAACAGATGATCAATTGCGTTGTATAGATGAAGTAAAAAAAGATATGGAAAATTCAAAGCCAATGGATAGACTACTATGTGGAGATGTTGGATATGGAAAAACAGAAGTTGCAATTAGAGCAGCATTTAAAGCAGTAATGGGAGGAAAGCAGGTTGCATATTTAGCTCCAACAACAGTATTAGCTGAACAACAATATAAAGAATTCAAAGAAAGAATGACTAATTTTGGCATTAGAGTAGAAGTATTAAATAGATTTAAAACCAAAAAACAACAAACAGAAATTATTAATAAATTAAAATTAGGAGAAGTTGACATTGTAGTAGGAACACATAGAATATTAAGCAAAGATGTTGAATTTAAAGATTTAGGATTATTAATAATAGATGAGGAACACAGATTTGGAGTAAAAGATAAAGAAAAAATAAAACAATATAAAGCAACAATAGATGTATTAACAATGACTGCAACACCAATCCCAAGAACACTTCATATGTCAATTGTTGGTGTAAGAGATATGTCTGTAATATATGAGCCACCATATAACAGAAAGCCTGTTCAAACATATGTATTAGAATATGATCAAGAAGTTATAAAAGAAGCTATAACAAGAGAACTAGAAAGAAATGGTCAAGTATTTTATCTATTTAATAATGTGGAAAGAATAATTCAAAAAGCAGATGAAATATCAAATCTTGTACCAGAAGCAAAAGTTGTATATGCACATGGACAAATGACAGGACATGAAATTGAGAATATAATGGAAGAATTTATCGAAGGAAAGACAAATGTATTAGTATGTACAACAATATTAGAATCTGGAATAGATATTCCAAATGCAAATACAATAATTGTTGAAAATGCAGACAGAATGGGATTAGCACAATTATATCAAATAAGAG
>ERZ824598.3766-NODE-3766-length-12442-cov-5.039961_pt1 | contig 12442 bp, 8 predicted proteins | sample MGYA00519934_ERZ824598 | MGnify/ENA primary metagenome ERZ824598 (study PRJEB31778, sample SAMEA3449177) | human gut metagenome | biome: human gut; feature: human-associated habitat; material: faeces | place: United Kingdom | collected 2010/2012 ... | reverse complement strand
AATAAGCTTGTGAAACAAGCGAATAAGCTCTGAAAGAGCGGATTTGCGAGTTTGATAAAAAGGCTAATTGATATGTGATATAATGACCGAGTTTGACAATCACCACATGTTTGTCCCCAGCGGGCAATGTGCATCTGACCGAAAGGCTCTCGCTTCCACATAAGTACCACATTTTCGGCAAGTACCTTTATTAAGCCATTTACACGCCTTGCATACCGCAAGGCGTGTTTCATATTGCGACGGATCAGCCTGTTCCATTTTAGGGACACTCCTTTGAAAGTCCAACACCTGCTGTAGTGCCGTCTGCTCATCCATTTCCCGTAGCAGACAGCGTACACAGGGGATCCGTATATTTGATCCAGACATATTAAATCTACATTCCCTTCTCAGACAATCGGACAATGAATCCGACATACACTGCACGGTAACAAAGTAACTGTCTGCTCGCTGCCGTTCCAATGTTCTGTACGATACTGCACCTTCACCTGATCCGGCTGTTCAAAAGTATTGTGCGCATGCACCTCATCCTGAAGCACAGCAATCTCTGCTTGTCCGTTAAATTGGCTCTTATCTTCCAAACGACAGATCACCTGTATTTCTTCATTCAGCGAAGTATTCGCAAGCGTAATCGTCATATTTCCATCATCACTCACAGACACCGACTCCGAAAGTGATGGTATCACTTTTCCATCATAATCTACCGGCAGCGTATCAACCGCACTTTGCACAAGACTGGCACCCTGATGTTCTTTATACATAGCAAACACATCATAAGTTGGCGTCTTAACGATCTGATCCCCCTCTGTCAACACCAGCGCCTGCAATACGTTGACAACCTGTGCGATATTTGCCATTGAGATCCTATCACTATGTTTGTTAAAGATATTTAAATTCAAAGCGGCTACGATCGCATCACGCATCGTATTTTGCTGGTACAAAAATCCCGGATTCGTTCCCGGCTCCACTTCATACCAAGTTCCCCACTCATCTACAATAAGATCAATATTATGCTCTGGATCAAGCTCATCCATAATCTTCAAATGACCCTCAATGACCTCCTCGATCCCTAACGTGTTCGCGATCGTTGCGTAATATTGCTGCTCAGTAAAATCCGTAGCACTTCCTTTGTGTTCCCAGTCGCCCGGCACGGTATAATAATGCAGACTAATCGCTTTGGCGTGCTGATGGTTAATACGACTCATCAGCTCTCTCGTCCATGCATAATCATCCCCACTTGGTCCACAAGCTACTTTATATAATTGATTGCCGGAATATTCTTTGCAAAACTGCTGATACCGCTTATATTCATTGGCATAAAAGTCCGCGTCCATGCTGCCACCGCAGCCCCAATTTTCATTGCCGATACCCAAGTATTTTACTTTCCAAGGCTCTGCATGACCGTTCGCTGCACGTAACTCTGCAAAAGTTGATCCTGACTCTGCCGTCATATATTCCAACCATTCTGCTGCCTCCTGCACCGTACCACTTCCCAGATTAACAGCAATGTATGGTTCACAGCCGATCTGTTCGCAAAGTTCCATAAATTCGTGCGTACCAAAGCTATTGTCCTCTACTGTACCGCCCCAGTTTGTATTGACCATCTTCCGTCTGGACTCCTTCGGGCCAATGCCATCTTTCCAATGATATTCATCCGCATAGCATCCACCCGGCCAGCGCAGTACAGGAAGCTTAATCTCACGCAGAGCCTCCACAACATCATTGCGCATGCCGTTGGTATTCGGAATATCCGAGTCCTCTCCAACATAAACGCCGTCATAAATGCAGCGTCCTAAATGCTCCGAAAACTGTCCATAAATCTCCGGTGCGATCGTGCTCTTGTGAACACTTGGTGTTATACTTAACACTGATTTTTTCATAAATAAATTTCCCCCTTTTTACTATGTTCTCCTAGTATACTATAGGTTGGCAACTAATTTCAACCTCAAAATAGTCCACCGATCAAATATACTGCAAAGGCCGCAACCCATGCAACGATACATTGCCAGATCACCATGCTGACAGCCCATTTACTGCCCAACTCACGTTTTACAGATGCGATCGCTGCGATACACGGAGTATACAGCAGACTAAATACGAGCAGTGAACCGGCCGTCAATGGTGAAAGTACTGTACTGATCGATCCGCTGAATAAAACTTCTAACGTGGAAACAACACTTTCTTTTGCCATAACTCCACTGATCAATGCGGTAGCAATTCTCCAATCACCAAGTCCCAGCGGAGTTAATATAGGCACAAATATCTGCGCGATCATTGCAAGCATACTGTCCGAAGAATCAGACACCATATTCAAACGCAGATTAAAACTCTGCAAAAACCAGACTACTACCGTTGCGACCAGTATAACTGAAAATGCTTTCTGCAAAAAATCTTTTGCCTTTTCCCATAACAACTGTCCCACATTTCGCACACCAGGCAAACGATAATTAGGCAATTCCATCACAAAAGGAACCGGTTCTCCCTCAAATAATGTTGCTCGGTATAGGAAGGCTACCAAGATTCCCATAACAATGCCAAACAGATAAAGCCCCGTCATGATCAGACCGCCGCGCCCCGGGAAGAACACGCTGACAAAAAACGCATATATCGGTAATTTGGCCGTACAACTCATAAACGGCGTCAACAAGATCGTCATTTTACGATCTCTTTCACTAGTCAGCGTACGTGTTGCCATGACAGCCGGCACTGTACAACCAAACCCGATCAACAATGGAACAATGCTTTTGCCGGAAAGGCCGATCTTGCGAAGCAGCTTATCCATTACAAAAGCCACACGGGCAATATACCCACTGTCCTCCATTAATGACAAAAAGAAAAACAAGGTGACAATGATCGGCAAAAAGCTTAGCACACTCCCCACACCGGTAAATATTCCATCCATGATCAAACTGTATAACGCATCATTCAGCTGAGCTGCTCTTAATCCTTTTCCTACCATATCTGCGATTGCATCAATACCTAATTGCAATATATTTTGCAGCCATGCACCGATCACGTTAAACGTCAGATAAAATACTGCAGCCATGATCGCAATAAAACACGGAATCGCTGTATATTTTCCGGTAAAGATCCGGTCTATCTTCTCACTGCGAATTCGCTCTTTACTCTCTTTTGGTTTTACCACTGCTTGTTCACATAAACGTTCAATGAAATCAAAGCGCATATCTGCAATTGCAGCACTGCGGTCTACACCTCGCTCTGTCTCCATCTGGCACACAATATGCTCCAACATTTCCTTTTCGTTTTCATCAAGTTTTAACTGCTTTAGGATCAGCAGATCTCCTTCAATTGCTTTCGTTGCAGCAAATCGCACCGGGATATCTGCCTTTTCAGCGTGATCTTCAATCAGATGGATCACCGCATGAATACACCGATGTACGGAACCATCGTGATCTTTTTTGTCACAGAAATCCTGTCGCATCGGCCGTTCCTGATACTTCGCAATATGAAGTGCATGTTTCACGAGTTCCTCTACGCCCTCGTTTTTGGCTGCAGAAATCGGAATGACAGGTACCCCTAGCAATTCCTCCATCAAATTGACATTGATTGCTCCATGGTTACTGGTTACTTCATCCATCATATTCAATGCGACTACCATCGGAATATCCATCTCCAAAAGCTGCATTGTCAGATATAAATTACGTTCAATATTGGTTGCATCGACAATATTGATAATTGCTGTTGGATGATCTTGCAGCACAAAGTTACGCGAAACGATTTCTTCGCTGCTATATGGCGACATCGAATAAATTCCCGGCAGATCCGTCACATTTGTATCTGAATATCCCTTAATAGCACCATCTTTGCGATCCACTGTAACCCCGGGGAAATTGCCAACATGTTGATTCGCACCCGTCAACTGATTAAACAATGTCGTTTTACCACAATTTTGATTGCCGACCAGGGCGTATGTTAAAGTGGTTCCTTCCGGCAGAGGATGTTCGTCCTCTTTGGAATGAAACTTTCCCTCTTCACCAAGCCCCGGATGTACAGATGGCTGTATTCTTTCACTACCGGCATGACTATTACTGCGCTTGTCAATCGGTTTTATCTCAATCTGTTCTGCTTCTGCTAGGCGAAGCGTCAATTCGTACCCGTGTATTTGTAACTCCATCGGATCTCCCATTGGTGCAAACTTGACAACCGTCACCTCTGCTCCGGGAATCATTCCCATATCCAAAAAATGCTGTCTAAGCGCGCCTTCGCCACCTACTTGCGTCACAACAGCACTCTTTCCTATCTCCAGTTCTTTTAAGGTCATACTATCCTCCAGGTATAATTCTTGTTGAGAATTTTTCTCATTAAATTACGGTATATCAATATATTTTCAATGTCAACTCCTTTTACCGTTTTTTTTGACTTTCCTGACATTTATTGCTATTCTTTTGGTAATGATCTACGCATCTGCGAAAGTAATGGATCCCATTTTTTCGCTCAAGCTGATACACAAAATATATTAGGAGGGAGCGCTCTATGTTACTGCATGTACTGGCAGCAATTCACAATACTACCACTCTGCTGTTTGGCATTTTTTTATCTGCCTTTTTTTTAGGCGTGCGCCAAAATAAGTCTAATACAATCAAACTGCTATTGTATTCTCTGGCAGAGGGTGCCGTCTATCTGCTGTCACTCACTCTTATCGGTGAAACTGCTACCATGCAGATCTACCCTCTGTTCATACATCTTCCGCTCGCTCTGTTTTTGACATTCTACTACCATTACACATTTCTTTCGTCCTGTGTTTCCATCGTCTCTGCCTACCTTTGCTGTCAGGTCAGTACGTGGATCGGAATGTTTGCACTTTCTCTCTCCAGTGAACAATGGTGTTATTACTGCTTTCGCATCATCGCAACCCTCGGTACGTATTTCTTCCTATGCCGCTATGTGTGTCACACGACAGAAATGATTTTTGCGAAGGATAGACGAGAGCTTTGGGTTATTGGCTTTCTCCCTTTTGTCTATTATATTTTTGACTATATGTGTACAAAATTTTCCAATCTGTTATACTCCGGCAACAAAGCTGTGGTCGAGTTTATGGGCTTCGCTTCCTGTCTGGCCTATCTTACATTTCTACTTATATATTTCAAGGAATACGAACGCAAACAGCAGATCCGCCAATACAGCGATCTGACTAAAATGCAGCTTCTTTCTATTCAAAAGGAAATTGAACAGGTCAAACTTAGCGAACAAAAAATTGCTATTTTGCGGCATGATATGCGGCATCATCTAACAATCATCTTGACACAGCTTCAAAACAACAGTCCGGATCATGCGATGGATTACATCAAACAACTATATGACAGCTATGATGATACCGTCATTACAAATTACTGCAAAGATGAGATGATCAATTCCGTAATCTCTATCTACCATACACGATTTGAAGATATCGGCGTTATCTTTCAATGCAATATTGGCAGTATGCCACCATTGCCGGAATCCGAAACGGATGTTAGCACCATTCTGTCCAATGCACTGGAAAATGCATTGCATGCTCTGCAGAACATGACTATTCCGAATCGTATGATCACCTTAACAATCTCTGAAAAAAACGCACATCTCTTGATCCAAGTCAAAAATACGATTGAAAAACCGCCGAAATTCATAGACGGTATTCCAATCTCTGAGACACCCGGTCACGGTATAGGCGTGCGAAGTATTATATATTATGTTGAAAAGCTCGGCGGACAGTGCCACTTTTCTGTATCCGGCAACTACTTTACCCTTCAAATTATCATTTAACGAATGAGAGAAAGAGGACATTATGAAAATAGCAATTTGTGATGATGAACCAATTTATATAGAAACAACTTCCCGTTTATTACAGAAATGGGCTGGTGAACATGGTATTGAAATGCAGATCTTCACGTATGATAATGGCGACGATCTGATCGCTGCACATACAGATGAATGTATGGATTTGATCCTGTTAGACGTCATTATGCCTCTTTTGAACGGCATAGACACTGCTGCTGAATTACGTGCAAACGGACAGGATGTTCCCATTATTTTTCTAACTTCCTCCCGTGAATTTGCAGTTGAATCCTACGAGGTCAAAGCCTTTCATTATCTGCTGAAACCCATTGACGAAATACGATTATTTGCTGTCATGGACGAATACCGGAAACAATTTTGCAAGACCAAAGAAACCTTTACGGCACAGACTGTGACCGGTTTTTACAAAATGACGATCGAAGAGGTTGCCTGTCTGGAAGCGCAAAACAAACTGGTACTTGTAACCTTTTCAAACGGGACGCAGATCACAATCCGTGAACCATTTTATAAGTGCGAAGAGATATTCCATATGGATCGGGGATTTATCAAGTGTCATCGCAGCTATATCGTAAATCTAATGTTCGTAGAACAATTTACTAAAACCGAAGTGACTCTTCAAAACGGCATGGTCATCCCAATTTCGCGAAATAACTATGCTGCCTTCAAGGAAGTTTATTTCCGATATATGTTTCAAAAATAGCAGTTGCATTTCCCAATTATGGTGTTAAAATAGATAATTGCGATATTGAAATTGTTAATTACTCCCTATACATTATATGAGGCAAACAAATCGGAGTTCAGCGTTACATATGGAGGGCGAAATTAGATGAGTAAAGATGTCACGAAAGATATGACAACAGGTAAGCCACTGCTTTTGATCCTGCAGTTTGCATTTCCTTTGTTGATCGGCAACTTTTTTCAGCAAATGTATAATGTTGCTGATGCGGCGATCGTCGGACGATTCCTTGGGCCGAAAGCGCTAGCTGCAGTCGGTGCCTCCTCTAGTGTCCAATTTTTGGTACTTGGATTTTGCATCGGCATCTGTTGTGGATTTGGAGTTCCTATCGCTCAACGCTTTGGCGGCAAGGATTACAGATCCATGCGCGCCTATATCTGGCACAGCATTTTTATCACGATTGCTGCCGCCGTCCTGCTGACAACGATCTGCGCCCTGCTTTGCCCTGCTATTTTACATATTTTAACCACACCAGCCAACATCTATAAAGATGCCTATATTTACTTGTTAATTATTTTCCTGGGTATCCCTTGTACTTTACTGTACAATCTGCTTTCGAGCATACTTCGTGCCGTTGGCGACAGCAAAACACCTTTTTTGTTTTTGGTGTTTTCCACCATATTAAATATTATCTTGGATCTGGTCTGCATCGTTGTCTTTCACTGGGGCTGTGCCGGTGCTGCAATTGCAACGATCACCGCTCAGGGGATCAGCGGACTGCTTTGTCTCGTGTTTATACTAAAGAAGGTACCGATACTGCATCCAACTGCAGAGGATCGCGCTTTTCGCCCACAGATGGTATCGCATCTGCTTATCATGGCGATCCCTATGGGACTGCAATATTCCATTACAGCGATAGGCAGTATGGTCATGCAGTCCGCCAACAACGGACTGGGTGACGTCTATATTACCGGATTCACCGCAGCTATGCGTATTAAGCAGTTTGCCATGTGTCCATTTGATGCAATCGCAACCGGTGTATCCACCTTTTGCGGACAAAATCTTGGTGCCGGGAAGACGGATCGTATTAAGAAAGGAATCTTGCAGGGCGTCTTCGTCGGCATGGCATATGGCCTTGTAGCAGGCATTGTACTTATCTTCTTTGGCCGTACATTGACACTGCTGTTCGTGAAGCCATCCGCTACTGCAGTGCTTGATGCTTCTGCCAAATATCTGCGCTGCCTCGGATTCTTCTATTGGTCACTCGGCATCTTAAACACCTGCCGAATGACCACACAGGGTCTTGGCTATTCCGGCAGAGCTATCCTCTCGGGCGCCGTCGAAATGGCGGCACGCTGTTTCGTCAGTCTGGCATTGGTTCCTATTTTTCACTTCAATGCAATCTGCTTTGCCGATCAAAGTGCTTGGATCACTGCTACGCTCTACATCGTACCGACTTGCCTGCTCGTTGTGCGCTCAATTGAAAAAAAAAGAAAGGAATGTAAATGATTATGAGAAAAAACAACTGGAAAACGACTGCAATAGCGGCACTTCTAAGCATCTCTATGGTGCTTCCTACCACCAGTGGATCAGCGGCAGCTGCTTTTGCTGTAACGCCTAAGGATGTCACTACTCACAAAGCAACCGCAACTGAACCAACCGCTACGCCTGATTCCAAGGCAACACCGCCAATATTAGAAACAGATGTGGTGAGCGCATCCAACGGATGTACAATGCTTGGTATCTATGGTTCGTATTATAGTCAGGCACAGGAAGCTCTAGACAAGTTAAATGAAATTCGTAAAGAAGCCTGTGAAGCCGGCAACATACCGGATCCGCGCGATCCCAGCCGTATGCTGACATCCGATGATTATAAACCGTTAAGATGGTCGAGAGACTTAGAAAGCATCGCTCGCATCCGTGCGGCAGAGGCTGGCATTTCGTTTAATTTCATGGCATCCGGACATGATCGTCCCAGCGATAAAGATACTTTTTCCCTATCCTTTCATGGTGTATCTTCCAATTGTGAAGATCTCGCTTACTGTTGGGGAAAAAGCATGACTGAAGGTGTCTTGCTGTGGAAATCTGAACAAAAAGACTGGGTCAATCAAAATCTGTCCAATGAAACCGGTCATTATACAAGTATGATCAATCCAAAATACAACTATGTCGGATTGGGCGATTTCTATTCCGAAGCAGCACCTTATCCGAATACCGTTGCCGGTGAATTTTCTACGAGAACCGGTCTGAACGAAACCATGCAGGATGTGCAGACCGATGTTATACAAAAAGTTGAGATCTCCAACAAATATATCAAAGAGAATTTCTTAGACGGCACAGATACGATAAAAACGGAGCAGACTTCCAGCTTAACCGCAAAAGTACGTTTGGAACGCACTCGCAGCAATGGCAAAGTGTCCACCCGCGAGATCTGGTCCGTCCAGCCTCTAACCTATTCCTCTTCCGACCGTACGATTGCTACGGTAGATAACAACGGAAACGTTACAGGTCTTACCAATGGAGATGTCACCATTACAGCAAAAGCAGATAACGCAATATTTGCGACCAAAACAGTACATATCTCTTGTGCGCATAAGCGTAAAGAGACCGATTATACACCGGCAACCTGTACCAAAAATGGGTCACGTACATATCACTGTGACACCTGTAATAAAGATTTTGAGGAAATCATCCCCAAAACACCACATAACTATGTATATGGAGAGATTGATGCCAATGGCAAGAGCACGGGTATCTGCTCCGACTGTCAGAATACGATCTACATCGCTCCGCCAACCTCATTCGATATTTATTGGCGCAATAGTACCTCCACCACAAATTACTATTATTCTTCCATGCCGGCCAGCAACCCAATCGGCTCCACCATTTATGCATGGGCGCAAAATATCAACGGCGATAGCGATTATCAGGAGCTCCGTATTGAATCCTCAGATCCGTCTGTCGTTTCCACGCCTGGTATCATATCCGATAAGACCTACTTAAATCCGCTTAATGTATTAGCCGCAGGCATTACACAAATCACTGTGTATCCAACCTATAACCCTGCCCTAAAGAAAACCTATACTCTTCGTATCGGTGAAAACGGCAGTGTTGACATTGCACAGGCCGAAATCACTCTGTCCGAAAAGTCGTACATCTATACCGGCAATCCACAGAAACCAAAAGTCACTGTGACCATGCATGGTACTACCCTGACCGAAAATAAGGACTACACGATTCGTTATGAAAACAACACCGCCGTCGGAACAGCAACTGTCACGGTAACAGGAGCCGGTCTGTTTTGTGGACAGACAGCGATTCCGTATACGATTCAATCCTCTGCCGCCAAACCACATACACATGTGACTGTAATCGATGAAGCAGTTCCGGCAACCTGTACCACTCCGGGACTTACCGAAGGATCTCACTGCTCTGAATGCGGCTTGGTATTCACGCCGCAGCAGGTTGTAAATGCACTCGGACACCAATATAAAGATGGGGAATGTACCGTATGTGGCTACCAGCGTTATGTAAATAAAGATCATTTACGTTTCACTCTGGAAGAAAGTGTGGATGGCACAAAATTCGCCTCCGTCTCTGTCGTTCCAAACGATATACTGACCGGAGATATCCATGTTCCATCTACCATAACGATCAACGACACCTCATATTCGGTACGTGTCGTCACCAAAAAAGCATTTGCCGGACAAACAAACGTAACAAGCATTACCCTTCCACAAACGATCACCCGCATTGATTCGGAAGCATTTGCTGACTGCAGCAAATTAAGCAAAATGTATTTTCAGTCCGATAACGCACCGACCACTGCAAGTGACGCTTGGAAAAATGTCGTCAGTGAAACCAATACTTTAGACTTTTATTGTCCAAAGTATGGCGTCGGATATTATAATCTGGCAAAAAATGCCGGTGCTACCACACACTATGATGAAGCGATTCCAAATCATGTACATACTATGATATTTCATGATACGGTTGCCGCGACCTGCACGGAAGCCGGTTCCGCCAGCTATTATACCTGCAGCGAATGTTGTAAGGTCTTTTGGGATGCTGACGGCAAACAGGAAATCGACATAAGCGAGACATATTTAAAACCACTTGGACACGATTGGGCAACTAACTTCACCATTGACATCCCGGCAACCAAAACATCTACCGGAGAAATGTCACTGCATTGTAAACGCTGTAATGAACGTTCACGTATTACGGAAATACCAAAACTGACAGACAATAACGACTCCGATGATCCGGACTTTGACGATCCTAACCAAAATAACAATAATCCCGGGAATGGACAATCTGTCAACAAAAACAATACCGCCGCTCCAAAAGTCGGCACTGTATTTACCGTCAAAGGACTGCGTTACCGCATTGCAAACCGCAATGTGCGCACAAAGACTTGCACTGTAACCTGTCTCGGATATGACAAGAAATATCTAAAAAGCAAGAAAAAGGGATCTGTTACATTATCCATTCCAGCTAAAATAGCTTACGGCAAATATAGCTGTATGGTTACTGCCATTGGCAATAAAGCATTTTATGGCTGCAAAGCACTCAAGCGTGTTTCGACCGGAAGTAATGTGCTATCCATCGGAAGTAAAGCATTCTCCGGTTGCAAAGCACTTAAGAAAGTAACCATTTTGAAAAAGACAAAGAAAATCGGAGCCTCTTCTTTTGCGAAATGCAGCAGTCTGCGCACCATAACCATTAAGACGACGTCTCTAACGAAAAAGTCTATTGGTAAAAAAGCATTTCATGGCATTGCAAAGAAAGCGAAATTTAAGCTGCCATCCAGCAAGAAAAGGCTGTACAAAAAATGGGTCAAAAAATAAACAGGCCGCTTCAATATCCCTCACCTTTAACAACCCATTTGCCGTTCTTTTTCTTCAAACGAATGATACGATACTTTCCGCTCTTCGTATCCTTGCCTTGGAACCGTATTTGGTCACCTGATCCACCATTGTATTCCAAGCTCTTCACCTTTTGTGTGGTGTGTTTATAATATTCTTTAGCCACCTTGAGTGCTGCGTGAATATCTTCTTCATCAAGAGATTCCTTAGCGACTGCAGAAGCCCTCTCCTGCTCTTTCTTCGTTGGGCTCGCAGTCGCTTCCTGCTCTTTCTTCGTTGGGCTTGCAACAGCTTTCTGCTTCGATGTACTCATTGTATTTTTTCGTCCGCTTGCTCTTTGACCACATGCCGTTGCAAGTGCTGCTACTACCATAATAGTAATGATAAATACTTGTTTCTTCATAATGTCCTCCTTGTATTCTTGTTCCGGTTTCACCATACTCCCTGCATCCACATATTGTGATTTCAAAAGAGTCTGAAACGCCCTACTTTCTTTGCAGTGACATCATAAAACAACAATGTATCTAATTTGTATATAAACTCTTTACCGTTCTCTCTTCCGTTTTTGGACGGGACGCTTTCGCTACGATGCGCTCGTCACGTTACTTAATGTCTCTGAAATACGAGAGAAACGCCTAAAATAGGCAAGATGCTACTGTGAGTTGCGGAAATTCCAACCTTAAATGGTTGAGGATTTTCATTTTTTCACTAAAATTTGTAACTGTATATTTACTCATATCAAAATTTATAGATTGCGAGATAGGGGGGGCTCACTTTTTAATTTTTTAAGCAATTTGGTAGCTTGAGTTATTGTACAATACAAAAAACAAGAAGGAGAGGAGATATAAATAATGACGTTTTCTAGTAAATTGCAAAAATTAAGAAAAGATAATAACTTATCGCAAGAGCAACTAGCTTCTGAGTTATGTTTATCCAGACAAGCCATCTCAAAATGGGAACTGGGAACCCTACCGGATATTAATAATTTAATAAAGATAAGCAATTTTTTTGATTGCTCTTTAGATTATCTTATGAATGATGATAAAGAAGTGGTGTTAGAATATAAATGGTACAAGTCAAAGTGAGAGCTTTTCATTCCGTCGAT
>ERZ824598.3759-NODE-3759-length-12454-cov-4.217921_pt1 | contig 12454 bp, 7 predicted proteins | sample MGYA00519934_ERZ824598 | MGnify/ENA primary metagenome ERZ824598 (study PRJEB31778, sample SAMEA3449177) | human gut metagenome | biome: human gut; feature: human-associated habitat; material: faeces | place: United Kingdom | collected 2010/2012 ... | reverse complement strand
AGGTCCTAAATCAGAAATGGAAATAGAAGATATCGTTAATTTTTTATATTTTTATAACTAATTATTTACCAAGCCTATTATAACACAATCCCGATAAAATTACAATAGCGACTAAGGAAAAGATGTTACAAAATCGTGCATGGAATTTTGTATATCTGTTTGACTTAGCTGGTTTTTGGTAGTATAATATAAGCATACACACAATGGAAAGTTAGGATAAAATGACAGATTTTCGCAATAAGTATTCAGTGCTTCAGGACTTTTTCGGGCACTCTCAGTTCAGAAACGGTCAGGAGCAGATAATAGACAGCATACTTGCAGGGCGTGACTGCCTTGGAGTTATGCCAACAGGCGCAGGCAAATCTATGTGCTATCAAATACCTGCTCTTATGTTTGACGGGATAACTATAGTTGTTTCGCCGCTCATATCCCTTATGAAAGATCAGGTGAACTCGCTGATACAATCTGGAGTGAGGGCAGCGTATCTGAACTCCTCACTGACGGCGGCACAGTATGAAATGGCTATATCAAACGCCGCCCGTGGTATGTACAAGATAATATATGTTGCACCTGAAAGGCTGATGACAGGATCGTTTCTGTCACTGGCTTCGTCGGTGAAGATATCCATGCTTGCGGTGGACGAAGCCCACTGCGTTTCTCAGTGGGGACAGGATTTCAGACCTTCCTATATGAAGATACCCGAGTTTCTTGGTAAACTTCCCTACCGTCCCATAGTCAGTGCATTCACCGCCACTGCCACCGCAGAAGTAAAAGCAGACATTATCAAAATGCTTGAACTACGTGACCCTTTCACCATAACCACAGGCTTTGACAGAAAAAATCTCTACTTTGGCGTTTCTCACCCTCATGACAAATACAGTGAAGCAGTGAGGATAGTTGAGAAATACAAGGACAACTGCGGAATAATCTACTGCTCCACAAGAAAAAATGTTGAGAGCGTGTGTGAAAAGCTCTGTGCCGACGGCTACAACGCTTCACGCTATCATGCAGGACTTTCTGATGAGGAAAGGCGTAAAAATCAAGATGATTTTATTTTTGACCGTGTCCAGGTCATGGTGGCGACCAATGCTTTCGGCATGGGAATAGACAAATCAAACGTGAGCTATGTCATACATTACAATATGCCTAAGAATATTGAAAGCTATTATCAGGAGGCAGGCAGAGCGGGACGTGACGGAAACGAAGCAAAGTGCATTTTGCTCTACAGCGGTCAGGACGTTGCGACCAACAAGTTTCTTATAAACAATTCTCATGACAATCCCGACCTTGACGATGACACTCTTGAAATGATACGCAAACGTGATCTTATGCGTCTGAAAAAGATGACCGATTACTGCAACACAAACGGCTGTCTGAGAGAGTTTATCCTTGGATATTTCGGTGAGAAGCAGGACAAGCCTTGTCAGAACTGCTCAGGCTGTTTGGGTGATTTCGGAGAAACAGAAGAAGTTGACGTTTCTGTAGATTGCCAAAAAGTGCTTTCCTGCATTTATAGACTTCACCAGCGAAACCTTTCTTTTGGAGCAGGTGTCATAGCACAGATACTTAAAGGTTCAGACTCCGAAAAGGTAAAGCGTTTTGACCTTTCCACTCTTTCAACCTACGGCATAATGAAAGACTCCACGCAGGTATATATCCGCAGGCTCATAGCTTTTCTTGAAGCTGATGATTACATCACACAGACTTCACATGGGGATTTTTCTGTGCTTACCCTTACAAGAAGGTCTGCAGAGATATTAATGGACAAAAAGACTATTACAATACGCCTTCCAAAGAAAAAGCCAAAGAGCGAAACGGTCACAAAGATCGGCAGAGACGAAGTTACGACATTCGACAAGGAGCTTTTCGGACGGCTCAGAGCTGTGCGGAGCAAGCTTGCGACACAGGCGAGTCTGCCTGCATATATCATTCTTACAGACGCTTCACTGCGTGATATGTGTATAAAGCTGCCTAAGACGCAGACGGAGCTTTTGAATATCTCAGGGGTGGGAAAGTCAAAGCAGGAACGTTATGGAAGATACTTTGTAGCTGAGATACAGAAATATCTCAAGGAAAATCCTGACGCTGCTTCGGGTTATAAATATATCCCAGAGGGCTATCTGCAAAAACAAAATGCGGTTGGCGGTCAAAGCACAAAGGAATATATAATCGCCCACGCAGGTGAGCTTTCAGGCAAAGAACAGGATATGACCCTTTCAGAAGTATGCGACAGCATTTTCTATCAACTCGGCACAGACGGCGATATAAGAAGCATAAAACTTGCCATAAAAGAATGGCTCATAGGTGAAAATTATCTTGCAAAAGACGGAGCAAACGGCAGGGGCTTTCTTGAAACTACAATACTTTCCCCTGAAGCAGGAATAATAGAGCGTGAAAAAATATCACAGCTTGGAAACAGCTACAAGACGATACTTTTTCCAAAGCAGGCGCAGGAGTTTATCTTTGATAACATAGAGGAGATACTCAGCAAAGATGTACAAAACTCATAATAAAATGCGGTCTGCGGCTGTTTTCATTCATGCAAAAAAAAGGACGAACACAAAATGTTCGTCCTTTTATTTATCAGTTATAACCGCAGGCAAGCCGTTTTTCAAACTCAGCCGCAGGCAGAGGCTTGTCAAACACAAAGCCCTGAACAGCGTCACAGCCAACTTCTCTGAGATAGTCAAGCTGCTGCTCAGTTTCAACTCCCTCGGCGATAGTTTCCTTGCCAAGCTTTTTAACCATTTTTATAATGTAATAGAACATTATAAGATCTTTATCCTTGCCCTCATAATCCTTTTCAAGAGGAATAAAGGACTTGTCTATCTTTATTACCTGCAGATCAACGTTCTTTATCATATTGAGCGATGAAAAGCCAGTACCAAAATCGTCCATAGATGTGACGATACCATTAGCTCTCAGACCATTCACGATCTCTGTGATAAGCTCAAAATTCTGATAATCCTCGCTTTCAGTAAGCTCTATTTCTATAAGCTGGTGATCAAGCTCGTATTTGTCGATCAAGGCAACTATATTGCCTATCATATTTTTTTCTTCCAGGTGCTTCCTCGAAAAATTCACTGATATCCTCAAGGGTTCAAAACCCATATCTATGCGTTTTCTCAGCCATTTGCAAACTTCTTCAAGCACATAGTAGTCAAGCTTTATTATGCTTCCGTCATTCGTAAGAAGCGGAACAAACTCCACCGGTGTTGATAACCTTCCCTTTCTATGCCAACGTACAAGGGCTTCTGCACCAAATATCTCCTTGGTTTCGATACGTACCTTTGGCTGATAATACACCTCGAACTCACCTGCCATAAGCCCAGCCATGAAGTTTGACAGCACTCCCTGAATTTTCATCAGTTCTTGTTTTATATTTTCGGAATACTCCATTACATGGCCTGCACCAACTCGTCTTGCAGCAGAATATGCAATGCTTGCACGAGCCATTACTTCTCTTGGATATCTTATACCCACAGTTGACGAATATCCGATGGTTGCACTAAAAATAAAATCCTTTGATACTTTGCCATCGTCATACATTATGTTCATAAAGCTGAGCATATCAATATATTCTCTGAGCGATTCTTTCTTTACAAGCATAACGAAATTATCGCCGCCAAGTCTTGTGATCATCTCACCATCTGAAAGATTTCGGTATATTGTCTTTGTATAATTACGCAAAACAACGTCGCCCTGTTCGTAATTTAATACCTTATTTACATATTTGAAGTTATGTATATTGAAAAAGATTATACTGAAATCCTCTATCCTGTTTTGCGCTATAAGCATACCGGCATAGTTTATCAAAGCGTCTAAAGTTGCTGCACCTGTTTCGATATCCGTTTTTATAACATGAGTAACAAGCTCCTGCATAATTACCCTGTTAAATTGGATAAAAACAGTGTTTGCGATTATCTCTACGATATTCCTTTGCTCGTTATCAAAGCCATTGGAATTACCACAATAAAAGGTCACTGTTATAAAGCCGCCTTCAAACAAAGGAAAACTTGCCTCAAAAGGCTCGTTTTTCACGTCCTTCTCTCTGTCATAAAGCACCATGAGCATATCTGCACCATCTTCACAAAGCTTTGTTGCAGGCATTTTCACTGCAAGCTCCGCTCTGACGATGTCAAGCTTGTCTGCCACAGCAGCCACAGCACTTTTCACCTTGGCACTGCATTCGTCCATATCCGCCGAATCTTCATATATCGTTCGGAAGAAAAGCATCAAATCATTATCAAAATTCATTTTTATCCCCACTAATTTTTTATTCAATGATCACGTTCAGGAAAACGTTTTCAAAAATACCTGTACTTACCTTATTTCATTTTACTACTTTTTATAAAAAAAGTCAAGCAAGCATAGCAAAACGCCGTCATTTTCCGACGGCGTTTTATCGTCTTAGTAGCTATAGCTGCTCTCACCTACAAACTCCCTTGCAAGGGAATTTACAGGCACACTTTCGAGCATCACCGGCTCTATCTCCTCAAGGGCTTTTAGCATAGGCAAAAAGCGTTCAAAATCCTTATAGCTCCTGCTCTCACGTCGCAGTGTATCCAAAAGATAGTTCTTATACAAGGCAGGCTCATAAGCGTGAAAAGTATCCACTGAAAACTCAGCCCTGTGCTTGTATGGCATTATATACTTGTTCTCGCCAGCCTCAACGCTGTCGAACATATCCAGTGTTTCCGCTGCACTTCTGCCACGGAAAAATCCGTCCCTTATAAGTCTGCGCATAAGCCTGATATAGCAAGGATGCAGAAGCTCACCGTCTTTCAATTCAAGTCTGCTTCTTACACTGACGTACATACATCTTGCATAATCCCCAGCCGCACCTGTGACCTCCGGGTTAAGGGCATGGATACCCTCAAAAACAACTATGTCGTTTTTGTTTCGTCTGAGTTTTTCTCCATCACGCCTGCATTGTTCTGAAAACTCAAACTTCGGCAGAACGACTTCCTCACCGCTGTTTATCTTTTCCATATGCTCATAAAGAAGCTTTCTGTCTATTCTGTCAGGAGATTCATAGTTAGGCTTGCCGTCCTCTCCTATAACAGCGGTGAAGCTGTCCGCTGGAAGAAAATAATCGTCCATAGAGATAGTGTGGGTGTGTATACCCCTGCTGTCAAGTATTTCCTCTATTTTCAACGCTGTTGTGGTCTTGCCCGCCCCTGACGGACCTGCCAAAAGCAATATAGGCTTCTCCTTTTGATGCTCCTCGATGCTGTCTGCAATGGCAACGAGCTTTTCATTATATTTTCTGTCGCACTCTTTAACAAAAAGCTTTTCGTCATCTCTGACCTTTCTGTTTATAGCACTGACGTGTATCTTTTTCATTGTGTGGTTTGTTCCTTTCGTATGCATCAGGCAACACCACACATAAAGCGTGCAGTGTTGCCCTGTATCTCATATTATATGTGCAGCAAAAGCTAATCGTTCCACTTCGCACAGATATTATTTATGGTATCAGTGAGCTTTGCAAGGTCTTTATTCGTAAGACCTGAGCTTTTGTTTACCAAAGCCGTCAGCCTGTCAAGAGCGCTGAGCAGACGCTGATAGTTAGGCGACGCACCTGTCTTCTTGACTATCTTTATAGGGGTCGTGTTTTTGAACTCGCCGCTTATAAGGTCAAGTTCCGCACCGCTGTAAGGTGCAAAGGCGTTAAGCCCGAAATCGTTGCGCAAATGCTCCTTATACGCCTCGGCAACTGAATCCTCGCCGTGGTTGACAAAGACTTTCTTAGGCGGCTTTTCATAGCTTTTTATCCACCTGTCCAGACCGTCAACGTCAGCATGACCGCTCACGCCTGGCAGCACCAGTATCTCAGCCCTGACAACGATTTCCTCGCCGAAAAGCTTTGCAGTTTTTGCACCCTCCACAAGACTTCTTCCAAGGGTATTCATAGCCTGATAGCCCACAAAAAGTATGGTGTTTTCAGGTTTCCACAAATTGTGCTTGAGGTGGTGTTTTATTCTGCCCGCCTCGCACATACCGCTTGCGGAAATTATTATCTTAGGTGTGTCGATAAAGTTTATGGCTCTTGACTCGTCACTTGTGACAGCGATATTAAGTCCGCTGAAAGTGATAGGATTTATGCCCTTGTTCACATAGGACATTGCCTCCTCATCAAAGCATGAATTTTTGTTTTTATTGAATATCTGCGTTGCCTCGATAGCAAGTGGAGAATCCACATACACAGGAAAATCCCCATGTCCAGTCACCATATTCTCCGCCTTGATATGCCTTATAAAATACAGCAGTTCCTGTGTTCTGCCCACTGCGAATGACGGTATAACAAGGTTTCCTCCCCTATCAAAGGTCTTTTGAATGACCTCTGCAAGACTCTTTGCATAGTCCTTCGGCTTATCATGGCGACGGTTACCATATGTGGACTCCATTACAACATAATCCGCCTCCGTTATATACTGCGGATCTCTTATAAGAGGCTGGTTAAGGTTTCCTATATCTCCCGAAAATACGATCTTACGTTCTTCACCGTTCTCTTTGAGCCATATCTCGATGCTTGATGAGCCAAGCAGGTGACCTGCGTCAATAAAGCGTACCTTTATGCCCTCGGATATCTCCGTCACCTCACTGTATGGGTGTGGGCAAAGGCAAGCAATAGCCGCCTCTGCGTCTGCCATAGTATAGAGTGGCGACACCTCGCCAGTGCCCTTACGTTTGCCCTTTCTGCTTCTCCACTCAGCTTCAAACTCCTGAATATGTGCTGAATCTCTCAGCATTATCTCACATAAATTACAAGTGGCCTCAGTTGCGTGTATCTGTCCAGCAAAGCCGCCTGCCGCCAACAGTGGAAGCAGACCTGAATGATCTATATGAGCATGAGTCAGCAATACAAAATCTATATTTCCAGGAGGACAAGGTATCTTCGCATTTTCAAAATAGTCAACGCCCTGCTCCATTCCGAAATCCACCAGAAATCTCTTTCCGCAGGCTTCTATATATGTACAGCTTCCCGTTACCTCATGTGTTGCACCGATAAAATTAAGTTTCATTGCCCTTATCCCCTCGTTTCGTTCATATTCTGTGACAGTATCTCTATCACACTTACATTATAGCACATTCCCAGTGTGATTTCAAGCATTTTGCATAAAAATATTTGATTATCGGCAATTATTTTGTAAAGTCTGAAAGAACGTCAAGTAATAATGAAGTAAGGAACAGCATATAGATTACTACAGAAAAATTTAATGGGGTGTGAACAATGAATGGATCCGAAAAGGAACGATGTGTGCTGCTTGGAGAATATGTTGCGGCACACAGAGCCACGGTACGCTGTGCGGCAAAGGAATTTGGCATAAGCAAATCCACTGTACATAAGGATCTGACAGAACGTCTGCCGAAAATCTCTCCTCAGCTTTTCAAAAGCGTAAAAGAGGTCCTTGAGGAAAACAAACGTGAAAGACATATAAGAGGCGGAATAGCGACCAAGCATAAATATGAACAGCAGTTCAAAAAGGCTGTAAAATGAAAAAAGGACGGTCTGAGCCGTCCTTTTTATGTTATCAGAATTTTCTTGCTTCCGCCCTTTTAGAGATAAGATCTTTCCATGCAGAGGGGTGGAAAAGTATCAGCAGAGGGAAAAGCTCCAATCTGCCTGCAAGCATATCGAACATGAAAACGAACTTTGAAAAAACAGAGAAGCTTGAAAAGTTGCCTGTTGGACCTACCTCCGCAAGACCAGGTCCCATGTTATTGATGGTTGTCAGCACAGCAGTAAAGTTTGTTACAAGATCTTTACCATCAAATGCCACCATAAAAACTGATGAAGCAAAAATTATCACGAATGTTACGATATAAACATTTATAGAACGCACTATCTCGTGCTCAACAGGTTTGCCGTCAAGGTTTACCTTGCGTATGCTCTTAGGATGTATATATGAGTGAAGCTCCTTTATCATTGTCTTGAAAAGCACGATCACTCTTGATACCTTTATACCTCCGCCCGTACTGCCTGCGCAAGCTCCTATGAACATTATAAGTACAAGCACCGTCCGGCATATCTGAGGCCACAGATTAAAGTCAGTGCTTGAAAAGCCCGTACTTGTAATGAGCGACGCCACCTGAAATACTGATTTTGTAAGTGCGTCAAAAATGCTAACACAGCGGTCGAGGATATTTGCGAATATTATAGCTGTGGCAATGAGGATTATAGCAAAATAGCACCGTACTTCCTCCATTTTGAATGCCTTTTTAAAGTGCCTGTATATAATATAATAGTATGCGTTAAAATTCACGCCAAACAGTATCATGAAAATGGCAACCACCCACTGCAAATATGGCGAATAGCTTCCTAAGCTGTCGTTCTTGACTCCAAAACCACCCGTGCCTGCCGTTCCAACGGCTGTACAAATGCTGTCAAACACAGGCATTTTGCCAATAATAAGGAAAATAAATTCCAATATGGTCATGCCAAAATAGATTATATAAAGTATCCTTGCGGTATATTTCATCTTTGGAACAAGCTTGCCCACTGATGGTCCAGGGCTTTCCGCCCTCATAAGATTTATATTTGAACCACCGCTCAGCGGTATGATAGCAAGCAGGAAAACTAAAACCCCCATACCGCCTATCCAGTGCGTGAAGCTTCGCCAAAAAAGTGCAGTATGAGAAAGCGCCTCAACATTGGTAAGGATCGAAGCACCAGTTGTTGTAAAGCCGGAAACTGTTTCAAACATAGCATCCGTGAAGCTTGGTATCTCTCCGCTTATCCAAAAAGGCATACACCCAACAAGGCTCATAACTATCCAGCTCAAAGATGTTGCTATACAACCCTCTTTGAGATAAAACACATAGTTTTTAGGCTTTTTCCAAGCCATTACCACGCCAAAAGCAAGGCACACAATGGCTGTTCCAAGATAATAAAGTCCCACGCCTTCCCCGTAAACCAGCGACACTATGCAAGGCAGCAGCAAAAAGCAGGCTTCCATTCGCATAACGTTTCCTAAAATATATCGAATGATCGAGCTGTTCATATTTCCTCCGCTATTTCAGAATATCAGTGATGTCGTTAAATCCCGTATGAGTAGTGACGACCATTACAGTATCGCCCCTCTCTATAGTATCCTGACCGCTAGGGATAATGATCTTGCCGTTTCGGTTTATGAACGCCACAAGCAAATGTCTTTTTAAATCAAGATCCTGAAGCGGTGTACCTGTGACCTCTGACTCCTGATCCACCTTGAACTCGATAGCTTCTACTCTATGATCGAACAAATGATACAGCGTTTCGATATTGCTATCTCCCGATTCGTTCTTCGCACGGACGTAGGCTATTATCGCCTCAGAGGTGATATATCTTGGATATACTACGCTTCCAAGGTCCAGTCTGCTTATAACGTCCTTGAAGTTTATCCTGTTTATCTTTGTGATAGTCTTAGCATTTGACACCTGTCTGGCATGAAGAGTGAGCAAGATATTTTCTTCGTCTATTCCCGTGAGAGCCACAAATGACTCTGCATACTCTATGCCCTCTTCCTTCAGAAGTTCCTCGTCAGTGCCATCACCGTTTATTATTATCGCCTTTGGCAAAAGCACGCTGAGATCCTCACAGCGCTGTCTGTCATTCTCGATTATCTTGACGTTGATCCCCATGCCAATAAGACGTTTTGCAAGATAATAAGCCGCCTTGCCACCGCCTATTATCATTGTGTTCTTCACCTGATTTGTCTTCACACTGATATCCTCAAAGAACGTTCTTGAAAAATTTCTTTGGGTGCAAAATGAGATAACATCATTCTTTTTCATTGTGAAATCGCCAGATGGAATATATATTTCCCCTTCTCTCTCAACAACGCATATAAGCAGGCTTGTTGCCGTTTTGCGGCTAAGCTCAGCGATCGTAGTACCGACAAGAGGATTGCCCTCCGGTATCTTATACTTTATAAGCTCCGCCTGACCATTCGCAAAGGTGTTTACCTCAAGAGCTGTTGGCAGACAAAGTATTCTTGACGCTTCTCTTGAGGCCTCAAGCTCAGGATTTATGACCATTGCAAGACCAAGCTTCTCTCTTAGATAGACTATCTCCTTGCTGTAATCAGGTGTTCTTACTCTTGCTATAGCTGAACACTTCGCTACTCTCTTGGCAAGTGTACAACAAAGCAGGTTAAGCTCATCAGACTCTGTGACAGCAATTATAAGGTCGGCGTTCTCTATGCCGGCATCCTGCTGAACGCTAAAGCTTGCACCGTTCCCCACGATGCCCATAATGTCATAAAGACTACTGAGTTCCTGTATCTTCTTTGCATTCTTGTCGACTATCGTGATATCGTGGCCCTCTTTCACAAGCTGTTCAACAAGGGTCGTGCCTACTTTTCCGCAGCCCACAATGATAATATTCAAACCGCCTGCAGGCTTCTTTTGTTTACTCATATTTTTCCTCCCACCGAATGACATACTGCCATTCACAGCAGTTCTCTGCACTTCTTCTCTTCATTAAGCAGAGCCTGATCATCAAAAGCGTATAATTCCATATCATATAATGTATCACTATGCTGTTAATAATATGTTAAAGTATAGTAAAGATATTAATAAAATTTACGACGATTGCCTAACTCATTTTTCCAAATTAGCGATTATAAAAAAAGTTATAAAAAAAGCACAAAAAAACTGTGCCGCCGATACATACCGACAGCACAGCTCAATTAAGAAAGAATGATTTGTAAGAATTACTCTACATTTTTGAGTGCCTCATCAAGAGGTACTTTCTTTACACGTCTTGTAAGGATAAATGCTATCACCGCATATGAAACGATACCGAGCAACGGCACTTCAACAAATATTTTTGCTGGCACATAATATGGCATCCAGCCTGAATACTGAGCGAAAGCAACTTTGAATATATACTTCAAAGTGACATTTACTATAGGAACAGTCAGCAGCATTGAGGCTATAACGACTATGGTCGTAGTCGTTATATAAAGGCTGTTTATTTCCCTGTTGTTGTAACCCAGTATCTTTGTCATAGAAATAGACTGGCTGTTCTTTTCTATTATGACCTTTGAAAGAAGATAAACAATTAGCATGAACATTATAACACCCGCTGTCGCAAACATACTTATCATAGAACCCATAGACAGTATGAGCTGTCGCGATGTTTTTGTCAGGTCGTCTTTCGTTATAGTTGTCGCAATATACAGATCGTCTATATCCTTTATCTTTGTATTGGAGAAATAACCATTAAAATACCCGTCCTCAAGTTCAAAGGTCTTTATGAAGTCGCTGTCTGTCAGATAAACTGCTATAGTTGCAGGATCGTCATAGATACCCTCTACCTTAAAATTGTATTTTTTATCTCCGTAAGACTCTTTCAGCGTCACTTCATCGCCGACCTCTATGTTATACTTCTGAGAATAACCATCAGAGATAAACGCTCCGCCGTCTTTTATATCTGCATGAACGAACTTGCTGTTTTCTTTAACTCCGTAAATAGTTGCCGTTTCCTCTTTTAGCTTGTCATCGACAGTTTTAAGAGAGCCTGAACAATATTTCTCTACACCCTCTGTTTTAGTTTCAGCAGGCATTTTCAGCACATACTGATATTTGCTTATCATATTATCTTCTATTATATCCTGATAATGAAGAAGCATAGGCTTCATGCCAAGGCCAAAGAAGATGATAACATTGGCAAAAAGAATGCCAACAAACACTGTAATATAGTTAGGAATGTTCTGGAAGATGACTCTAAGTCTGAAACGCTTTAATATGCCTATCCTTGTGTTGAGCTTAAAAGCCTTTTTCTTCTGACGCTTTTTAAGATCACGCCTTAAAAATTTAAGCGGTGAAAGACTTAGTTTATTTACAAGCATTACAAGGTTTATTACGAAAAGTATTATAAGAGGAACTACTGTCGTCTTTATAAACGCATCTGCGTTCCAGATCGTTTTGTATGTTGGCAGACTGTAGCTTCCATAGTACGCTTTGACCGCAAATTCCTTAAAGCAGGTGTAACCAAGTATGTTGCCTACAATGGCAGATACAAGCACGACTATCATAGGCGTTGCAAGATAATGTCTTACAAGCTCGCCCTTGGTGTAACCCGAGGCTCTGAGCGTACCTATAACGTTTGCTTCTTTTGCAATAGTGTTTCCCGTTGTTATAGCAAAAACAAATGCGATTATGACCATAACAAGATAAAGAAAAACTGATATCATGGTGTTATCGCCCTCGATATCGTCGCCTGTAAAATGTATCGCCTGATTTGAGTATTCCGGAATAAACTGAGTGAGCATTGAGATTCCATTTATATGCTTCATGACCTTCTCAGCCATATCCTGAGCTTCCTCGTCGTCTGCCGGGGTTTTATCATATTTCCATGAGTAGCTGTAATGAAGATCAGCCTCACCATAATCGTCAAAAAGCGTATCGGTAACGATAGCTACACCGAACTTCAAAGCGTCAAACATCATATCAGACGGATTAGAAT
>ERZ824598.3755-NODE-3755-length-12465-cov-4.242224_pt1 | contig 12465 bp, 8 predicted proteins | sample MGYA00519934_ERZ824598 | MGnify/ENA primary metagenome ERZ824598 (study PRJEB31778, sample SAMEA3449177) | human gut metagenome | biome: human gut; feature: human-associated habitat; material: faeces | place: United Kingdom | collected 2010/2012 ... | reverse complement strand
TGGCCATCGCGCCGAGGTCTTTCTTGCGGATGCGCTTGCCGCTCGATGCGAACTTGGCGACGGCACCCACGGGAGTCGATTTCGACGACTGACCGCCGGTGTTCGAGTAGACCTCGGTGTCCACGACGAGGATGTTCACATCCTGACCCGTGGCCAGCACGTGGTCCACGCCGCCGTAACCGATGTCGTAACCCCAGCCGTCGCCGCCGATGATCCACTGCGACTTCTTCACGAGCCAGTCCTTGTGCTCGAGAATCTCCTTGCAGTAGTCGCAGCCGCAGGCCTCCAGCAGCGGGATCAGGCGCGCCGTAACCTCGGCCGATTTGGCCGACGAGCCGCGGTTTTCGATCCACTCCTTCATCACGGCTTTCAACTCCTCGGAGCACTTGGTGCAGTTGGCGATGGCCTTCTCCATCGTCTCCTGGACGCGGTCGCGGAGTTTCTCCACGCCGACGTGCATACCCAAACCGAACTCGGCGTTGTCCTCGAAGAGCGAGTTGGCCCATGCGGGACCCTGGCCGGCGGCGTTGGTGCAGTAGGGCGTCGAGGGAGCCGAACCCGAGTAGATCGAGGTGCAGCCCGTGGCGTTGGCAACCATCATCTTGTCGCCGAACAGCTGCGAAATGGCCTTGATATAGGGGGTCTCGCCGCAGCCTGCGCAAGCGCCCGAGAACTCGAACAACGGCTGTGCGAACTGAAGGTTCTTGACCGACTTGGTCTTGTCGACGACCTGCTTGTAACCGATATTTTTGGTGATGTAATCCCAATTCTTCTGCTGGGGCATCTGCTCCTCCAGCGGGCGCATCACGAGCGCCTTATCCTTGGCGGGGCAGACGTCGACGCAGTTCGAACAACCCGTACAGTCCATCGGCGAAATCTGGATGCGGAACTTGTACTCCTTGGTCTCGCCGAGGCCCTGCTTCCACTCCACGCCCGAAGCGGCGGCCTCCTCCTCGGTGGCGAGGAACGGACGGATCACGGCGTGGGGGCAGACATAGGCGCACTGGTTGCACTGGATACAGTTCCCGATCTTCCACTCGGGAACGTTGACGGCGATGCCGCGCTTCTCATAAGCGGCCGTGCCGTTGTCCCACGTGCCGTCTTCGCGGCCGTTGAAGGCCGAAACGGGCAGCAGGTCGCCTTTCAGGGCGTTGATCGGGTCGACGATCTTCTTCACGAAGTCGGGACGCGCGGCATCGGCCGTGTGCTCCTCCTCCTTCACGACGATATTCGCCCACTCGGCCGGAACCTCGACCTTCACCACGGCGTTGCCGCCGGCGTCGACGGCCGCATAGTTCATGTTGACGATGTCCTCGCCCTTCTTGCCGTAGGATTTCAGAATGGCTTTCTTCATCTCCTCGACGGCCTTGTCGAACGGAATGACATTGGCGATCTTGAAGAAGGCCGACTGCATGATGGTGTTCGTACGCGAACCCAGACCCAGCTCGGCGGCGATCTTCGTGGCGTTGATGATATAGAAGTTGATCTTGTTCTTGGCCAGGTAGACCTTCATGTGGTCGGGCAGCGTCGCGCAGGTCGTCTCGGCGTCGTGCACCGAGTTCAGCAGGAACGAACCGCCGGTCTTCAGCCCCTTCAGCACGTCGTACTTGTCGACGTACGAAGGCACGTGGCAAGCCACGAAGTCGGGGGTGGTCACCAGATAGGGCGACGTGATCGGCAGGTCGCCGAAACGCAGGTGCGACGAGGTGTAGCCGCCCGATTTCTTCGAGTCATAGGAGAAATAGGCCTGGCAGTACTTGTCGGTCGTGCCGCCGATGATCTTGATCGAGTTCTTGTTGGCGCCCACCGTGCCGTCGGCGCCCAGACCGAAGAAGAGGCCCTCGAACGTGCCGGGCTTCGCGAGCGAAATCTCCTCGCCGACGGGCAGTGAACGGAACGTCACGTCGTCGACGATACCCACCGTGAACTGGTTCTTCGGCTCGTTCATCTTCAGGTTCTCGAACACGGCCAGCATCTGCGCCGGAGTGGTGTCCTTCGACGAAAGGCCGTAACGCCCGCCGATGACGAGCGGCTTGCGGTCGCACGGACAGGCGGCGAACGCCTCCACGACATCCATATACAGCGGGTCGCCGTTGGCTCCCGGCTCCTTCGTGCGGTCGAGCACGCAGACGCGCTTCACACTCTCGGGAAGCACGGCCATCAGGTATTTCACCGAGAACGGGCGGTAGAGGTGCACGGTGACGACACCAACTTTTTCGCCCTTGGCCATCAGGTAGTCGACCGTCTCCTTGATGGTCTCGGTCACCGAACCCATGGCGACGATCACGTTCTCGGCGTCCTTCGCGCCGTAGTAGACGAACGGCTTGTAGTCGCGTCCCGTGATCTTCGAAATCTCCTTCATGGTGTCGGCCACCATGTCGGGAATGGCGTCGTAGAACTTGTTCGAAGCCTCGCGCGTCTGGAAATAGATGTCGGGGTTCTGGGCCGTACCGCGCGTAACGGGATGTTCGGGGTTCAAAGCGCGGGCGCGGAACTCCTTCAGGGCGTCGCGGTCGAGCAGCGCCGTCAGCGCGGCTTCGTCGATCAGTTCGATCTTCTGGATCTCGTGCGAGGTGCGGAAACCGTCGAAGAAGTGCAGGAACGGAACGCGGGCCTTCAGCGACACGAGGTGCGCGATGCCGGCGAGGTCCATGACCTCCTGCACCGACGAGGTGGCCAGCATGGCAAAACCCGTCTGGCGGGCCGCCATCACATCCTGATGATCGCCGAAAATCGACAGCGACTGTGCGGCCAGCGCACGCGCCGAAACGTGGAACACGCCCGGAAGCAGCTCGCCGGAGATCTTGTACATGTTGGGGATCATCAGCAGCAGACCCTGCGAAGCGGTGAACGTCGAGGTCAGGGCGCCGCTCTGCAACGATCCGTGCACGGCGCCTGCGGCTCCGGCCTCGGACTGCATTTCAACGACTTTAACGGTCTCTCCGAAGATATTTTTACGGCCCTGGGCGGCCCACTCGTCCACGAGCTCGGCCATCGTCGACGACGGCGTGATGGGATAGATGGCCGCGACTTCCGAGAACATGTAAGCCACATGGGCCGCAGCGTAGTTACCATCACAAGTGATAAATTTCTTTTCTGCCATTTTAGTTGAAATTTAGATGATATTTGTGTGTTTTTCCTAACAATCCAGACACAGCCCGGAAACACGGGCGATGCAAAGATAGCAATTTCAGCCGAGAATCCGCACTTACTTTTGTTCAAAAAAGCGTTATTTTTCGACATTTCAAATGTGAATCGAATAACAGCCGGGTTGTTATTCAATTAACAACAAACTGCCGGGAAATCACCGAGTTGCAGAACAGGCTAACCAATAGTGAATTACCCGCAGGCGCACGCATCCCGAGGGCGGAAACGCCGCGTCCGGACACGGCGCGCGGCGCGCGGACCGCAGGCCGGACGGACGGAGCCGCAAAAATAAGGTTTATGAATAGGACTTTCGGACACATTGGCCGCAAACCGGGATTTTTTATTAACTTTGCCCTCGGAAACACGTTTGCATTCGTTCTTTAAATATCGTTATTGAAACGGTTATATTGGGGCTCCTGAAATCTGGTAAATTTTTTGTAAACCCACAATGGATCGTACCCGAAGGGAGCGCGCTGATGTGAGGGGTTTACAGGCTTTACCAGAGCCGCAGGAGCCAGGATCTCGGCAGCACTCTTCTCGTTTCTGCCGATGTACCGGTCATGCAGCGGCGGGAGCGATGGATTCCTATCCCAAACTTCTTCATAGTCACCGAATCCATTTTCCGAACAATGAGGCGTCACTTGTATTTCCCGCCGCTGCTTTTTTACGGTCCCCGGGGGCGCGACCGCCCTTTTATCTGCCGGAAGGTTCTACGGGACCACCCCACGCAATCCCGGTTTGCAGCCACCGGACTTTTTCGTACCTTTGCGCAACTATGATTCCATACACCAGAAAAACACTCCCCAACGGGCTGACCGTCGTGGTCAACCGCGACCGGGCGTCGAAACTCGCCGCCGTGAATATCCTCTACCGGGTCGGCGCGCGCAACGAAAACCCCGCACGCACGGGATTCGCCCACCTGTTCGAACACCTGATGTTCCGCGGAACGCGCACCGTGGAGAATTTCGACCTTCCGGTGCAGATGGCTTCGGGCGACAACAACGCCTTCACCAACAACGACTACACGGATTTCTACATCACGCTCCCGAAGGACAACCTCGAAACGGCCCTCTGGCTCGAAAGCGACCGCATGGAGGGACTCGACATCACCCCCGCCAAGCTCGAAGCCGAGAAGAAGGTGGTGATCGAGGAGTTCCGCCAGCGATACCTCAACCAGCCCTACGGCGACCAGACGATGCTGCTGCGGGCGCTCGCCTACAAGGTCCACCCCTACCGCTGGGCGGCCATCGGCCTGGCGACCGACCATATCGCCGGAGCCACGCTCGCGGACGTCGAGTCCTTCTACCGCACCCACTACCGCCCGTCGAACGCCATTCTGTCGATCTCGGCCGACATGGAGGAGGAGCGGATGCTGGAGCTGGCCGAAAAGTGGTTCGCGCCGCTCGCCGACCACCCGTCCGCGACGGCCGCCATCCCGCAGGAACCCATGCAGACACAGGCCCGCCGCCAGGAGGTCGAACGCGACGTGCCGGCCTCGACCGTCACCGTAGCCTATCACATGTGCGCACGCACCAAGCCCGATTTCTACACCGCCGACTTGGTTTCGGACCTGCTCTCGGGCGGCGACTCGGGACGCCTCTACACGCACCTCGTCAAAGAACGCAACCTGCTGTCGAGCGTCAACGCCTACATCACGGGCGACGTCGATCCGGGACTGTTCGTCTTCACGGGCCAGCTGCTCCCGGGCGTGACGCCTGAAGCGGCCGAAGCGGCTTTCCGCGAAGAGATCGAAGCCCTGCAAACGACCGTCGCGACCGCATACGAAATCGAAAAGGTCAAGAACAAATTCGAAGCCAACACGCTCTTCGGCGAACTGAACGTGATGAACAAGGCGATGAACCTCGGGTTCTACGAGATGCTGGGCGACCTCTCCCTGATCAACCGCGAGGTGGACCGCTACCGCGCCGTCACCGACGAGGACATCCGCTCGTTCAGCCGCCGCACGCTTCGGCCCGAAAACAGTTCCACACTCATTTACAACGCCAGGAAATGACACAACCCCGCATAACTCCCTCGCAGGTCGAGGTCGCCGAAGCCCGCCGCACGACGCTGCCCAACGGCATCGGACTCTACACGCTCGCCTCCGACGATTTCGAGGTGCTGCGCATCTCGTTCGTCTTCCGCGCCGGATCGGCCCTCCAGCAGGCGCCCTTCTCGGCGTCGGCCGCCGCCAACCTCCTCTCCGAAGGCTCACGCGACATGACGGCGCACCAGATCGCCGAACAACTCGACTACTACGGCTCGTGGTACGACGTGAACGTCGACCGCGACTACGCCTACATCAATTTCGCCACCCTCTCGAAATTCTTCGACCCGACGCTCGCCGTAGCGGAGCAGATCCTGCTCTGCCCCGCATTCCCCGAGGAGGAGCTGCGCACCTACGCCGCCAAACGCAGACAGCGGCTGGCGGTCGAGCGGGCGAAGATCGACGTGAAGGCCCGCGAGGCCTTCGCACGGGCGCTGTTCGGGGAGCGGCATCCTTACGGCGTCTCGTCGCACGAGGAGGCCTACGACAGCCTCACGCGCGACGACGTGGCGGGATTCTACCGCCGGTTCTACACCGCCGAAAACTGCTTCGTCGTGTGCAGCGGGCGCATCGGCGACCACGAGCTGAAGGCCGTGGCGGAGCTTGCCGGACGGATTCCCCGCGGCGCGGCCGAAGCGCCGCCCGCCTTCCCCGCGCCCGAGACCACGCATACGGCGTTCGTCGAGTACCCGGGGGCCGTGCAGTCGTCGCTGCGCATCGGCCGCCTGCTGTTCCCGCGCACGCATCCCGATTTTTTGGGCATGCAGGTCGTGGCGACGGCCCTGGGCGGCTATTTCGGCTCGCGCCTGATGCAGAACCTCCGCGAAGAGCACGGCTACACCTACGGCGTGGTCTCGGCGATGGTCAACTTCGAACGCGAAGGCTATTTCGCCATAGCGGCCCAGGTCGGCGCGGACGTGACGCAGGAGGCTCTGCGGGAGATTTACGCCGAGATCGAACGCCTCGGCGCGGAGCCGATGCCGGAAGCGGAACTGGAGCTGGTGAAAAACATGATGACGGGCGAGATGATGCGCATTCTCGACGGGCCGTTCGGCATCGCCGACGTGACGATCGAAAACATCCTCTGCGGCTGCGACAACACGGTGATCGGCAGCAACATACGCCGTATCCGGGAGATGACGCCCGCCGGGGTGCAGCAGCTGGCCCGGAAATACCTCCGCCGCGAAGACCTGGTGACGGTGGTCGCCGGGGCGGAAAAACCGGCCGGCATGTAACGGCAGGCCGGAGCAAAATGCGTTTTCGATTTTAGAGGAACAGATTTGTGCTTAAACGAAGAGCGGCACGGATGGGTAGTATCGAAATACGTCCCATTCGTGCCGCACGAATGCAAGTGCAAAGATGCCCTATAAAATCGAAAATCGCGAAACCCAATTCGTTAGCTCCACGAACTCGGCGACGCCCAGCTGCTCGGCGCGCCGGGTGAAGAAGGGGTGCTCGGCCCCGCCGAAATCGCCGAACACGGACTTCAGCGAGTTGCGGATCATCTTGCGCCGCTGGCCGAAGGAGGCTTTCACCACCTTCACGAACAGGGTTTCGTCGCAGCCGAGACGCTCCGTGGCGTTGCGGCGCAGGCGGATCACGGCGCTCTTGACCTTCGGAGGCGGGTTGAAAACCGTCTCGTTCACCGTAAAAAGGTATTCGATGTCGTACCACGCCTGCAGGAGCACCGACAGGATGCCGTACTCCTTCGAACCGGGAGGCTCGGCCAGCCGCACGGCGACCTCCTTCTGGATCATGCCCACGCACTCGGGAACGAGATCGCGGTTCTCCAGCACCTTGAAAAAAATCTGGGACGAGATGTTATAGGGGAAGTTGCCGATGATTTTCAGTCCTTCGGGAAAGCGTTCGCGCAGGTTCATCCCGAGGAAATCGCCCGCGACGAGCCGCGGCGCGAACTCCGGGTAGTGCGCGTGGAGGTATGCGACGCTCTCCGGGTCGATCTCGGCGCCCCAGGTCACGATGTCGCTGCGCCGCAGCAGGAACTGCGTCAGCACGCCCATGCCGCACCCCACTTCGAGCACCGTACACGGTCCGCCGGCCGCACTGCCGCCCGAAAGCGAATCGCAGATTTTGCGTGCGATATTCAGGTCGACCAGAAAATGCTGTCCCAGCGCCTTTTTTGCCCTTACTTCTCCCATAAACTTTACATTGTAGGCAGCAAAGATAAGAAAAAGCCGGCTCAAAACCGAATCGCCGGCGAATTGCAAAGCGCTCCGGCAAATAAAAGCGCCGCTGCGGCGCCAAAGACAGGAATTATCGCTACCTTTGGGTCCATACGACAAAAAGATGAAACGCCTCCTCCCCACCCTGCTCGGTCTCTGCTGCATCGCAGACGCTTCGGCACAACTCAAAGTCCAATCCGTCCTGCCGCACGGCGCCGCGCCGGAGAAAACCGCGCCGGCGGTATACGATTCGACGGCAAACATCCGCACGGGCGGCGACGCCGCCTATTACGAAAGCCTCGTCGGGCAACGCATCCTGTTCTATCCCCGGGACATTCACGCCGATCTCCGCCCGGCCGCCTACGTCAACTTCCTCGCGGAAACGCCCGCCGTCGTGCGCGTCGACACCACATGGCTACGCAAACCCCGCAGAAAGGTCCGCCCCGAGGATTTCCGGATCGACACCCTTTACAGCGATACCTACCGTCCCCGGTTCTACAAAGACGAAACGACAGCCGCCTGCGGATGCACGACAATGGAGTCGCACGTTCTCGGACGGGACCTCTTTCCGACGGCTCCCGAAACGGGCTGGTTCACCCCGGCGGAAGCCATCGAAGGAAAAACCTTCGAAATAACAGGTCTCAAGACACACAGAATCCAGGGAGAGGCGTTCCGGGTTTTCCGGCTCCGATCCAAAGAGGGAGAAACACTCTATTGGTATGCACATGCGGGAAAAGACAAAACGAACCTGCGGGACGAATATTACCCGGTCGTCGTCGAAGGGCTGATCGAGAAGTACCGTGCGGCATACGTCGGCAGGGAGTTCTTCCTCACGAAGCGCAAACCCGAAGCTCCGGGATATGTTTCCGGATACTTCGGATTGCAGGCCAAGACCATGCAGGGCGAAGAGAACCGGCTGAATTTCGGCACGGAACTGAAGTGCCTCGACCTCCGGCTGATCGGCGACGGAACGGGTTACGCCGTGCCCGCGTTCGTATTCGAACGGAAAGAGGACAGCGTGCGGATTTACATCCCGCTTTGCCGCTACCCGACACCTTTCGGCGTCGAAGGATACACCCTCGGCAGCGACCGCGCCTTCATGGAAGAGCTGATCTTCACCCCGTCCGAAGAGGTATACGCCCAGCGCGCCGAGGAGGCCCGGAAGCGCGAAGAGGCCCGCCTGCAACAGGAAAAAGAGCAGAAGGAACGTAAGGCTGCGCTCTACCGGAAATACGGCAAGGCTACTGCCGAGCTGATCCTGGAGGGCAAAGTCCGGATCGGTATGACCCGGGAAATGTGCCGTGAGGCATGGGGGTCGCCCGAAGACATCAACACCATGTCGGGCAGTTGGGGCGTACACGAACAATGGGTCTACGGAACAAACAGCTACCTTTATTTCGAAAACGGAACGCTCGCCTCGATTCAGAACTGAACATGCGCCGGCCGCCGGACAAGATTGTCCGGCGGCCGGCGCATGCAGGAGGGGGGGGGCTGATCGGACAGAACCGAAGATTCGGAGCAGCGCTCCGAGCCGGGGTCAACGTCCAAACGACCGGACGAGCGGTCCCGGCCGAAAGAGCCGCACGGAACCTGCGGACCCCGGAAAACGATTCCGGCCGGGTCACGCACCCGGAACCGGCAAAACGACCGACATCCTCCGGTTACAGCCCCGGTCAGCGTTTCGAACGGCGGCTGCGCTTCTTTTCGAGCCGCTGCCGCTCGCGATTTTCCCGGGCCACGCGGCGCTGCGTCAGGCGGAACGTATAGAGCAGGCCCACGAACCCGATACCGAGCAGCGCAACCCAGAACCACACGGCGATGCCGCGCTCCATGAATTCGATGGCATAGATGACGCCCGCGACAGCCAGCACCATCAGTACGAGGCGCAGGAGCTGCATAAGATTGGTTTTCATGTCAATCCTTATTTTGGGTAACTTTCCTTTTCCGGTGCTGCAACGCGCCGACGGTCATCGCGGCGGATGCCAGGGCCATGATCACGGGAACGTACCAGATGTCCCCTCCGTCGGCGACGGCGACCCGCCAGGCCGAAACCAGGGTCCCTATGAAAAATACGACGGCCATGACGGCCTGAAAACGGTCTATCGCACGCATCGGTCAGGGAATTTTGTGCTTGTTCACCTCATCGAGGTGTCTGCATTTCTTTTTGTTGAACTCGTTATACACCATTCCGACTCCGGCCGCGACGAACAGCACGCCCACGACCAGATCGAACACATTCACGCAGTTGGAGCGCGTCACCCGCCAATAGACATTGGCCCCGAGCCACCCCAGCGCGCAGATCAGAAAAATCACGGCTAAAGTAAAAGTCTTCTTGTTCATAGGCGTCAAAATTAGGTTATATCGGTTAGTTACGTCCTTGCCAGCGGCACCCGAAGGCCAACCCCGTTTCATCTGCTTTTTGATTCCGGAGGAACGGTTTCCGGGCTTCGGACCCGAGCAGAAGCTGCAAAAGCAGGACGGTCCCGGGCCGCAGACGAAGAGCGGAAAACACCCTGTAAAACCGAAAATCAGTTGCCCTGCTCGCACATAAACTTAATGCGCACCAGGCGTATCTCCTCCTCGGTATAATCGGCCCCCAGCTCCTCGATGGCCGCGTCGAGCGAGTCGCTCTCGGCGTCCTCCTTGAAGTAGAGGTAAATGTCCTCGATCTTGTCCTCGTCCATGAACTCCTTCAGATAGTAGGAAATATCGAGTTTCGTTCCGGCGTTGACGATGCCTTCGATCTCGGTCAGCAGTTCGTCGAAGTCGAGGTCCTTGGCGCGGGCGATGTCCTCGAAATCCATCTTGCGGTCGATCGACTGGATGATGAAGATCTTGTTGCCCGACTTGCTGGCCACGCCCTTGACGATCATGTCCTGCGGACGGATGATCTCCTTCTCCTCGACATAGGCCTTGATCAGGCGGATGAACTCCTCGCCGAACTTGCGCGCCTTGCCCACGCCGACGCCCGTGATGTTCTGCATCTCTTCGAACGTGATCGGGTACTGCACGGCCATGTCCTCCAGCGACGGGTCCTGGAAAATGACGAACGGCGGCAGCCCGTGCTGCTTGGCGACCTTCTTGCGCAGGTCCTTCAGCATCGAGAACAGCTCCTCGTCGGCCGCGCCGCCCTTGCCCATCGGAGCCACGGACTCGGACTCCTTCTCCTCCTCGTCGTAGTCGTGGTCGAGGGTCACGGTCACCGGGAACGGCAGGGCGATATAGCCCTCGCCCTTCTTGTTGACCGAAATCAGCCCGTAGTTTTCGATATTCTTGTCGATGAGGCCCAGTATCAAAGCCTGACGCAGCACCGCGCCCCAGAAACGGGCGTCGTGCTCGGCGCCCGCACCGAACCATTTCGACTTGTTGTGCCCGTAGCTCTTGATCAGGGCCGTGGTCTTGCCCACCAGAACGTTGACCAGATAGTCGGCCTTGAACTTGTCTCCGATGTCGCGCAGGGCTTCGAGCGCCATCTTGAGCGCAGCCCGGGCATCGACCTTCGGTTTGGGATTGCGGCAGTTGTCGCAGTTGCCGCAGTTGTCCTCGGTATAGTCCTCGCCGAAATAGTGCAGCAGCGTCTTGCGGCGGCACATCGAACTCTCGGCGTAGGAAACCGTCTCCAGCAGCAGCAGCTTGCCGATCTCCTGTTCGGCGATGGGCTTGCCCTGCATGAACTTTTCGAGTTTCTGAATGTCCTTGTAACTGTAAAAGGCCAGACAGTGACCCTCGCCGCCGTCGCGTCCCGCACGACCCGTCTCCTGATAATACCCTTCGAGCGACTTGGGTATGTCGTAGTGGATCACATAACGCACGTCGGGTTTGTCGATACCCATACCGAATGCAATAGTAGCCACGATCACGTCGACACGCTCCATCAGGAAATCGTCCTGATTGTTCGCGCGCGTCTGTGCATCCATACCCGCATGGTAGGCAAGCGCCTTTATGCCGTTTGCGACCAACAGCTCCGCCAACTCCTCGACCTTCCTGCGGCTGAGGCAGTAGATAATGCCGCTCTTGCTCGGACGCTGCTTGATGAAACGTATGATGTCGCGGTCGACGTCGTACTTGGGGCGTATCTCATAGAAGAGGTTGGGCCGGTTGAACGACGACTTGAATACCGTGGCGTTGGTCATACCCAGATTCTTCTGTATGTCCATCTGCACCTTCGGCGTCGCCGTCGCCGTAAGGGCTATGAGCGGCGCCTGCCCGATATCGTTTATGATGGGACGGATACGGCGGTACTCGGGTCGGAAATCATGTCCCCACTCCGATATACAGTGCGCCTCGTCGATGGCATAGAACGATATCTTGATCTTGCGCAGGAACGAGACGTTATCCTCCTTGGTAAGCGATTCGGGCGCAAAATAGAGCAATTTTGTCTTTCCGGCCAACACGTCGCTCCGCACTTGGTTAATCGCTGTCTTGTTGAGCGACGAATTGAGGAAATGCGCTATGCCCGAGTCGGTTGAGAAGGTACGCATGGCATCTACCTGATTCTTCATCAGGGCAATGAGCGGGGAGATGATGATGGCTACCCCGTCCATGAGCAGCGCAGGCAACTGATAGCACAAAGATTTGCCACCGCCGGTAGGCATTAGGACGAAAGTGTCGCGTCCGGCCAACAGATTGCGTATAACGGCCTCCTGATTACCCTTGAACGAAGTAAATCCGAAGTACTCCTTGAGCTTATCATACAAAACGTCGTTGTTCTGCTCCATCATTTATCAGCGCTTTATAAGGCAGCTTGCCACGAAAAGGGAAATTTTACGTAAAGATAATCCTTTTTTCGGAAAAAATGATAACTTTGTAAAAAATTTATCGGGTATAATATGCGCCTGTTCACAAGCGAGCTGGTAAAGAAATACAAGTCACGCACGGTCGTGGATCACGTCTCGATCGACGTCAACCAGGGTGAGATCGTCGGACTGCTCGGCCCCAACGGAGCCGGCAAGACCACGACTTTCTACATGATCGTGGGACTTATCAAGCCCAACGAGGGGCGCATCTTCCTCGAGGACGACGAAGGCAAGGTCGCCGAACTGACCAAGGAGCCGGTCTACAAACGCGCCCAGATGGGCGTGGGCTACC
>ERZ824598.3747-NODE-3747-length-12512-cov-5.060368_pt1 | contig 12512 bp, 8 predicted proteins | sample MGYA00519934_ERZ824598 | MGnify/ENA primary metagenome ERZ824598 (study PRJEB31778, sample SAMEA3449177) | human gut metagenome | biome: human gut; feature: human-associated habitat; material: faeces | place: United Kingdom | collected 2010/2012 ... | reverse complement strand
ATGGCCGAACCCACAATGGCACCATCGGCGATGCCCGCCATTTTTGCTGCCTGCTCCGGCGTGGAGATGCCAAAACCGATGGCGCAGGGGGTCTTGGTATTCTGGCGCACCACCTCTACGATGGACGTAAGGTCGGTCCTGATCTCGCTGCGGGTGCCGGTGACACCCAGACTGGAAACAATGTACAAAAAGCCCTCAGCTTCTTTGGCGATCATGGCAATGCGGTTCTCAGAGGTAGGGGCGATCATGGAGATGAGGTCCACACCGTATTTGCGGCAGATGGGCAGAAATTCGTCCTTTTCTTCATAGGGCAGGTCGGGCAGGATCATGCCGTCGATGCCGATCTCCGCGCAGGTGGAGATGAACCGCTCAGCTCCATGGGAGAACACCACATTTGCATAGGTCATGAACACCATGGGGATCGAAATATCCTTCCGCACTTCCCGCACAAAATCAAATACCTTATCTGTGGTAGTGCCCGCTTTCAGTGCGCGGATGTTGGCCCCCTGAATGACGGGGCCTTCGGCGGTGGGGTCTGAGAACGGGATACCCAGCTCAATGAGGTCGGCACCGTTTGCCGCCATGGCGCGGACGGCTGCGGCGGTGGTGGCAAGATCCGGGTCGCCGCAGGTGATGAACGGAATGAACGCCTTGCCGTTGGCAAAGGCCTTTGCAATGTTACTCATGAAGATCCTCCCCTCTGTAGCGGGCAATGGCGGCACAGTCCTTATCGCCGCGGCCGGAAATGGTGATGACGATGATCTGATCCTTGTCCATGGTGGGTGCCAGCCTGATAGCATGGGCCACGGCGTGGGCCGATTCAATGGCCGGGATGATGCCCTCGGTGCGTGCCAGATACTCAAATGCGTTCACGGCTTCGTCGTCTGTAATTGCTACATATTCGGCGCGGCCGATATCATGCAGCCATGCGTGTTCCGGGCCGATGCCGGGATAATCGAGACCTGCAGAAATGGAGTAGACCGGTGCGATCTGACCGTACTCATCCTGGCAGAAGTAGGACTTCATGCCGTGGAAAATGCCCAGATGGCCGGTGTTGATGGTGGCAGCTGTTTCAAAGGTATCGATGCCGCGGCCTGCGGCTTCGCAGCCGATGAGACGCACAGTTTTGTCGTTGATGAAATTGTAGAAACTGCCGATGGCATTGGAACCGCCGCCCACGCAGGCAATGACGGCGTCCGGCAGGCGGCCTTCCTTTTCCAGCATCTGCTCCTTGATTTCCTTGGAAATAACCGCCTGAAAATCACGCACGATGGTGGGGAACGGGTGCGGCCCCATTACAGAACCAAGGCAGTAATGGGTGTCGCTGATGCGGCTGGTCCACTCGCGCATGGCTTCGGATACTGCATCCTTCAAGGTGCCGGTGCCACTGGTGACGGGAATGACCTCCGCACCCAGCAGACGCATCCGGTAGACGTTCAGGGCCTGACGCTTGGTGTCCTCCTCGCCCATGAACACCACACATTCCATGCCCATCAGGGCAGCGGCGGTGGCGGTGGCTACGCCGTGCTGACCGGCGCCGGTCTCGGCAATGAGGCGGGTCTTGCCCATCTTTTGGGCAAGCAGTGCCTGACCGAGAACATTGTTGATCTTATGTGCACCGGTATGGTTCAGGTCTTCGCGCTTGAGATAAATTTTTGCACCGCCAAGGTCCTTGGTCATTTTCTCAGCGTAGTACAGGCGGCTGGGACGGCCTGCGTATTCGTTGAACAGCTCGGTCAGTTCACGGTTGAACTCCGGGTCGTTTTTGTAGTGGTTGTAGGCTTCTTCCAGCTCAATGACGGCATTCATCAGCGTTTCGGGGATATACTGTCCGCCGTGGATGCCAAAGCGTCCGTTGGGATTTGTCATGGTCGTTCATTCCTTTCCTGATGGGTCATTTTTGCGTACAGCGGCCACAAATGCCGCCATTTTTGCGGGGTCTTTCTTCCCTGCTGTTTCAATGCCGGAACTCACATCCACTGCGTAAGGATGCAGACGCTCCACAGCATCAGCGGCATTGTCCGGGCCAAGCCCTCCGGCAAGAAAATAGGGACGGTCAAATTTCTCCAAAATGGTCCAGTCAAATGTTATTCCGGTCCCGCCTGTGCCGGAGTCCAGCAGAATGAGGTCTGCCGGACTTTTTTGCGCCTTTGCAAGGCTTGCGGCATCCGTCACGCGGAAGGCCTGAATGAGCGGTTTATTTGTCAGCTCCCGCAGACGGCTGATATAGCATTCATCCTCCTGCCCGTGGAGCTGGGCAATGTTGATGATGCCTGCATTCAGCAGATCAGCCACCGCTTCCGGTGCTTCGTTCACAAACACGCCCACAGCCTGAATTCCGGGGGAAAGCTGTGCTTTTAATGCTGCGGCTATTTCCCGGGAAACCGCCCGTTTGCTCTTTGCCGCAAACACAAAGCCGACGTACTCCGGCTGCAGCGCGTTTGCCGCCGCAATGTCCTCCGGGCGGGTCAGACCGCACAATTTGATTTTTGTCATAACAGCCCTTTCAGCTCTTGCAGCTTCGCGGTTTTATCCGGCGCGCGCATGAGCGTTTCGCCAATGAGCACCGCGTCCGCCCCAATGGCTGCAAGCTGTGCTACATCCTCGGCGGTCTTTACGCCGCTCTCTGAGACGAAGAGCACCTTCTTTGGGATGCGGGAGCGCAGGCGGCGGCTGTTTGCAGTATCCACTGTGAAGTCTTTCAGGTTGCGGTTGTTCACGCCGAGAATTCTGGCCCCGGCCTTGAGCGCCCGGTCCACCTCGGCATCGTCGTGGGCTTCCACCAGTGCGGAAAGGCCCAAGCCGTCACAGATGGCAAGGTACTCTTTGAGCTGTGCATCATCGAGGATAGCACAAATCAGCAGCACCGCCGAAGCACCCAGAAGCTTTGCTTCGTAGATCATATATTCATCCACGGTAAAGTCCTTGCGCAGGCAGGGCGTGGAGACGGCGGAAGTGATCTCTTTTAAATAGGCATCCCTGCCAAGGAACCACTTGGGTTCGGTGAGCACCGAGATGGCATCCGCACCGGCAGCTTCGTACTCTTTGGCAATTTGCAGATACGGGAAGTCCGGTGCGATGAGGCCCTTGGAGGGCGATGCCTTTTTGCACTCGCAGATGAAGGCAAGGCCCGGCTTTGCAAGGGCTTTTTCAAAGCGGAAATCGCCTTTTGGCAAGGCCAGTGCCTGCCGCTTTGCTTCGGCCAGCGGCACGGTCTGCTTTGCCGCTTCCACCCGCTGCCGGGCGTGTTCGGCCAGCTGGTCTAAAATGTTCATGCATTTTCCTCCGGGCGGTTGCTCACCTCAATGAACTTTTCCAGCACAGCCGCCGCCTTGCCGCTGTCGATGAGCTGGGCTGCCAGCTGGATGCCGTCGGCCATCGTGTCCGCTTTGCCGCCGATGTAGAGAGATGCGCCCGCGTTCAGCAGCACGGCATCACGCTTGGGGCCTTTCTCGCCTGCCAGAATAGCACGTGTGATGGCAGCATTTTCTGCCGGTGCGCCGCCTACAAGGTCGGCTTTGGTGCAGCGGGCAAGGCCGAACTGTTCCGGCTCGATGGTGTAGCACTTATACCAGCCGTCCTTGATCTCGCACACCTTGGTGGGTGCACTCAGGCTGATCTCGTCCAGCTTATCCTTGCCGTAGACCACCATGCCGCGCTTGACACCCAGACTGATGAGCACCTGCGCCAGCGGCTCTACAAGGTATTCGTCGTAAACACCCAGCAGCTGCATAGCGGGCGAACCGGGATTGGTGAGCGGCCCAAGGATGTTGAACACGGTGCGGAAGCCCAGTTCCCTGCGGATGGGGCCAACGTACTTCATGGAGGTGTGATACTTCTGCGCAAAGAAGAAGCAGATGCCCACTTCGTTCAGCAGTTCTACACAGCGGGCGGGGCTTTGCTGGATGTTCACGCCCAGCGCTTCCAGACAGTCGGCAGTGCCGCACTGGGAGGACGCGGCCCGGTTGCCGTGCTTGGCCACCTTCATGCCGCCTGCCGCTGCCACCAGCGCCGAGGTGGTGGAGATGTTGATGCTGTGGGCGTTGTCGCCGCCGGTGCCAACGATCTCAAAGATATCCATGCCGGTGTCCACCTTGGTGGCGTGGTCGCGCATGGCGGCGGCGCAGCCCGCAATTTCGTCCGTGGTCTCAGCCTTGGCGCTCTTGGTGGAAAGTGCCGCCAGAAATGCTGCGTTCTGGGTGGGAGTGGTCTCGCCGCTCATGATCTCGTTCATCACGGCATAGGCTTCGTCATAGGTCAGGTCCTGTTTGCTGACGATCTTCACAATGGCTTCCTTGATCATTTTTTAACCCTCCATACTTCGTCCAGTGTGGGCCGTATCTTCATGGCTTTTTCCCTCCCGGTAGAACAAAAACTCCCCCGGCTCTTCTGCCGAGGGAGTGGAAAAGAAAAACGCCCCTAACAGAAGAACTCTCTTCTGTCAAGGACGAATAAAATTTGGCCTTCTATCCGCGGTGCCACCCTGACTTCATGGGCATGACCCCATGCACTTGGCGGGATGCCAACACATCCCCGGCAACTGACGTATGCCCTACGTTGCAGAATACTGTGCGGCGAAAGTTCTCCGCAGTTCCCTGCACCCTCAGCGGTCCATTTCGGGAAAATATAACGCAAAGTCACACTTTCCTTGACGAACTGTTTCCGGTCTGCTTCTCAGCTGCGCAGGCTCTCTGTACAGGCATGGTTCGCCGTTATCTCCGCTTCAACGGTTTAGTGTATTGAATTTGGCTATATTAAACCACGGATTTTTCGTTTGTCAATACCTGTTTGCAAATTTTTCAAAATCAGCCTATGTCCACAGTGGGTTCAGCGCTTCCGGCGGCTGTTCGTGCTGGAAAACTTTACCGCTTTTGCCGGCCTGCGGCGGCTGTGCAACGCACTATAGTAGCCAAAGGCAGTGCCGCATAAGCCGCCCACAATGTGCATGAAGTTTGCTACATTGTCGTGCACAAAAATGATATCGTACACCTGCTGACCAAAGTACAGCGCTGCAACCAGCAGCATGGTGACCGGGATGCCGCCGGAGAAGCCCGCCAGCGACGAAAGCATGATAAGCATGAACACGATGCCGGACGCGCCCAGCAGCCCTGAACGCGGGAACAGCACGCATTGCAGCACGCCGGTGACCAGAGCGGTGAACACCATGCCGCACAAAAGCGGCTTGCTGCCGTACTTTTCTTCCATTGGCGGGCCAACAACGAGCAGCAGCAGCATGTTATTCAGAAAGTGGTCCCAGCTGGCATGGCCCAGCACATGGCCGAACAGCCGGATGTAGAACAGCGGGTCCTTCAGCGAGGAGCGGTAGACACAGAACAGATGCATCGTCGTCCACCCGTCCGTCCACTGGTCGAGGAACAGCACCAGAAGTGACAGCAGGAAAAATGTGAGGATCACCGGGGAGTTGTACTGCAGTTCCAGTTTGAGTTTTACTTTTTTCATCCTCTTGTCTCCACCCAGTATTCGCCCATGCTCTGGCCGGGCTGGTTCGTCACTTCATCCTTGAGGTAATCGCCAAGGCCGCAGCTTTCCGGCTGCCATGCAAGGGCTGCTTCCACCGTGGGGTACTCCACCTCGGCATACCAGAACTCGGTGGGCTGGCCTTCGTCCACATGGTTCACTTCCAGCACAGAACCGTCCGGCAGGGTGTAGCTGCGGCGCAGCTTCGGGATGAGAGGTTTAGCGATAATCTTGTATTCCAGATCATCAAACAGTTCTTTGTCGATGCTGCGCTCGATCTCCTCGCGGGCAAGGCCGCCCCCGGATTTGAAGCAGAGGATGTAGTCCGTTCTGCCGCCGGTGAGGGCTTCTTCCCGGATGCGCACAGTGGGCCGCACGCTGATATAGCCCTGCCGCATGGCAAATTCCTCCCTGAGGGGCAGCCCCTCCGGCCAGCCCTTCACCATCCATTTGCGTTCGATTTCCATAATGCATCCCTCTTTCATGCGGTTTTTTGGCATTTCTTATTTATAATAACATGATTTTGTGCTATTATAAAGGGTAGATTTTTACTCCTTCAGTCTGCTTCGCAGCCAGCTCCCTCAGTGAGGGAGCCTACCCGCACGGTAAGCGTGTCGAGCGAACGCGGGACGAAGGGAGTTCGTCCATGATAAGGAGAACCATATGAAAGAACGCGCTTACCCTGTGTATACCGTCAACAAACACGCCGAGGGCCTGCTGGTGGGCGGGCACCCCTGGGTGTACGAGAACGACATCCTCAATTCCCCGGAAAATGAGCCGGAAAACGGCACGCTGGCCGATGTGGTCAGCACCAAGGGTTCCTACCTTGGCACCGGCTTTGTCTCGCTCAAGAGCAAGATCCGCGTGCGGCTGATCTCCCGCAACGCCAATGATACCTTTGATGCAGCCTTCTGGCGCCGCCGGGTGGAATATGCATGGAACTACCGCAAAACCGTGCTGGAGCCCGCCGACCTTTCCGCCTGCCGCGTCATTTTTGGCGAAGCCGACCAGTTCCCCGGGCTGACCGTGGACCGGTTCAGCAACATCCTCGTCACGCAGACCCTGAGCGTGGGCATGGAAAAGCTCAAGCCCATCCTCTTCCCCATTCTGGCAGAAGTCCTGCGCGCCGACGGCCAGACCATCGACGGCATCTACGAGCGCAACGATGAGGCTCTGCGCGCAAAGGAAGGTCTTGAGCAGAACAAAGGCTGGTTTGAGCTGCCCGGTGAGACTCACCCGGCAAGCACCCAGACCGAGATCTGCGAGAACGGAGTTTACTATCATGTGGATTTCGAGAACGGCCAGAAGACCGGCTTCTTCCTTGATAAGAAGTACAACCGCCGGGCGGTGGCACGCCTTGCTGCAGGTCACACCGTGCTGGACTGCTTTACCCACACCGGCAGCTTTGCACTGAACGCCGCTGCGGGCGGCGCTGCCCGTGTGACCGCCGCCGACATCAGCGCCGAGGCCATTGCCATGGCGCAGCGCAATGCCCAGCGCAACGGTCTGACCAATATGGACTTTTTGTGCGAGGACACCTTTGAGCTGCTGCCCCGCTTGGAAAGAGAGGGACACCCCTACGATTTTATCATTCTGGACCCGCCGGCCTTTACCAAGGCGCGCCGCACTGTGGAGAACGCCATGCGCGGCTACAAGGAGATCAACTACCGTGCCATGAAGCTGCTGCCCCGCGGCGGCTATCTGGCAACTGCCAGCTGCTCCCATTTTGCCACCGAGGAGCTGTTCATCAAGATGCTGCGCGCCGCTGCAAAGGATGCGCACCGCCAGCTGCGGCAGATCGAGGTGAAGCAGCAGGCACCGGATCATCCGATCCTGTGGGGCGTGCCGGAAACAAATTATCTGAAGTTCTTCCTCTTTCAGGTAATTTAACGATTTGAACACCCTCCGTTTCACTCTGGGTATCTTCAGCGGAAGTTTTATTTTTAATATTTGAGCTTCCGGAAAATCCGCGGATTTTCCGGAAGCTCTTTTTCACGAAGCGGGGCCGTAACGGGCAATGGCACCGTATATTAAAAACACATTTTCCCGCCGGGGTCTTTCGCGTGAAAATGTGTTTGGAGCGGCCCTGCGATTGCAAGGCAATGAAAGCCCCGGTGGGGCTTTCAAGCAGGCGAGCGGTCTGCGCCAGCAGATGGAAGGGCCTTGCCCTGACAAGCGTCGAGGCCGCGACAAACACGAAAACAAAAAATATAACACATTAAAGCATGGCAGAGCACAGCGGAGCCATTTCTAAACCGTTCGGCCTGACAAAAGGCGCAAATCCCATCCGATAAGTCATACCAAGTGCGGATGCTCCAAAAATGCAGGAAGCTGTTTGTACAGAATCGTCAGATTTGTCAATTGCCTTTTTGGCCCGCCGGGGCTATAATCAAACCATAGACAGCAACGGCGCTGTGGGTCACCTCCTGACTCGCAGCGCCGTTTTTGTTAAGAAGTCTTTCGTGCTTTGGGGCCCGCTTTCCGGCAGCTCCGGGGCGGGAGCTGGGAAACATAAGATCAAGTAAGGAGTAGGATTTATGGCAGCAAATGTTATGGAGATCTACGGCAGCAAGGTCTTTAACGAGCATGTGATGAAGGAGCGCCTGCCGAGCGCTACTTATAAGAGCCTCAAGAACACCCTGCACAAGGGTGCTCCGCTGGACATCGAGGTGGCAAACGTCGTGGCCAGCGTCATGAAGCGCTGGGCCATGGAGCTGGGTGCCACCCACTACACCCACTGGTTCCAGCCGCTGACCGGCATCACCAGTGAGAAGCACGACGGCTTCGTCTCCCCCGTGGGCGACGGCACCGCCATCATGGAGTTCTCCGGCAAGGAGCTGGTGCGCGGCGAGCCCGATGCATCTTCCTTCCCCTCCGGCGGTCTGCGCGCCACCTGCGAGGCCCGCGGCTACACTGCATGGGACCCCACCAGCTACGCATTCGTGAAGGATGACGTGCTGTGCATCCCCACCGCATTCGTCAGCTACACCGGCGAGGCTCTGGATAAGAAGACTCCGTTGCTGCGTTCCATGAACGCACTGTCCAATCAGGCGATCCGTATCCTGAAGCTGTTCGGCAAGGATGTGGATTACGTCTCCACCACCGTCGGCCCCGAGCAGGAGTACTTCCTTATTAAGAAGGAGGATTACGAGGCCCGTCAGGATCTGATCCTCACCGGCCGCACCCTGTTCGGTGCTCCCTCTGCCAAGGGCCAGGAGCTGGAGGAGCATTACTTCGGCGTTATCCGTCCCGAGGTGTCTGCGTTCATGAAGGAACTGGACGAGGAGCTGTGGAAGCTGGGCGTACCTGCCAAGACCAAGCACAACGAAGTAGCCCCCTGCCAGCATGAGCTGGCCCCCATCTACGATACCACCAATGTGGCCATCGACCACAACCTGCTGACCATGGAGATGATGAAGAAGATCGCTCCCAAGTACGGTCTGGTCTGCCTGCAGCATGAAAAGCCCTTTGAAGGCGTGAACGGCAGCGGCAAGCACAACAACTGGTCCCTGTCCACCACCGAGGAGAACCTGCTGGATCCCGGTGACACCCCCATGGAGAACCTGCAGTTCCTGGTGTTCCTGGCCGCAGTCATCAAGGCTGTGGACGAGTACGCCGACCTGCTGCGGACCTCTGTGGCCACTCCCGGCAACGATCACCGTCTGGGTGCCAACGAGGCACCTCCGGCCATCATCTCCATCTTTGTGGGCGAGGAGCTGGAGGCCGTCATCGACGCCATCGCGTCCGATTCTCCCTACGCAGGCCCCGTCAAGATGAAGATGGACCTGGGCGTGGACGTGCTGCCCAAGTTCAGCAAGGACACCACCGACCGCAACCGCACCTCCCCCTTTGCCTTTACCGGCAACAAGTTCGAGTTCCGGATGCCCGGTTCTTCTCAGAACCTCAGCGACTGCGATACCATCCTGAACACTGCGGTGGCCAAGGAGCTGAAGGGCTACGCCGACGAGCTGGAGGGTGCCGAGGACTTTACCAGTGCCGCCATCGCCCTGATCAAGCGCACCATCCGGGACCATCGCCGGGTCATCTTCAACGGCAACGGCTACTCTGCCGAGTGGGAAGAAGAAGCAGCCCGCCGCGGCCTGCCCAACAAGAAGAACGCCCCCGCTGCCCTGCCGGCCCTCATCGACCCCAAGAACATCGCCCTGATGGAGGAGTTCGGGGTGCTGACCAAGGTGGAGATGCACAGCCGCTACGAGGTGGAGCTGGAGCACTACGCCAAGGTCATCAACATCGAGGCCCTGACCATGCTGGAGATGGCCCGCAAGCAGCTGCTGCCCGCCATCAACGCCTACATGAGCGAGGTCGCCAACACCGCCGCCTCCAAGCTGGCCGTCAGTGAGAGTCTGAGCGTCCGCAGCGAGACGAAGACGCTGAGCCACCTGTCCGCCGATGCCGACGCCATGAGCGACGCCATTGATGAGCTGCAGGCAGCCGTCGATGCCGCCAAGGCCCTCTCCGACGAGAGCGCAAAGGCCGTCGCCTTCCACGACGATGTGCTGCTCAAGATGGACGCCCTCCGCGCCGCCGCTGACGACGCCGAGACCATCTGCGGCGAGGACTACTGGCCTCTGCCCAGCTACAGCAAGATGCTTTACTACGTTTGAGCTTCTCGCATCAGCGCAGAATAAAGCACCTTGGGCTGAGGCGCTTCTCTAAGCCATTCTCCTTTTCCTATTTCTTACACCAGCCTGAAGACCTGCTCCTGTATGGGGGCAGGCCTTTGGGCGTTTTTTAAGAGGACACACTATGAGCTATACGACACAGCAGGACATCCTCGATTTCGTCGAGGACAATAACGTAAAATTTGTCCGCTTCGCGTTCTGTGACATCTTTGGCGTTCAGAAGAACATCGCCGTGCTGGCCAGCGACCTGCCCAAGGCCCTGGAGGACGGCGTGTGCTTCGACGGCAGCTCCATTGCCGGTTTCATGAAGGTGGAGGAAAGCGACCTTGTATTGCGCCCCGACCTGCCCACCGTGACCATCCTGCCCTGGCGGCCCACCGAGGGCCGGGTGATGCAGTTCTTCTGCGACGTGGAAAAGCCGGACGGCGCCCCCTTCGGCGGCAACTGCCGGGGCTTTCTGCGGGAGATGAACCGCCGCTTCCGCAAGCTGGGCCTTACCTGCAACGTGGGTGCCGAGTGCGAGTTCTATCTGTTTGAGAACGACGACCGGGGCCGCCCCACCCGCATCCCCATCGACTTTGGCGGCTACTTTGATGTAGCCCCGCTGGATGCAGGCGAGAACCTGCGCCGGGACATCTGCCTGACCATGGAGCAGATGGGCCTTGCGCCCCAGCACAGCCACCACGAGAACGGCCACGGCCAGAACGAGATCGATTTCCACTACGCAGGCCCCCTGCGGACTGCCGACAACATCTTCCTGTTCAAGCAGATCGTCCGGGCCGTGGCCGCCAGCAACGGCTTCCACTCCAGCTTCCTGCCCAAGCCCCTGCCCGATCAGGCCGGCAGCGGACTCCACATCAACTTCTCGCTGTCCATGGACGGCAGGAACCTCTTTGAGGGCGACATCGCCCCCGACAGCATCCCCGGCAGCTTTATGGCGGGCATCCTCTGCCACAGCCGGGAGCTGACGGCCTTCACCAACCCCCTGCCCAACAGCTACCTCCGCTTCGGCTGTGACGAAGCCCCCCGCTATGTGAGCTGGAGCCGCCAGAACCGCAGCCAGCTCATCCGCATCCCGCAGGTGAGGGGCAACAACTGCCGGATGGAGCTGCGCAGCCCCGACCCCGCCTGCAACCCCTACCTCGCCATCGGCCTCGTGCTGGCAGCAGGCCTCGACGGCATCGAGAACCGGATGGAGCTGTCTGCCCCTGTCAACCGCAACCTCTTTATCCCGGCCGAGGCCGTCGGCCTCGGCCTCGAGACCCTGCCCGCCTCGCTGGAAGAGGCCGTGGAGGTGGCCAAGGGCAGCGAGTTCCTGCACAAGTTCCTGCCCGACGAGCTGAGCCGGCGCTACTACGCCGAGGCCCTGCGCCGGTGCGAGGCGCTGAAAAACGCCGCCGACCCGATCGAATACGAGCGCGTCCACTACTTCAATGCCATCTGAGACAGCATGACATGAGAAAGGAGTGAGCCGTATGGGACGTGCCCTGATCGTAAGCGCAGGCGCAAGCTCGAACGAATATATCTCCGCACGCCTGACTGAGCTGGGCTATGCGCGGCCCCTCATCGTGCCCAGCGCGGCGGAGGCGAGGCGGCGGATGCTGGAATCCGACTTCGAGCTGATCGTGGTCAACGCGCCTCTGCCGGATGAGTTCGGCCATGAGCTGTGCGCCGACGCCGTGGAAAAGACCGACGCGGGCGTGGTGTTTCTGGCCAAAGCCGCTGTCGCCGAGCAGCTTCTGACCCCTCTGAGCGAGCAGGGGGTGCTGCTGGTGACAAAGCCCTTCTCCAACACATTTTTCCTGCAGGCCATCCATATGGCCGCCGCCAGCAACCACCGCCTACTGCTCCTGCGTCAGGAGAACCAGCGGCTGCAGGAAAAGCTGGCGCAGGTGCGGCTGGTCAGCCGCGCCAAGTGCTGCCTCATCGAGCTGGGTCACATGACCGAGGCCGAGGCGCATCGCTGCATCGAAAAAAAGGCGAAGGACACCCGGCGCGACCGCACCGAAGTCGCGCAGGAGATTCTGGACTCCTACGACCCCGCGCAGTGATATATTTGACGCACTGCGCCCCCACAGCGGGAAAGTATATGTTTCAAGACCATCTACAATCTGTAAATAGAGGAGAATACTATGGCAAAATTTATTTTCGTGACCGGCGGCGTCGTCTCCGGTCTGGGCAAAGGCATCACCGCCGCCTCTCTGGGCCGACTGCTGAAGTGCCGCGGCCTCAAGGTGGCCAGCCAGAAGCTGGACCCCTACGTGAACGTGGACCCGGGTACCATGAGCCCCCTGCAGCACGGCGAGGTCTTCGTCACCGACGATGGCACCGAGACCGACCTGGACCTGGGCCATTACGAGCGCTTCATCGACGAGAATCTGAACAAGTATT
>ERZ824598.3732-NODE-3732-length-12579-cov-6.374721_pt1 | contig 12579 bp, 10 predicted proteins | sample MGYA00519934_ERZ824598 | MGnify/ENA primary metagenome ERZ824598 (study PRJEB31778, sample SAMEA3449177) | human gut metagenome | biome: human gut; feature: human-associated habitat; material: faeces | place: United Kingdom | collected 2010/2012 ... | reverse complement strand
AGGGCAGCAACTCGGTGCGGGGCAGCGGCATCGGCCTTGCGCTGGTGGATTCCATTATGACCGCACTGGACGGCACCATGGACCTCAAGAGCACGCTGGGCCGGGGCACAGTGGTCACCCTGGGCCTGCCGATCTACAAACGATAAGAGATTGTCCATATTTATCTGGTAAGATAGAGGGGCAGTTTTTACGATAGAGAGGGGCCGCAGCGCCCCATAGGAGAGCCAATGAATCAACCGAACAAGGAACGCTTCAAGACGAGTGTGGGCGGGCAGGCCCTGATGGAAGGCATTATGATGCGGGGCCCGAAAAACATCTGCTGTGCTGTCCGCAAGCCCGATGGAACCATTGAGACCAAGGTCGAGCCCACTCCCACCCACGGCGTGTGGACAAAGATCCCGCTGGTGCGGGGAGCCATCTCGATGATCGAAAGCCTGATCATGGGATACAAATACATGATGTACTCGGCACAGGTGAGCATGGGGGATGACTACGACCCCGCCGAAGAGGAGACCGCCTTTGAAAAATGGGTGGGCGACCATCTGGGCAAAAAGGCCGAAGATATCATGCTGGCGGCGGCTGCCGTGATCGGCGGGCTGTTTGCCATCCTACTCTTCACCGTTCTGCCCACGGTGCTGGTGGGCGGCCTGAACCATCTGGTGCCGCTGGGCCGCTGGGTCAAGGTGGTGCTGGAAGCGGTGCTCAAGGTCGCCATCTTCCTGACCTACATGGCCGCCATCTCCCGGATGAAGGAGATCCACCGGGTGTTCGAGTACCACGGGGCCGAGCACAAGACCATTGCCTGCTACGAGGCCGGAGACCCCCTCACGGTGGAGAATGTCCGCAAATATACCCGCTTCCACCCCCGGTGCGGCACCAGCTTTTTGATTTTGGTGGTCATCGTCAGCGTGTTCCTGTACAGCGTGCTGCCCTGGTCCAGCACCAGCCTGCGGGTGGTGTTCAAGCTGCTGCTCCTGCCGCTGGTCATGGGCATCAGCTACGAGCTGCTCAAATGGTGCGGCCGGTCGGACAACATCGCCACCCGCATCATCCGGCAGCCCGGCATCTGGGTGCAGCATCTGACCGTGTTTGAGCCGGACGACAGCATGATCGAGGTGGCCATTGCCGCCGTCACGCCGGTCCTGCCCGAGGACCCGGAGGACGGCAGATGGTAACCGCAGGGATGCTGCCCCGGGCAGCAGTCCGGGAGGTGGAGGCACGCCTGCGCGCCGCAGGCTGCCCCGATGCAGATTTTGACGCGGCCGAGCTCTTCCGGCTGGCAGTGGGCGGGGATGCCCGCCTTGCCGATGCTCCGCTGGGCGCAGAGCAGGCAGAGCGGCTGGAATCCCTGACGGCCCGCCGCGCGTCCCGGGAGCCTTTGCAGTACCTTTGCGGCAGCTGGCCCTTCCTTGACTTTGAGCTGGCTGTCGGCCCCGGCGTGCTCTGCCCCCGGGCCGATACTGAGGTGGTGGCCGAAGCCGCCGCCGGAATGCTGGCTGGGGTGGAGGCACCCCGGGTGCTCGACCTCTGCGCCGGCACGGGCTGTTTGGGGCTGGGCGTGAAGCGCTTCTGCCCGGCGGCACAGGTCACCAGTCTGGAGAAGAGCCCTGCGGCATACCGCTATCTGGAGCAGAACGCCCATCTCTCCCCGGTACTGACCATCACCCCGGTGCAGGGAGATCTGTTCACCTATTGGCAGACCCTGCCAGAGGGGCAGCTCGACCTCATTGTGTCGAACCCGCCTTACCTGACCGCCGCCGAGATGGGCGCACTGCAGCCCGAGGTGGCGCAGGAGCCTGCCATGGCGCTGGAAGCGGGGGAGGATGGGCTGGTATTTTACCGCGCCATTGCGGAACACTACCAGAAAGCTCTGCGCCCCGGCGGTGCCCTTGCACTGGAGATCGGCTGGCAGCAGCGGGAAGCTGTAACGGCTCTGCTTGCCGCCAACGGGTGGACGGACATCGTGTGCAGAAAAGACTTTGGCGGCAATGACCGCTGTGTGATGGCGAGAAAACAATAAAAATATCTACAACTTCCTGTTGTAATATCTGTAAAATGTGTTATACTAGTACCGAAAGAATTGGAATGCCCGCGCCTGCGTTTGGCCGCACCGCGCCGGGAACAGATGACAAAGGAGCATGACACTATGGCAAAAAATCAGAACAACAACGTTGCCCCGGCGACCCAGAAGACCGATCCCGGTGCCAAGAAGGATGCGCTGGCCACGGCACTGGCCCAGATCGAGAAGCAGTTCGGTAAGGGCGCTGTGATGAAGCTGGGCGACAACGCCGCCATGCAGGTGGATGCCATCTCGACCGGCAGCATCGGCCTGGACCTGGCACTGGGCGTGGGCGGCGTGCCCCGGGGCCGCATCATTGAGGTGTACGGCCCTGAATCCAGTGGTAAGACCACGCTGGCCCTGCATGTTCTGGCCGAAGCCCAGAAGAAGGGCGGCGATGTTGCCTTCATCGACGTGGAGCACGCGCTGGACCCTGTGTATGCCGAGGCGCTGGGTGTGGATATCAACAACCTGCTGGTCAGCCAGCCGGATACCGGTGAGCAGGCCATGGAGATCTGCGAGGCGCTGGTGCGCTCCGGTGCCATCGACGCCATCGTGGTGGACTCGGTGGCAGCCATGGTGCCCCGTGCCGAGATCGAGGGCGAGATGGGCGACAGCCATGTGGGCCTGCAGGCCCGCCTGATGAGCCAGGCCATGCGCAAGCTGACCAGCGTCATCGGCAAGACCAACACCGTCTGCATCTTCATCAACCAGCTGCGTGAAAAGGTTGGCGTGGTCTACGGCAACCCCGAGGTCACCACCGGCGGCCGCGCCCTGAAGTATTATTCCTCTGTCCGCATCGATATCCGCCGCGTGGAGGGCCTGAAGGATTCTTCCGGCCAGTTCATCGGCAACCACACCCGCGCAAAAATCGTCAAGAACAAGGTGGCTCCTCCGTTCCGTGAGGCTGAGTTCGACATCATGTTCGGCGAGGGCATCTCCAAGATGAGTGAGCTCATCGATCTGGGTGTCAAGCTGGGCATCGTTCAGAAGAGCGGTGCATGGTTCAACTACGGTGATATCCGCCTGGGTCAGGGCCGCGACAATGCCAAGCAGTTCCTGCGCGATAACCCCGAGATCGCCAACGATATCGAGGGTCAGGTGCGCGCCAATGCCGACAAGCTCTATGCCACCCGCCGCCCGGGGGGCAAGGCTGCTGCCGCCCCTGCAGAGGGGGAGCCGGCAGCTCCTGCCACAGCAAAGGAGCCGGTGGTCAAGGCTCCCGCCCGCAGCAGCGAGAGTGAGCTGGATATCATGGTGGAAGAGTAAATGGCCTTTTACAGCCGTGGCCGCCGCCCGCTGGCCGAAGAGGAAAAATCTACCGATGCCGCCAAGGCACGCACCCGGGCCATGGAGCTGCTGGCCGGGCAGGAGCTTTCCTCGGGCCAGCTGTATGAGCGGCTGAACCGCCGCTATACCCAGCAGACCAGTGCCGCCGTGGTGGCAGAGATGGTGCAGCGGGAGTATATCAACGATGCCCGCTATGCCGAGACCCGTGCCCACGCCCTGCTGGCGGCAAAAAAGAGCCGCCGCGCCGCTGCCCAGAATCTGCGGCAGAAGGGCCTGGCCGCAGGCGAGATCCAGCAGGCGCTGGATGCTGTTTACACCCCCGATGTTTCCGGCGAGGACCCGGAGCTGGAAGTCGCCGCCGCTCTGGTGGAAGGGCATTACCGCAAAAAGCTGGAAGCGGGCCGCAGGGATCTGGTCATTGCGGCCCTGCAGCGGCGGGGATTTTCGTATTCCGTCATTAAGGAAGCCATTCGGCGAATCGAAGAGGAATAAGTGATCCTTGGTACAACCTCTCCGTCATTGCTTCGCAATGCCACCTCTCCTAGTAGGAGAGGCCTTGGCAAAACGGGAAAGCTTTACGCAATGCCAAGGGCTCCCCTACTAGGGGAGCTGTCGAGCGAATGCGAGACTGAGAGGTTGTACAGAGCAGAACCTGCCCTCCAAAATTACACACAACTTATATTTTACCAGCAATTCCACCTAGATGCAAGAGTTTTTGTTATTTTTTCAGGAGGAAGCAGGGCAAGGGGGCGGTATCGGCCCAATTGGCGAAACCGCAGACAAGGGCGGTGCACTGTTTCAGGGGCCGGGAGCGCATCCATTGGAGGATCTCGGTCTTTTCGTCGGAACCGATGACCTTGCCGCTGTACAGGATGGCGCTGAGCACCCCGCCGGGCCGCAGGGCCTCGAGGGCAGCTTCCAGCGCCGGGATGCTGCTTTGGGCGTGGGAGAACACCCCGTGGTCGGCACCGGGCAGCCAGCCGAAGTTGAACATCACGGCATCGACGGTGCCGGGCTGTACATATTGTAAGAGGTTGGCGTGGCTGTCGCAGTGAAGCTCTGCCGCAAGGCCCTTCCGTGCAAGGTTCTGTCGGGTGGAGGCAATGGCTTCGGGCTGGATGTCAAAGCCCAGCACTCGGCCCTCTTCGCCCACAAGGCGGCAGAGAAAGGCCGTGTCGCCCCCGTTGCCGCAGGTGGCATCGATGCAGAGCCTGGGGTCAGCCAGCCGCGCGGCGAGGAAGTCCTGCACAAGCTTCACGGCCGTCAGGTCGGGGGTGCGGCGGCGGCACAGGCCGCTGCCCTCTGCCGCAAAGCCGAACTTTGCCCAGAAGGCCAGCTCCCCCGCATCGGCAGGCAGAGGAGCCGTGAACACCGTGGCGCTCTCTTTGTCATAGCCGCCCAGGCTGCGCAATACCTCTTTTAACAGGTAGGAACCGTAGCCCTTGCGCCGCCATTCCGGCACAATGGTCAGGGCAGTGATGTCCGCGCCCTGCTCCGCGGGCCGGGCCCGGCAGGTGCCAATGATGGTTTTCTCTTTATACAGGGCATAACCGCCCGGAATCTTTTCCAGTTTCATAATTTGCTCCTTTTCGCGGGCTTGCCCTGCTGGGCTAAACCTCTCCGTCATCATCGCTTCGCTCGATGCCACCTCTCCTAGTAGGAGAGGCCTTGGCATACCGTCGCGTTTTCGTGGGTCAGCGCTTCGCTCCTGTTTGTCCTGCGGCAGGCATTGGTTTTGGAGCGCCAGCGATCATTGCGAAAAACAAATCCTCTGCCAAGGGCTCCCCTACTAGGGGAGCTGTCGCGGCAGCGCCCGCGACTGAGAGGTTTAGCAAAGCGAAGATGACGGAGAGGTTTCGCAACGCTGCCGGCTTCTGCGCTGCACCTTTAAAATACCAAGCCCCCGCGCCGCTGTCAAGGCTTCCCGCTGCGACCTTATTTCACATATTCTTCACCCGGTCAGCGATTCCTTTTCACAATTACCGGATACAATAGAAACAGTTCCAAGGAGGTGCGGCAGAAGCGCCCCCTCCGAACCATTCCCTTTGAGAAAGGAAGTAACCAGTATGGATAACGAGAACAAGTGGGAATACGATTATTCCTCTGAACATAGCCAGACCGGCGAGACCGGCTACCCCAACGTCGGCTCCTCCGGCATGAACACCGCCAACACGGCAGGCACCTACGGCGAGGCCGCACAGGCTGCCCCCCAGGCCGAGCCGAACAGCGGCAGCGATGGCGGCGCGGTGCCGCCTCCGGAAGGCCCCCGGTATCAGGCCGCACAGGGAAGCCCCAAGCAGCCTCCCAAAAAGCGCCGCCGGAAAAACGGCAATATCGCCCGCAGTGCAGTTGCGCTGGTGCTGGCAGCAGCCATGGGCTTTGTCGGCGGCTTTGTTGGAGCCCGGGTGGGCAACACAGGCGGCAAGGTGGTCATCCAGCAGGTGGCACCTTCCTCCACGTCCAGCAGTGATTCCGGCTCTGCCTCCGCAGTGAACACCGCTTCCGGCATGACCACCGCTCAGGTCTCTGAGATGGTCAGCCCCAGCGTTGTGGTCATTACCACCGAGCAGGTGGTCTACTCCCAGTGGTCCTGGTACGGCCAGAGCCAGGTGGAGAGCGGCGCCGGCAGCGGCGTCATCATCAGCTCGGATGGCTACATCCTCACCTGTGCCCACGTTGTGGATGGTGCTTCCAATATCACCGTGACGATCAATGATAAGGACTATACCGCAACGCTGGTGGGCGAAGATACCACCAGTGATATCGCGGTCATCAAGATCGACGCCGACGGCCTGACCCCCGCTACCGTGGGCAACAGCGACAGCCTGAAGGTGGGTCAGAACGTGATGGCTGTGGGCAACCCGCTGGGTGAGCTGGGCGGCACCGTGACCGGCGGCATGATCAGCGCTTTGAACCGCAGCGTCACCATTCAGGGCAGCAGCTCTGTGAACACCATGTCCCTGATCCAGATGGATGCTTCGGTCAGCCCCGGCAACTCCGGCGGCGGCCTGTTCAATATGAACGGTGAGCTGGTCGGCATTGTGAATGCAAAATCCTCTTCCAGCGATGCAGAGGGTCTGGGCTTTGCCATCCCCATCAACGATGCCATCAAGGTGGCACAGGAACTGCTGGAGAACGGCTATGTGACCGGACGGCCTTATTTGGGCATCACCTATCTGGCCGTGACCGACGCACAGACTGCTTCTCAACTGGGCGTGAATGCCTACGGCGTTTACGTTGTGGAGGTGGTCAAGGGCGGCCCTGCCGAAAAGGCAGGCCTGCAGGCCGGTGACCGCATCGTGAGCGTGGACGGCACCGAGATCGCCTCCAAGGACGACCTTGGCACCCTGATGCAGGAGCACGCAGCAGGCGATACGCTTTCCATCACCATTGCGCGTGAAGGCCAGATGCAGACGGTCAATGTGACGCTGGGCGAAAAGACGGCTTCCAACAGCTGAACAAAATAGAAAACAGGAGCGGATGAGAGTTTTCCATCCGCTCCTGTTTTTATATCTGTCCAAAGATGGTGGCACTGTAAGGCATCAGCACGGCCTCGTGCTCATACACTCTTGCCGGGCCGCGCCACAGGCTGGACGAGATGCCGTCGCTCAGCATCTGCCAGCGCCCAACCGGCAGCGGCACGACCTTGCTGATCTCGGTGGGGTTATAGAACACGCACAGCGCCTGCCATGCTGCGCCGTCGCCCCACTGGGCGGGCAGCTGCCAGCCCACCAGCGGCTGCTCCAGTGAGAAAAAATACAGGGCATCCGGCGCGTGGGGGTCGGTGCTGGAAAGCTGCGGGAACCTTGCCCGCAGCGCCAGCAGGCCGCGGTAGTAGTCCACCAGTGCATGGTATTTTTCGGCCCGCTCCCAGTCCAGCCGGTTCAGCGCAGGCGAAGAGCAGTAGCTGTTGCCCTTCCCTTTTTTGGTGCGGGCAAACTCCTCGCCCGCCTGCAGGAAAGGCAGGCCGAAGCTGGTCAGGTAAATGCCCGCCGCCAGCCGGTTCTGGGCAAGAGCTGTGCTGTCTGCCGCCGTGAACTCCGGCTTTTCGTACCGGACCAAAAGCAGCTTGTCCCACAGGGTGAAGTTGTCGTGGGCGGAAACATAGCTCACGATCTGGCTGGGCGCGTGGGGCGGCAGACGGTCGCTGCGGCACCATGCCGCCACCGCGCCGCCGATGTCCCAGAAGCTGCCGGGCCTGCCCTCCACATAGCCCGGCTCCCGGGCGTTGAAGCAGCCGCCCTTGATGGTGTCGCGGGTGTCGTCGCAGAAGATGCCGATGCGCTCGTTCAGCATGGACAGATTGGCCTTGTTGGCCTCGTACCGGTGCAGCTGGCTGCCGCCGCCCTGCCACGGCTCGCCGTACATCAGGATATCCCGCCCGCCGGGCAGCGCATCCAGCGCGGCGCGCACGGCGTTGATGGTCTCCACATCGTACAGGCCCATCAGGTCGAACCGGAAGCCGTCGATGTGGTATTCCTGCGCCCAGTAGAGGATGGAATCGATCATATACCGCCGGGCCATGGGCCGCTCGCTGGCAAATTCGTTGCCGCAGCCGCTGCCGTTGGAAAAGCTGCCGTCCTCGTTCTGGCGGAAAAAGTAGCAGGGCACGGTGTCGTTCAGCGGGTTCTCATTGCGGTACATGTGGTTATACACCACATCCATCACCACACCGATGCCCGCCGCGTGCAGGGCTGCGATCATTTCCCTGCACTCCCGGATGCGCACCTCGCCGCGGGTGGGGTCGGTGGAATAGCTGCCTTCGGGCACATTGTAGTTGGTGGGGTCATAGCCCCAGTTGTACTGCCGCAGCAGCGGCTTTGCCTCGTCCACGCTGCCAAAGTCGAAAATGGGCATCAGCTGCACATACTTCACGCCCAGACGCCGGAGGTAGTTCAGGCAGGTGGGGTGGATGCCGTCCCCGTGCAGGGTGGTGCCCTGCTGGGTAAAGGCCATGAACTTGCCCCGCCATGCCGGGCGCACGCCGCTGGCAGCGTCCTGCGAGAAGTCGCGCACGCTCACCTCCCACACCGCGCGCTGCTCCGGCGGGATGACCGGACGCACATCCCGCTCCCACCCGGAGGGGGCGGTGCGGGCAAGGTCCACGATCATGCTGCGGGTGCCGTTCACGCCTGCCGCACGGGCATAGGGGTCGCCGGTCTGGCGCGAAATGCCATCCACTGTGACCGTATAGGTATAGTATCGTCCGTGCTGGTCGCCGGGCAGATAGATGCTCCACACCCCCTGCTGCCCCCGCTCCAGCGGCAGAGTGCCTATGGGCTCACCGCCGCTGCCTTTGCGGTAAAGGCTGACCTCCACCCTCTGCGCCGTGGGTGCCCACAGGCGCAGATGGGTGCCGGAAACAGCATATTCCTGCCCCAGCGGGCCGGTGTAGGTGGTTTGAAGGTCAAAGGAGATGCTCTCGTATAGCGTTTTCAGTTCGGCGGGCGTTTTGACGGTCATAGTTTCTTCATTCCTTCTTGCAGATTTCCTATCAGATATAAGTGTAAACACCGGCGGTCTTTTTTGCAAGAGGGAATTGCAAAAGCTGTCCGGGTACACTATACTGGAAGAAAACGACAAAAACGGAGGGCAAACCATGGCATATACCGACGATTGGGAAAACCTTATGAACGGTGTGTTCGGTGCAGGGGGCAGGCCGCGCTTTGGCGGCACCGCCCAGCCGGAGGCGAAGCCGCAGAAGTCCGGGACCCCTGCCGTGCCGGACCTGAACGCTGCCCTGCTGGAAAACCAGAAGCAGCTGGATGCCCTGCTCAAAAAACAGAACGCCCAGCTGAAAACGCAGGACACTGCGGTGCAGTCTGCCCTGGAGGACAGCCGCCAGATGCTGCGGGATATGGAAGCGGACGGCCTGCTTGCCAAGGGCACTGCCGATGTGACTGCAGAGCACCTTGGCAGCTTTGAGGGCCTTGCCGCCGAGGTGAAAAAGACCGTTCTCGGGCAGGATGCCTTTGTGGACAGCGTGGTGCGCGCCATGCGCCGGCCCTTTGTGCTGGGCACCGAGCGCCCGGCAGCACGCAATGTGATCCTGCTGTGCGGCGGAGCCGGTACGGGGCGGCATTTTGCGCTGGCAGAGACCGCCCGCATCATGGCGGCGCGGGGCCTTTTGCAGAGCGACAAAACCGCGGTGGTGGACCTTGCCCTCTACCCCAATTCCGGTGCGGAAAAGCTGTTTTTGCAGGATCTGTACGCGGCCCTGCACGCACCCGGGGAGATCGTGATCTTTGAGCATTATGAGAGCTGCCATGCGGCCTTCCTCAAGACTCTTGCAGACCTTGCTGTGAAGGGCAGCGCACCGCTTTCCAGCCGGTATCTGGTGAACAAGGAGGGCATCCTTGTGGATGCAGGCACGGCGCTGGCCCCGGGCGCAGTGAGCAGCATCACCCCCTGCGGCAAGTACCTCATCTTCTTTTCCCGCAAGGGCCGGGACGCGCTGGCAGATAAGTTCGGTGCGCCCTTTGTGGCGGCGGTGGGCGATGTGTGCGCCACCAGCGCCTTTGCCCGCGAGGACCTTGCAGCGCTGGCGGCGCAGCAGCTGAATGCGCTGGCCCAGAAGGTGAGCGCACGCCTTGGCCTGACCCTCTCTGCCGGGGCCGATGTGCGGGACTATGTAGCCGCCCAGTGCTCTAAAGAAAAGGGTGCGGCGGGCCTTGCGGAATGCTGCGATAAAATGTTCCGCGCCCTGAGTGAATACTGCCTGCAGACCGATGCAAAGCTTACCGGCACCGTCACCCTGACCGCAAAGCCGGAGGGCGTATGGTTTTGCCTGAACGACCAGCCCGAGCAGGAGCTGTCTGCCCTGCTGCCTGCCGAGTACACGGGCGCTGTAGATGAAATCCGCGCCGAACTCAACGGCCTTGTGGGCCTTGGGGCGGTCAAGGAGTATGTGTTCGGTCTGGCGGATAACCTGCAGGTGCAGCAGCGCCGCGCGGCGGCAGGCTTCAAGACCGCCAGCCTTTCCATGCACATGATCTTCACCGGCAACCCGGGCACCGGCAAGACCACCATTGCCCGGCTGGTGGCAAAGTACCTCAAGGCCATCGGCGCGCTGAAGGGCGGCCAGCTGGTGGAAGTGACCCGCGCCGACCTTGTGGGCCGCTACACCGGCCACACCGCCCCGCTGACCAATAGCGTCATCGAGAGTGCCCTCGGCGGTGTGCTGTTTATCGATGAAGCCTACAGCCTCTACCGCGGCGAACAGGACAGCTTTGGTCTCGAAGCCATCGACACCCTTGTGAAGGGCATGGAGGATCACCGGGACGAGCTGGTGGTCGTTCTGGCGGGCTACACCCGGGAGATGGAGGTGTTCCTTACCGCCAACAGCGGTCTTGCCAGCCGCTTCCCCAACAAGATCGAGTTCCCGGACTACACGGCAGACGAGCTGCTGGACATCACCAACGTGCTGGCAAAGGGCAAGGGCTACCGCCTTGCCGAGGGCTGTACCTTCCCGCTTTTGGGCTACTACAAGCGCCGTCAGGCGCTGGACAGCCGCACCGCCGGCAACGGCCGTCTTGCCCGCAACACGCTGGAAAAGGCCATCTTCCACCAGAGCCGCCGCCTTGTGGCAGAGCCGGACGCGGAGCTGGACCTGATCCTGCCCGGCGATCTGGAATTTGAGGAATAACTTCCATATATGAGAACGGCTCCTACCCAATGGGCAGGAGCCGTTCTTTTCAGTTATTGATGCATCTCCGCTAATTTTTGGGCCATTTCCCGCATCCCCTGCCGCACCTCGGCGGGGGCGGTCACTTCCACCTTGCCGTCAAAGCCGCACACCCAGCCGTAGAACTGGGGGCTGACGCACACCGGCACATCAAAGTGGAAGTGGTTGCCGTCCTCTTCCGGAACAAAGACCGGCGCTTTGCCAAAACGGTCGCGCATGGCGCTTTCAAGGTCGGCGGTGCAGCGCAGGGTGACCCGGTATTCGGTGCCGCCGAACATATTAAAGTGCTTGCGCAGGTAGGCGGGCAGGTCGAACTGGCGGAACTCAGCTTTGCCCCGGCGCGCCTCGTCCAGCACTGTCACGGCAGACATGCGGTCCACACGGTAGTTGCGGATGCCCGCAGGCTCTTTCTCGTCCTGATAGGCAATGAGGTAGTAGCACCCACCGTCCCACGCCAGCCGCCACGGGCTCACGGTGCGGGTGCCGTCTTTTTTGTACCGGAAGCTCACCATCCGGCCTGCGTTGATGGCGCTGTGCAGGGCGTCGATGCTGTAGCAGGGTGTGGCTGTCGCTTTTGGGGCGGCCGTCCACATACACCTGACGCTGCAGCTGGGAACCCTCGTAGTCGGAGCAGAGGGCTTCCAGCTTGTGGATGAGCTTTCTGCTGGTGCGGGCAGAGATGACTTTGCTGGCCTGCACGGCATCCACCAGCAGCTTGAGCTCTGAGAGCTCAAAGGTGCGGCTGGCCAGCCAGTAGCCGCCGCCGCGCCCCCGCTGCAGCTGGACGTCAAAGCCCAGAGAGCGCAGGGTGTCGATATCGCTGTAAATGCTCTTGCGCTCGGCAAGGATGCCCTGCTGCTCCAACAGCTGCACCAGCTGGGGAACATTGAGCAGGTGTTCTTCATCGGTCTTTTGCTCAAGGATGCGCAAAAGGGTCAAAAGCTTGGATTTCTGGCCTTCCTGCTTGGGCATGGCAATACCTCCGGCTTTCCAAATTCAGGTTATTCGGGCAGTTTTTTGTCAAAGGCCGCACGGCGCTGGGTGGAAAGACGGAACATCTGTTCCAGCTTATCCCGGTCGTCGGCCACAAGAGCAGAGCGTATTTCCTGCAGAGCGGCATCGAACTGGTCGATCTCGCTGATCAGGTTCTGCTTGTTCCACAAAAACAGCTCGGCCCACATTTTATCGTTGATGCGTGCAATGCGGGTCAGATCCCGGAAGGAGTCGCCGGTGTACTCGCACAGCGAAGAGTTGTCGTTGGCGCACATCAGGCTCACGGCGATGGCGTGGCACAGCTGGCTCACGTAGCCGATCATCCGGTCGTGCTCCTGCACGGTCAGGGTGCAGATGTGGTGGAAGCCCAGCACCTCGGCCAGCTCCCGCACCCACTGGACGCCCTCCGGGGTGTTCTTTTCGGTGGGAGTGATGATGAAGTTGGCGGGGGCAAAATTCACCTCGGCGGCGTGCTCCACGCTGGAAGTCTCGCGGCCCGCCATGGGGTGGCTGGCAATGAACTCCACCCCTGCCGGGCACATGGCCTGCACCG
>ERZ824598.3727-NODE-3727-length-12589-cov-12.318334_pt1 | contig 12589 bp, 8 predicted proteins | sample MGYA00519934_ERZ824598 | MGnify/ENA primary metagenome ERZ824598 (study PRJEB31778, sample SAMEA3449177) | human gut metagenome | biome: human gut; feature: human-associated habitat; material: faeces | place: United Kingdom | collected 2010/2012 ... | reverse complement strand
GATTTCCTTCCATATCAATCCAGCTCTCCATTCCATCTACTAACAGACGAATATGTACACCTCTGTCTGCCGCATCATGCAGTGCTCCTAAAATCAATTTTCCACTTTCATCGGATTGAAATGCAAAAGTAGAAAGAATAATTTCCTTTTTTGCATTCTTGATCAAACGCACTCTTTGTAAAAGCGCTTCTGGATTCTTTTCTATGATTACTGCCCGTTCTGTATTTTCACTGCATTCGTTCCATGACCCATTTTTTGTTTCTTTTTTGGTTGTATTGGACACTTCCGGCTGCTTTTTATATGCAACGCAGATTCCGAGCAATTCATAAAAAGCCACACATAAAAAAATTGCCAGTATAACAAGAAGGATTTTACATATTTTATACTTTTTCATTGTACATCACCTGATTCCTTTTTATTTCATACTTATACAATACAAAGTCAATCTCAATTTAACCTCAACAAGGTTTGTTTTTTCATCCATGCAAGTTTATTCCTTCTTTTTAGATGAGAAATGTTCTTTTGCAAAATCCATATCCTGTACAAGTTCCAAAGTTCCCAGATAATTATTTTGGGTGTCTCTAACTGCGATGTATCGTACCAGCATACATTTACCGTTCTTTTCCATCCAAATCGGTACCTCGTCCAGTGTTCCTGTACGAAATTCCTCAATGATCCTGCGTACTTTGGTTTCCACTTTTGGTGGATGGCACGAAAATACTTCTCGGTCGATTGCCATTGCAGGTCGCTTAAAATCCTTTGGTCCCTCATTGAAGAAACGATTGATGTTATGAACATCAACAAATGTGATCTCCAACGGAATAGTGTTTAAAAGTGCTGTTAATTGTTCTACGGTCAGATGTCCACCTGGCATAATGATTTCTGAATCTGAAAAAGAGGCCTCCGATATTTTTTTATTGCTCTCTGCATCTTCCCAAATTTCAGCCTTTACACCAAGGCAATCGGCATAATCTTTTTGATCGTGATAAATACCGATCCACTCTTCCTCGGTAAAATTTGCAGCACAGTTTGGGAACAAGATATTGGCTTCTTTGTAAATCATTTCCTCAGCCCGCTGGACAACTGCCAACAATCTCTCGTACCATTTTTTGTCGTACTGTTTATCCTTTAACAACGCAGAAATCTCATCGCGAATCTCATCATCAACTGTCCACATAACATTAGATGGCCCGGATATTCCATATTGTACATTCAAATGAGGGTAAAGCAGATCGCCTTTTTTGGCATAATGTATTGAAATATCACGAAGAGCCCCAAGCAGATCTTGCGTAACATCTCCAGCACAGGCAGCTGTTTTTATCTGATCCAGCAAGCCTGCCAACGCTTCATTTTCCTTGGTAAAGGTGTACAGCGGATGACCTTTTTGTTCTATCAATTTTTGTGTTTTCGTTGTGCGCTCTTCTCGGATCATCGCTGCATTTACTTCCCTTTCTGCATTAGCAATCTTTTCCTCGCGGGTTGCTCCATGAAACAATGCGGCATGGACATCGCATAATTTTTGTACCTCACTCAAAGGTGTTCCCTCTGCCAACATTTCCTGTTCCGCTTTCATGATTACAGTTGCATCGACATCTTGAAACTCGACTGCAAAATCCTTTCTTACTTTTTCTAAATCCTCCCCAGCGCCCAAACGCCTTAAATATTTTTTTAAGGATTCTACTTGATTTCCCATACTAATTTACCTTCCTTTCTACAAACTCCAAATCAAATGCACATTGATGACATTCGATTTGCAAAAAAACACTATTTATTTTTTTTCACAACCCCAATTCTTTGCGTGTTGCAATTATCTCAGCAACGCTCTAGATTGCGCAACGATAGTCACTATATTAGCATTCCCTATTTTATACAATCCGATACCTCTATTTTTTTCATGTAGATCTTTAATATAAAACCATTCCCCTTTACAGTGCATAAAAAAATAATTTTATATAGTTTTTGCATTTCAGTGCATAAACTTGCCTAAAAAATGATATTTATGCTATAATTCTTGCATAATACACGGAGCAAACGCAAATAACATTTAAGAGGGGGTATGGCAAATGATCGATACACATCAACTCAAAAAAAGAGATTTATATTTGAATAAAATTTTAGCATTTCAAGATACCGAGCCGGTAAAAGTTGTTACCGGAATCCGTAGATGTGGCAAATCCAGTCTGCTTAAGCTAATGACCCTACATCTAAAGGAAAACGGCATTGCAGAGGACCAGATTCTCGAAATGAATTTTGAATCCTACGCTTTTAAAAACATGAACAGCGACTCTTTCTATCAGTATGTTCGGGAGCATATTATACCAAATAAACGAATGTACCTTTTCTTCGATGAGGTCCAACGCGTCCCAAAATGGGAAGATGCCATCAATTCTTTTCGGGTGGATTTCAACTGTGATATTTATGTCACTGGTTCCAACGCCTATATGCTTTCCTCCGAATATGCGACCTACCTGTCCGGCAGATGCGTAGAAATAAAAATGCTGCCTTTGTCTTTCTCTGAATTTCTCGCTTTTTATGATTTTGAAATCAAAGAAACAAAAAGTGCATTAGGCGGCACTCGTAAACAAGTCTTCGATCAAACAGGAGAACATTATGAGCTTCGCGAAGTATTTGATGCCTATATGCGGTTTGGCGGAATGCCCGGCATTGCCGATGTTGGACTGGATCAGGAAAAAGCATTGGTATTGCTTGAAGGTATTTACTCTACTGTGATCATGAGAGATATATTGGAACGAGAAAATCGCAAAGGACAAAAAAGGATCACTGACCCTGTTCTCCTAAAAAAAATTGTAATGTTTCTTGCAGATAACATTGGCAGTAACATATCGGTCTCCTCTATCGGAAACACTCTTGTAAACGAAGGTTTGCTCGAAGACGGTCGCCAAAAAGGAACACCTAGTGCCCATACGGTACAGGCATATGTAAATGCACTTCTGGAATCTTATTTTTTCTATGACATCAAAAGATTTGATATTAAAGGTAAAGAATTTTTGCGGACCTTGGGAAAATATTATATCGTAGATATCGGACTTAGAAACTATTTGCTCGGTTTCAGAGACCGCGATAGCGGCCATGCAATAGAAAATGTGGTTTATTTTGAGCTGCTTCGACGCGGCTACGATGTCTCTATTGGTAAAATTGATAACTCTGAGGTGGATTTTATCGCAACGAATACTAACGACAAAATGTATGTTCAAGTCACAGAAGCCATGACAAGCGAAGATGTCCGCAAACGAGAACTGGCTCCACTCCAAAAGATCAGTGACAACTATGAGAAAATTGTTTTGTCCCTAGATCCCGGAATGGATTCCTCTTATGATGGTATCAAGTCCATTAATTTAATTGACTGGTTGATATCGGTATAATGGCTATATGGCGAAAGTTACTGCAATCTGAAAAAAAGCTATGTTATATTTATCTGTACATTTGATCCATTTGGCGAAGGACGACACATTTATACATTTTGCAATACCTGCCAAGAAAATACTTCTGCACTGCTGCCGGATTCATATACACGATCGTATGCTCTGTATCGCAGATTACTACTGCTGCACGATCTTGGTCAATCACACTCTTAAACATTTGATGTAACATAGCAATATACCATCCTTCCTTTATAACATAATGCAATTCAGCCTACACCTGAAATTCGTTCATCGTGTTCTGCAGAACCTCCACGCTTTGCATTACCTTATTGATTTCTGTTGACATTTCTTCACTGGAGTAAGTGATCTGCCTTCACCGCCCAGCGCATCTTGGTTGACCGTGCCCGCGGATTTCTCGTACATTCCTGTGCCGTTGGACGGATCACATCCCGTGCATACTCTGCATAAATTCCTGCTTTATATCCCTGTTTCAAGGCTTTCTTAACAAGCTTGTCCTCACCGGAATGAAATGTTAAGATTGCTGCACGTCCACCAGGTTTCAATGCTCCCGGAAGCTTGTCCATAAATTCGTACAGCACTTCGAATTCATTATTGACATCAATACGAAGTGCCTGAAAAACTCGCTGACAAGTTTTTTTGACCGTTTCTTTGCGCTCCTTCTCCGGAATAAACTGCAGCGTCTCCTCGATCAATGCACGCAGCTTTGTCGTTGTGTCTATGTGTCCGCCTTTTCGGACAACATCGGTGATTGCCTTTGCGATTTCATCACAATACGGCTCGTCCGAATTTTCGTACAGCATCCCGGCAAGTTCATCTCGGCCAATTGTCTCCAAACGTTCTGCTGCGCTAATCCCTTTCTGCTGATTTAACCGCAGATCAAGTGGTCCATCCACCTTAAAGGAAAAGCCTCTTTTAGGGTTGTCGATTTGCATAGAAGACACTCCCAGATCTGCCAAAATAAAATCAAACCCACCGACTTCCTCTGCGATCTCATCAATTGTGCAAAAATTTTGCAGCTTGATCGTAAGCAGATCTTCTCCAAATCCAAGATCTTCCAATCGCTTTCGGGTCTTAGCAGATTCTTCCGGGTCTACATCTGTCGCATACATATGTCCCTGCCCCTGCAAACGCTCTAACATAGCTCTGGTATGTCCCCCATACCCTAACGTTGCATCGAAACCAATCTGTCCCGGCTTAATATCGAGGAACTGAAGGATCTCCTCCACCATGATAGAAATGTGCATTCCCGCCGGAGTATTTCCTTTATCTATCACGTGTTGTACCATATCCCCGTATTTTTCCGGCTGCAGCTCTTTATATTTCTCCTCAAACTTTTTAGGATATTTCCCCTTATACCGCACTCGTCTTTTGTGCGGTTTGTCCGCAGTCAGAGGTAGCAGCTTAAAGGAAAACGTAAATTCCGTCTCCTCAAAACGATACTGTGGTAACACCTTCGGGCCACAACTATTTGAACCAATTCCATTCTGCGCATAATCAATACACAATATGGTACTGCCACTATCCTGCAACTCATAATTGTGTGCCGCTCGCGTAAGCTCTTCTGCTGAATAATGCGATACATTAAAAGAAAACGGTGTAGCGGACGCCACCACCAATCCCGGTAATGCTTGCCCATAGCGAACTTCTACATAGTCACAGTCATAATGGCTGCCATTTTCCTGCGGGAAAATATAATCCTCATGCATCGCTGTAACTGTGCTTTCATAACGCCCATGACTGCTGCCCCGATGCTTGTCGCGATAACTTTCCTGAGGTCCCATACCACTGTATACTACTTGTTCCAGCGCATGATCCAAACAGAGCCGTACGCCGAACCGTGGAAGCTCTAAGAAATCCGGATCTTTTTGAACAGCAAAATGTACCGCAATGCCTCCGGCCTCATCGATCTGCCACTCTATCTGCATGTCCAAGATCCGCTGTACGGTCGGAGCCAGCAGTGCCACATGACTCTTAAGGCAAATTAAATGTTTCTGTTGCTCGACACGAGTTTCATACGCCCTTGTATAAGTTTCATGATAATGTGCCGCTTTCCAACGATGCTGTATCGTTCGGTCGTTGTCAGTCGGTGCGCGCCAAATCGTTACTTCCATAGGTCGATTTAAGTACTCCTTGCCGTTATACTGCAGGGAAGAAAACATTCCTGTTCTCTTGTCATAAACAAACCGAAAGACGCTAGCAGACAAAACAAGCTCCCTCGCATTCTCAACTACGCATATATTTCCTATCCCATTTTGCGGACTATCCAAGCAGCTTTCGCCGACAGCTTTACTTATCCCACTTTGCGGACCAGAAAGAAGCCGTTTGACATACTGATTCACCGGTTCGGCGTTATTTACCGCGATCTCATCAAAGCCCATCACATGCCCTTTCTGCAATAGCGGCAGTTCTTTATTAAGCTGATAGATCAACTTAATATAAACCTTACCCTGTGTCGGAATCGCACCACTCGCTGATGTAGTACACTCTTCCGGCAGACAAACTCTACCATCGCAATGCGGCTGCACCGATACCGGTTCCAACTCCCTAGACCGGATCAGCTCTCCATCGCAAGTCATCTCATATCGAATGGTAAGCATATCCCGCAGATCATCAAAATCCAGATAATTATGCAGGATCAACTCTCCACTGTCCGTATTACAGGACACAACACGAACCGGTCGATATACATTTTTATATTCCAGCAATCCCGTATGCGGTGTGCGATCCGGATAAACTAACCCATCGACACAGAAATTATCATCGTGGATCGTCTCCCCGTGATCTCCTCCGTAATAATATCTATTTCCGTCATGGCGTACCGCATGGTCACACCATTCCCACACAAAACCTCCACACATGAGATCATTATCCTGAATCATCTGGAAATAATCCTCGAAATCTCCCGGTCCATTTCCCATGCTGTGCGAATATTCGACCAGCAAATACGGTTTACTGCCATCTTGCTCGAGATACTGCTTTATTTCTTCCAGAGACGGGTACATCCGGCTATAAAGATCCAGATTAGAATAATCGTATGTTTTATGATAATTACGATATCTTGCACTCTCATACTGCGTTAATCGGCTGTCATCAAAGGACTTCGTCCATGCCAATGCTTTCTCAAAGTTACATCCATAGGCACTTTCATTTCCCATAGACCAAATTACAACACAAGGACGATTCACGTCTCGATGCACCAAAAGACGGACACGATCTGCGATTGCCTGCTCCCACATCGGATCATCCGCAATTTTTTCACTCCAACGTCCGTTCCGCTGAAATTCATTGTCCACTTTTCGGTACAGCAAAAATGGACCATGCGCCTCAATATCTGCCTCATCGATCACCATAAATCCATACTCATCACACAATTGATAAAACATTGGTGCGTTTGGATAATGACTGGTTCGGATCGCATTCACGTTGTGCTGCTTCATTAATATCAGATCCCGTTCCATCTGTTCCAATCCGATCACATAACCCGTCTCCGGGTCAGAATCATGGCGGTTCACACCACGAAACTTAATGTTTTGTCCGTTCAAATAAATCACACGATCACGTATTTCTATCGTGCGGATACCGATCCGATCCACGATCGTCTCCTGCTCTGTCTCCAAGATCAACGTGTAAAGATACGGATTCTCTGTATTCCAAAACACCGGATTCTCAATGCAAAACTGCACTTGTGCTTTATACTGCATCGCCAGATTATCCAATGACATTTCCTGCTCTTTACCGCTTTCTGCCAAACCTGATTTTTGTCCTTTGTTGGCTGACGAACGCAAGCTTCCCTCTGCGACGACCTGACCTTCCGCATTTTCAATACGTGCATATATCGGAAGATCCCCGCCTGCCAACAAACAATGCACATCTACCGCCGCTGCGGCTCCTTCTACGTGGGTAGTAATGCGGTAATCCCATATATGCCGCTGTGGACGTTTCAACAAATATACATCTCGAAAAATGCCACTCATCCGAAATTTATCCTGATCCTCCAAATAAGAACCGTCACACCACTTTAACACAAGCACTCGCATTGTGTTTTCACCAGACTTCACATAGGACGTTACATCAAATTCACTTGTAGAATGCGATACTTGGCTGTATCCAACATAAGCACCATTCAGCCATACATAAAAGCAGCTATCTACCCCTTCAAAGTTAAGAAAAACTTCGGGCGCATTCTGATCCACCTCATACTCAAATGTATGCTCATACAAACCGCATGGATTCTCCTGTGGTACATAGGGTGGATCAAATGGGAACGGGTAACGGACGTTTGTATACTGATGTCTGTCAAATCCTGCCATCTGCCACATTCCCGGCACATCGATCTGTCCATCTTCCTCAAATAGATCCCCGACACGACCCCAAGCCGTACCGGCAGCCACGTCTGTCAAACTCGTTTCTTCCGGCAGCAACGCCTCAAAATCTCCTATATCAGAAAAGAACCGGAACTTCCATTTACCATTTAACAATTGAAAACGATCCGATTCTTCTCTATGTTTCACCAATTGATCCATTCGAACAGATGCCGGAATATAATAGGCTCTTGCCGGCATCGTATTCTCATGCAACATTGCTGTATTCTCAAAATACTGTGGTATGCTCATCAAGTTTCACTTCCCTTCTTCATTGACATATTATGGTTACAATTCGATTCCTTTCAAAAGTGCTGCAAACGGACTGGCATCAGCATCCTCTTCATGATCTGCCTGAAATTCCTTAGGGATCTCATAGTCATCTTCTTCCTTTGGGACTTCGTCCTCTGTCAGCGCCTTCATGCTCAACGAAACGCGGTCTCCCTCTAACTTAATGATCTGCGCAGTAACCGTATCGCCCAGTTTGACAATCTCTTTTGGTGACTTAATAAACTTATTGGTAATCTGCGATATATGACATAAGCCGGTCAGATCCTCTCCAATCGTAATAAATACACCATAAGATTCGATGCGGTCCACCGTTCCGGTCACTACATCGCCCACCGTAAGCTGTCCAACTTTTTGGACATATTCTTTTGCCTTACGCTCTTTTTGAATTTCTTTCGCCGACAAGACCAATCTCTTTGCCTCTTTATCCACAGTAATGATCATTGCCTCCAATGTCATCCCCAAATAACCAGAGGTATCTTCTACGTAATTCAGCTCGATCTTGGAAGCTGGAATAAACGCACGTACCCCTTTCACATATCCAATAATTCCACTGGATGTCGTATCGGTGATCTTAACCTGAAATACTGTACGATTTTGATAATCTTCTTCCAATTCATCCCATATCATTAGGTTATGCGCCGCCTTTTTGGACAGGATCACAACACCATTTTCATTCTCCGCATCAATGACCATCGCCTGAATGCGATCGCCTATATTGCAGTCATTTTTTATCGAAAATGCAGGATCATCACTGCATTCCTCAAGCGGAATGATTCCCTCCGTATAGTAATTCAGATCGACGGTAAGTTCTGTCTCTGAAATACCAATGACCTCTACCTCCAGCACATCACCTTCTTTGATCACCTGAAAAGATTGTTCTAACTCCGTTTCAAAATCTTTCATGCTTTCTGCCATCATTATCCTCCTTCTGTCTTTTCATTATAGTATAGCCGTATAATAAAACCATCCATCCTTATATCGCATTCTCGCATCGCCATCATACTTTTTCACGATTGTCATAATATTATTCAGTCCAATACCATGATTTTCTTTATCAGATTTCGATGTCTGAATCATTCCATTAACGATTTTAACCGGTTTACTTATTCGATTACTAATACTAATGATAACGGTATCGTTTTTATTTAATAATTTGATCTTGATCACCTTGTGCGCTGTTTCTTTCGCAGTCGCTTCTATCGCATTGTCCAACAAATTGGACAGCAAGATCACAACATCCTGATCGTCTAATTTAATCTCCGAAAAGTCCATGATATCAAATATTATTTTGATGCCTTTCTGTGTTGCCAAACGATACTTTTGATTTAAGACAACATTCACAATCGTATTATGGACATCAATAAAATCACTGCCTTGACAAAGGTCATTTGTCAATTTCTGTGCATATTCTTTTGCCTTCTCGTATTGTTGATCCGCCATCAACCCCTGAATGCAATGCAGCTGATTACTGTAATCATGCAATATCTTTTTGTGATATGTATTGGTAACATTTAGCTCCTGATACATTTTTAAGCGTTCCTGAGCCCGCGTCTGCTGCAGCTGAAGCAAACGCAATTTCCGCTCGCGGTCAGAAATATAACTAAGCAGCACAAACAACACACTGTCAACAACAATCATCCCTAAAGATATCCCGACATAACCGGCAAGCATCGTCCCATTTCCATAACTTGTCATCAAAATAATCATGATGCATACTGTCATAAGTGGAAAAAGAAACAACATTATCCACTCTACTCTCTGCATTTCCATAACATGTTTTTTTCGTGACCATATATAACGGATCATCACGACAATCACCAAAGTAACCATCTTAAAAAGCAATGATATCATCACCTGAAACATTGGATTCTCTAATAGGTTTCGTCGAAACAATGCCTCAGAGATTACAATGCCTCCCCCATCAACCGCAATCATAATACCATAAAAAGCCAGATCTAACACTAAAACATGAACCAGCTTACATTGATAAAATATGACGGCAACCAGTATCACTGCAAGCACCTGTCCACCGCCCCTTATCAGGAGCGATTTTGAATAATATGTGGTGGCTGCACTTATCAAATACAAGCCCGCCAAAGATGCTACCTCAAGCATCTGCCAACGAATTTCTCTATGCTTACGTTGTAGGAAACTACTCAAAAACGCACTACATATTAACGCTTCAAATAGTACCAATATCACTCCTTGTATGTAATCTACCATAGTACACTACCCCTCGCTATCATATTCTATGTACTCAAAGAATTGATCTTTTACCTCTTGATATCTCGCTTTCGTAGCCGGCAAATCTTTGTGCGTTGTAAGATATACGCGATAACTACTGATCTTCTGGATATACTTCATATTCACCAAAAAACTCTGATGAATCCTAACAAAACCATATGGCTCCAATTGTTTCTGTGCCGTTGTAATATTATCATACAGTTCCAACACTTTATCCGCAAACACATAACATAATTTACGAGCCTTACTCTCCACATAAACCAATTGTGATAAATTAACGTTCTCCACTCCGGTAAGAAATTTAATGTTGAAAGACACATCCATACCGGAATATTGCTTCAAAAAGCTCCCTAAACATTCCGGCAGCAATTCCTCGATATCCTGCTTCATAATGTAGCGCATCGCACCATATTGATAGCCTCGCGGTGCAGCTTCCACAACTCCGGTAATAAATACTATCGTTACCTGATTGCTTCTGGAACGAATCATTTCTGCAGTTTCCATTCCATCCATCTCATCCATATCAACATCCAAAAAAACAATATCAAACGAGTGCGATCCATGAAATGCACCGCAAAGCTCCTCTCCGCTTTCAAACACCTGAATGTCGCACTGTTGATTCACATGGCACATATACTCAGAAATACTTTGGCGGATCCGTTCGCTCCATTGCAGATCATCGTCACATACTGCTATTTTAAGCTTCATCGATCTACCCCGGTTCCTTCCACGATCTGACGTGCAACATAGACACCACTTGCCGATGCATGCGACAAGGAATGGGTCACTCCACTGCCATCTCCAATAATATACAGTCCCTTATATTTTGTCTCCAGATTGTGATCCAATTCGACTTCCATATTGTAAAACTTCACCTCAACACCGTATAACAGTGTATCATCATTGGCAGTTCCCGGTGCAATCTTATCTAAGGCATAGATCATTTCAATAATACCATCTAGAATACGTTTCGGAAGTACCAAACTCAAATCACCCGGTGTTGCTGCCAATGTCGGCTCTACCAGTCCCTCTGCAATACGCTTTGCGTTGCTTCGTCTTCCACGCACCAAGTCTCCAAAACGCTGTACGATCACGCCTCCACCCAGCATATTCGACAGTCTTGCAATGCTCTCGCCATATCCATTGCTGTCCTTGAACGGCTCTGAAAAATGCTTTGCGACCAGCAGCGCAAAGTTTGTATTGTCGGTCTGTTTATCCGCATCTTCATAACTATGTCCATTCACCGTAACAATGCCATTTGTATTTTCATTGACCACAATGCCATAAGGGTTCATACAAAACGTGCGCACACGATCTTCAAACTTCTCAGTGCGATATACGATCTTACTCTCATAAAGTTCATCCGTTAAATGCGAGAAGATAACTGCCGGCAGTTCCACGCGCACACCAATATCTACACGATTGGATTTTGTGCTGATATCCAATTCATTACATACTTTTTCCATCCATTTGCTTCCACTGCGTCCTACGGAAATAATACATTTTGCGCAATCATAATCCGCATCATCACAACATACACGATATGCCTCGCCCTGTCGTTCTACACGATTTACTAACGTATCAAAGTAGAAATCCACTTTATCCTTTAAGAACGCATAGAGATTTTCTAATACAACATAATTGATATCTGTACCCAAATGCCGTACGGATGCATCTAATAAGTTCAATTTATTTTGGAGACAAAGCTTCTTAAAATGTGTTCCTGCTGTAGAATACATTTTCGTGCCCTCGCCACCATACTGCATATTGATCTCATCCACATATTTCATTAATTCTGTTGCCTTTTGCTTGCCAACATATTCGTATAAAGTTCCACCAAAATCATTCGTAATATTATATTTACCATCTGAAAATGCACCAGCACCACCAAAACCACTCATGATGGAGCAGCTCTTACAATTAATACAACTCTTTATCTTATCACCATCGATCGGACAATGACGTTTCTCCAACGCATGACCTGCCTCAAATACTGCCACTTTAAGATTGGGTGCTTTTTGCACCAGCTCATATGCTGAAAAAATGCCTCCCGGTCCTGCCCCCACAATAATCACATCATATTTATTACCCATATTTCACGTCCTGCCTTTCCCATTTTCCATGCCGTATGCCCATCGCCAAAAAGCAAGCATATGCATCTATTCTATTATCCTTTCTTGGTGGGGAAAAGTCAATCACCTAAGACATAAAATCAAGGATTTCAGATGTATTCCTGCAGTTTCTTATAATCCAACTTTCCATTCATCGTACGTGGCAGCTCCTCTATCT
>ERZ824598.3723-NODE-3723-length-12599-cov-2.615434_pt1 | contig 12599 bp, 9 predicted proteins | sample MGYA00519934_ERZ824598 | MGnify/ENA primary metagenome ERZ824598 (study PRJEB31778, sample SAMEA3449177) | human gut metagenome | biome: human gut; feature: human-associated habitat; material: faeces | place: United Kingdom | collected 2010/2012 ... | reverse complement strand
AGGAGATCATGACAAACAGCCTTCTCTACGATCTGGTCAATCAGATGTATCTGAACACAGATATGCAGGACGAAGCACCGAAGGACAAGATTTTTGAAGCAGAATGTCAGGTCGTACGTGATCTTGCGGAAAAAGGCAGTTGCGTCATCGTAGGCCGCTGTGCAGATTACGTTCTCAGAAATTCCGCAAACTGCCTGAAAGTATTCTTCTCCGCGCCACTGGAAAGTAGGATCAAAAGAGTAGCAAGGAGACAGAACATCTCCGAGAAAGAAGCAAGAGCTGTTGTCCAGAAAAACGAAAAACTCCGCGCAGACAACTACCGTTATTACACACGCCGTATGTGGGGCGCAGCAGGAAATTTTGATCTCAGCCTGAATACAGATCTGGGTGAAGAGTATATTGAGAGCTGCATCCGCGGTGCTATGAAACTGTAAAAACATAGAAAGCCTTATTATATTTGCTGTAAATAGTATAGTTACTCAAAGACTGGCAATTTAAAAAGTCAGATTTTAGGACATATCAGACCTATCATTTACAGTAATATTATAAGGCTTTTTCTTTTCTTACATATAGAAACACATACAGGTTTTATAAGGTATTCCGGTACTCCGCAGGCGTCATATGGAACTTTTTCTCAAATATTTTGTAGAAGTGTGTAATGTTGGAATAACCGATTTCTTCCATAACAGCAGTGACGGAACGGTCCGGCTGTTTTAACAGCTCCGCCGCTCTGGACAGGCGGATATTCTGGATAAGAGAGGAAAAAGTCTGTCCTGTATAGTTTTTCAGGATTCGGGTCAGCTGCCGTTCGCTGTAATTAAAAAAAGAAGCCAGCTCCGGAAGGGTGAGCGTTGCGTAATGAAGTTCAATATATTTTAGTATAAAAATAATATTTTTTTCCTGCTTCTTTCCTGCCGGGTTTGGTACGATCATGTTTTTCTCATGGTTTCTGAGAAGACAGATAAAGAAGATTTCAAGCAGAGCGTTTATCATAGAAGGACTGTACCGTTTTTGCGCCCGGTATTCCTTCAGGATTTTTTTGAATAAATTTACAAGCTGTGGGTCCTTTCCGGATTTAAAATACAGATAAAACTGAGAACCGGGAGAATAAAGTGCACGGCTGAAAAAATCATGTAAAGTACCATATTTAGGAAGCGAATTTAAGAATACAGCTTCAAAAGTCTGGCTCTTTATCAGAAAATTATAGATCACGCAGTCATCGCTAAATGCACTTAAAGCATGGATGATGGAAGGTGCCACAATACAGATATCACCAGCCTGCATGGAAATCGTATGAGAAGTAAATATATTTTCACAGGTTCCACGAAGCACATAGATCATCTCAAAAAAAGTGTGAGAATGTAAAAACGCAGGAGAATATCGGTTGTGGCGGAAAATGATCGTATCTTCATCAGAAGGAAGAATGGTTTCATCCAGAGCATTTCCCGGATGATAAGTAAAACCGGCTGCTGCATGGGAAGATGCTTCCGGACAGAGTTTTTCTATTTCTTCCACTGTATGTGCCTGGTCCAGATGAGCCTCCGGATATTCCAGAAAAATCCGTTTATAAAATATTTCATCAGGTTCCATTTCAGGAATCAGTTCTGTTAAACTTTTGTATTCTTTCATAAAATCACCTAAATTACTTGTCGACAAGCTTCAACAGGAAACACATATATGTCCGAAAAGGATAAACTATATGTCGTTTAAAGACGTTATCCTGTTCCCTTATTTCTGATAATATCACTATCAACAGGAAAACACAAGAATGACAGAAGGTGATAAATAAAAGTAATTTTATAAGAGCAGAAAACACGGAAGATGCAGAAAACCCATCAAAAGAAAAAGGGAAAAGGAGAAAGAGATATGTTTAGTTTGGCAAGTAAACACAACGATCCCAATGCCAGCCTGGCATGGAGCGAACGTATCGGTTACGGAACAGGCGGATTTGCCTTTAATATGATCAATGGTATCATTGGTTCTTTTCTGACGATTTATTTTACCAGTACAGTAGGACTGAACGCAGGTATCATTGCCACAATTTTTGCAGTATCCAAAATCTTTGACGGAATCTCGGATGTGATCGTAGGACGTATGGTAGACCGTACAAAGTCAAAACTTGGAAAAGGCCGTTCCTGGCTGTTACGAATGTGTATTCCATTTGGAATCACCACGATGCTGTTGTTTTTTGTACCGCAGAACTTCCCGGAAATGGCACAGTATGTATATATTTTCCTGATGTATAACATTGTAAATGCTGTATGCCTTACAGGAATGCTGGTACCGTATTATTCCATGATCTCATTGATGACAGCAAATCCTTATGAGAGAGGATTTCTTGGAAATATCCAGCAGATTTTCCAGACACTTGGAAATGTAGTTGTAAACTCAACATTTGTTACCTTACTTGGAATCTTTACAAGCAGTACAGAAACCATTTATACACAGAGAGCATTTACGATCACAATGTTAATCTACTGCATCGCAATGATCGTAATTACTTTCTTCAGTGTTTTCTCAACAAAAGAGAGAATACATTCTGCTGAAAGCGCAGAGGAAGATACTCAGAAATCAGCAAGTGCAGGCAGAGAAGCAGGCACATGGGAAACTGTAAAAGCACTTTTTAAGAACAAATACTGGGTGATCGTAACAGTTGCAAGTTTTGTAGTATTTTTCGTAATCATCATGTATGCAATGGGAAATGTATATTATTGTCAGTACGTTCTCTATGATATGGGACAGTACAGCTGGGTATCCAACTCCATTTCCATTGCACAGTTTGCAGTCATGTTTGTAACACCTGCATTTATGAAAAAGTTTGGAAAAACAGCTGTTTATGAAGCTGGAATGGTAGTTATGGGACTTGGATTCCTTGGATTCGCTGTTTTCGGCGGTTCCAGTACGATCGTGATGATCATCTGCAACGTACTGAAAGGCTGCGGTGTTGGTATGGCCGGCGGTATGGCACTTGGAATGGTTGCAGATACCATTACATACGGAACAAAGAAAACAGGAATTGATACCGTTGGTCTTGGAAATGCCGGTGTTTCTGCAGCACAGAAGATCGGTCTCGGACTTGGAACAGCTGTATTTGGCTGGGTTCTCAACGGAGCAGGCTATGACGGATCTCTGGATGCACAGGGTATCGCACAGCCGGAAAGTGTTTCCACAGCAATTAACTTCCTGTACAACTGGCTGCCATTTATCATGGTGATCGCTATCTTTGTACTGATGGTAATCCTGTATCATTGCGAGAGAGATTTAAAGAAAATGGAAGCAGCTGAATAAAGCTGATAAATGAATAACTGAGAAAAGCAGAGAAAACTGCTTGCGCCTCCGAAAATTAGACATACATTCTAGTCTTTGGGGGCGTTTCTGAAGTTGTGATCGTGGATATTCCAGAGTAAGAGGAGAAATATAAATATATGAAAGTTGCAAATATAAGAATCAACGGCATGGAAAATCCGGTGGGATTTGACTTTGAGACCGTATGTGTATCATGGAAAGTTCGTGAGACATCTGCCAGAAGACAGCAGAATGCAAAAATAGAAGCATCTTTGAAAGAAGATTTTTCAGAGATTCTCTGGGAAAAAGAAGGAAAAGATCTTAACAGCGCGGCAGAAAAACTGGAGTTTACCAGGAGTGCATATACAAGATATTATGTAAAAGTAACCGTCACAAACGATAAAGGAGAAACAGCTGTTTCAGAGCCTGCATATTTTGAAACCGGAAAGATGGATGATCCATGGATGGGAAAATGGATCACAACAAAAAAAGAAGATACTTTTCATCCTCTCTTTATAAAAAACTTTGAAGTAAAGAAAAAACCTGCTTCAGCCAGACTTTATATTTGCGGTCTTGGACTTTTTGAGGCAAAATTAAACGGAAAAAAAGTCGGAGAAGAAGTTCTGACTCCTTATTACAGCAATTATCACGATGAAGAACAGTACCTTACATTTGATGTTACAGAAGATATTAAAAATATTGATAACCATACAGAAATGCAGAAAACAGCAGAAAACCAGCTGGCCGTATCGCTGGGAAATGGCTGGTATAAGGGAAAATTCGGACTGAACAGCCAGAGTAATAATTTTGGTGATACCTTTAAACTGATCGCAGAACTTCGTCTGATCTATGAAGATGGCGAGATTCAGGTGATCGGAACAGATGAAACCTGGAACTATATTGGCTCTGATGTGGAAGATGATGGAATTTATGACGGCGAGATCATCAATCATCTGTTATGGGAAGAAAAAGAAAATCCGGCGAGACAGGCAGTTCTTACAGAAGCAGAAGGAAAACTTGTTTCCAGATACAGCCTCCCTGTAATGGAAATGGAAGATATGCCGGTAAAAGAAGTGATCCATACACCGGCAGGAGAAACAGTCCTGGATTTCGGACAGAATTTTGCCGGATATGTAACCTTTAAGAATCATCTACCAAAAGGAACAAAGATTACATTCGACCATGGAGAAATTCTGCAGGATGGCAATTTTTATAATGAAAATTACCGTGCTGCAAAATCTCAGTTTGTATATATATCCGATGGAAGGGAAGAGCTGGTGCGTCCTTCTTTTACATATTTTGGATTCCGTTATGTACGTGTGACAGGATGGCCGGGAGAAGTAAAAGCAGAAGATTTTACCGGAAAAGCAGTTTACTCAAAAATGGACAGGACCGGATATATCGAGACAGGTCACAAAGGAGTGAACAGACTGTTCTTAAATGCGCTGTGGGGACAGAAATCAAATTTCGTAGATTTTCCTACAGACTGTCCGCAGCGAGATGAAAGGCTTGGCTGGACCGGGGATGCACAGGTATTTGCCGGAACAGCAAGTTTTAATATGGACACTACAGCTTTTTATCAGAAATTCATCCACGACCTTCGAAATGAGCAGGTAAAATACGATGGAATCCTTCCGGGAGTGATTCCGGTACTTGATTCAAACGGACCGATCTTTTCCAGTGTATGGGGAGACATTGCCACATTCCTTCCAATGGTGGTTTATGAACATTCAGGAAATATAGAAATGTTGAGATCCAGTTATCCGATGATGAAGGACTGGGTGGATAAGATCACCAGGGAAGACCAGGCAAGAGGACAGAAATATCTTTATGATTTCGGAAATCAGCTGGGTGACTGGCTTGCACTTGACGGAAGAACCGAGCAGAGCATGGAAGGTGGAACAGATGCCTATTATATTGGCTCCAACTACTATGCAATGTCTGTGCAGAAGACTGCAAAAGCAGCAGAAATTCTCGGATATGAAGAGGATAAGCGTTATTATGATGACCTCTATCAGAAGATCAGAGAAGCGATCATCCGGGAATATTTTACAGAAACGGGACGTCTGGCAATTGATTCCCAGACTGGATATATTGTAGCTTTATATTCCGGGATCTACAGAGAAAAAGAAGCTGTTGTGGCAGGACTGAAAGCAAGATTTTACAAAGACTGCTACAAATTAAAGGGCGGATTTACAGGTGCACCGATCCTTTGCAGGGTTCTCGCCGAAAACGGATTCGAGGAAGACGCTTTTTATTTCCTTCTTCAGGAAGATTATCCGGGATGGATGCACTGCATCAATCTTGGAGCAACAACAATCTGGGAAAGATGGAATTCCGTTCTGGATGACGGTCATTTAAGTGGTACGATGATGAATTCCCTGAACCACTATTCTTATGGTTCTGTTGTAGAATATCTCTACAGAGATGTGGCTGGTTTAAAAGCCCTGGAGCCTGGCTTTAAAAAAGCTCTGATCACACCGTTGATGAACGGAAAACTGAAATATATGCATATGACTTATGACTCTGCATATGGCGAATACAAAGTAAACTGGGAAATCCTGAAGAACGGAAAAGTAACAGTAGATATCCAGGTTCCATTTGGATGCAGTGCAGTGATCGGACTTCCGTTCTATGAAGGGGAAGTGATGGAAGTGGAAGCCGGAAATTATCACTATGAATATTGTCCCACAGAAGATCTTCGCCAGCGCTATAATAACAAAACCATGTTTAAGGATATGATGCATGATCCGGAGGCTATGAAAGTGATCGAGAGAGTATCTCCAATGCTGATGTATTTCCTTTCTACCGGAAATCAGGATTATTTTTACGAGAGTATCCAGAGTCTGGAAAAACTGTTTTATATGGGATTTACCAGAGAAATCGTGGATAATCTTCGAACAGAGTTATCCAAACTTCTTGATATGGAGGAAGAATAAAATGGCCGATTTTTACAGAGCAGAAAAAGTAAACGACAGAGTCACAGCAATCCTGAGTCTCACCGGTGAGATCATGTATCTGGTAAACGGATCGGAACGCTCCCTGCTGATTGATACCTGTGTGGGAGCCGGAAACCTTCGGGATTTTGTGGAAAAACTTACGGAGAAACCTCTTACAGTACTTCTTACCCATGGTCACGTGGATCATGCAATGGGAGCTCCGGAATTCACCGGGAACGATGGAAAAAAAGAATGTGAGATCTACATGAACCATGCAGATACCCAAGTTTATCTGGGGATGAATTCCATAGAAAACAGAAAAGGATATGTACTGGCAGGACTTGGCGGCCAGATGCCGGAAGGACTGGAAGAGACCTTTCTGCCGCCTGCACCGATGATTTTTAAAAACCTGAAAGATGGTGACAGATTTGACCTGGGAGGGATTTCCGTGGAAACCTATGCCCTCCCGGGGCACACTCCAGGAACCATGGTCATGTTGATTCCGGAAGAAAAGATCCTGATCCTTGGAGATGCCTGCAATAATGCAACATTCCTTTTTGATGAGAATTCCCTACTGTGGAAGAATACAGAGAAAATCTGATCCAGATCCAGAACAGACTGGAGGGGCGCTTTGACACAACCTGTCTCTGCCATCATGTGATCTGGGCTTCCAAAGATATGATCCACAGTGTGATCGAAGTCTGCGATACGATCATGAAAGATCAGGCAGATGATGTTCCCTTTAACTTTATGGGGCAGCAGGCCTTTGTTGCAAAAAAAGCCAATGAATATTTTGCCGCCCGTCGGTTCATAGAGACGGAGCAGTGTACGTCCTGTTGTTGTCTTACCGCATCCGGACTCACCAACAAGACCAAGTGTTTCACCTCTGTTGATAAAGAAGGAAACATCATCTACAGCAAAGAAAAAATCCGCAAAAAAGAGGTGACACCATGAATTACTTGGCGATTGATGTAGGAGGAACATTTATCAAATATGCAGTGATCACTGAGAACTGTTCCATCCTGGAAAAAGACAAAACCCCCACAAAACAGGATTCTCTGGAAATATTTATCCAGTCTCTGACAGATATCTGTGACAGAATCAAAGGGCAGTATGAGATTGAAGGAATTGCCTTAAGCATGCCGGGGATCATTGATTCCAAAAAAGGCTTTATGTATACCGGCGGAAGTCTTTTCTGCATCAGCAATGTAAATATCGTAGAGATTCTGGAGAAAAAAGTCGGGATTCCGGTAACTGTGGAAAACGATGCCAAATGTGCAGCCTTGGCCGAAATCTGGCAGGGATCTTTAAAGGACTGCCAGAATGCTATCGTTGTTGTCTGCGGAACAGCAGTAGGCGGTGCCGTGATCGTTAACCGTGAGATCGTAAGTGGCAAAAATTTCATGGCAGGAGAATTCAGCTATGTGATCACAGACAGCAAGGATGACTACAAAATGTCCAACAGTCTTGCAGAAACAGCCGGTGCCCAGGCACTGCTTAACAGTGTATCAGAGGAAACGGGCATTCCTGTAGAAGAATTAAACGGGGAAAAAGCGTTCTCTCTTGCAAACCAGGGAAATGAAAAAGCTCTGGCAGGAATTCGGAACCATGCAAAAAAACTGGCCATCCATATCCACAACTGCCAGTATATGTTTGATCCGGAAAAGATCGCAGTAGGCGGCGGGATCAGTGAACAGCCTTTGCTTCTTCAGCTGATCCGTGAAGAACTTGCAAAGATCAACGGCATGTATCCCTGGACACTTCCGGTCCCGGAGGTGACAAGCTGCCGTTTTTACAATGACGCAAACCTGATCGGTGCTGTTTATGTACATATGAAAGCAAGAGAGAAAAAGATCAGTCTTGAAAAAGTAAATGAACTCATGGAACTGCTTGAAAACAGAAGAGAGGGCGAATATTTGAGAGCTCTCCTTACAGAATAACAGGAGGTAATTATGATCCGAAAATATCCAAACTTATGCAAACCGATCCAGATTGGACGTGTAACATTTCGAAACCGTATGTTTTCTGCTCCGATGGGCGGAACAGATATTACAAACGACGGATGTATCGGCCCGAAATCTACAGCCTTTTATGAACTGAGAGGAAAAGGCGGTGCAGGTGCCGTAACAGTCAGCGAGTGTATGGTACATCCGAAAACCGATGGCTCCCATGCCTATCATCTGGACACATCCATCCTGAATTCCCTGGCATCCGCAACTTATACTGCAGACGCCATCCGCCGTCACGGTGCCATCCCGAGCATTGAACTTTCCCATTACGGAATGTATGCAGGAACTTATATGACAGATAAATCCAGACAGAAATCCATGAACCAGTGGGGCCCGTCTGATACTGTCCGTCCGGATGGCGTGGAGGTAAAAGTCCTCACAAAAGAGCTGATCGATGAGATCGTGGCTTCCTATAAAGAGACAGCATCCCTGGCAAAAAGAGCAGGTTTTGAGATGATCATGGTCCACGGCGGACATGGCTGGCTGATCAACCAGTTCCTTTCTCCGTATTTTAACAAGCGTACCGATGAGTATGGCGGAAGCCTTGAAAACCGCTGTCGTTTTGCAGTGGAGGTTCTGAAGGCAGTCCGTGAAGGTGTGGAACCTGGATTCCCCATCGAGTTCCGTATGAGCGGTTCTGAACTTTTTGAAGGCGGCTACACACTGGAAGACGGTGTGGAGATTGCAAAAGTTCTGGAGCCATATATTGATCTTCTTCACGTTTCCGCAGGAACTTATCAGAGAGGGTTCGGTGACACCCATCCGTCCATGTTTAAAGACCACGGTTGCAATGTTTACCTTGCGGCTGAGATCAAGAAACATGTGGCCATTCCGGTTGCAACCATCGGTGGCCTGAACGATCCTGCACAGATGGAGCAGATCATTGCAGAGGGAAAAGCCGATATCGTTTACATGGCAAGAGCACTTCTTGCAGATCCCTTCCTTCCAAGAAAAGTCATGGAAAACAGAAACGAGGAGATCGTTAAGTGCTTAAGATGTTTTACCTGCATGGCAGAAAGAGCGGCAACTTCCACAAGAAGATGTACCGTCAATCCGCTGATCGGACGTGAGATGGAAGGGGATGAAGTACAGCCTGCACCTACTAAGAAAAAAGTCCTGGTAGCAGGCGGCGGCCCGGGAGGTCTGTACGCAGCTTATACAGCGGCAAGAAGAGGCCATCAGGTCATTCTCTGTGAAAAAGAGGATACTCTGGGCGGAATCCTGAAAAGCGAGCAGGCCCTGCCATTTAAGCATGAGATGTACGAGCTTGCAGGAACTTACGAGCTTCTTGCAAGAAAAGCAGGCGTGGAGATCCGTACATCCACACCGGTGACAAAAGAGTATGCGGAAAAAGAAAACGCAGATGCACTGATCATCGCGGCTGGTTCCAGACCGCTGGTACCTCCGATCCCGGGACTGAACGGCGACAATGTGGTGATCGTAAATAACTACTATAAAGAGAAAGAAAAAGTAGGAGATGAGGTAGTTGTCTTTGGCGGCGGCCTTGCAGGATGTGAGTGTGCCATCCACCTTGGAATGGAAGGGAAGAAAGTCCGCATTGTGGAGATGAGAGATGTTCTCGCACCGGATGCCAATGTAAGACACAGACCACTTCTTCTGAAAGAAATCGACAAATACGCGGAAGTTTACACAGGATACAAGGGCCTTGAGGTAACCGAAGAAGGTGTATGGTGTGAGGATAAAGAGGGCAAAAAGGTTCTGGTTCCCGGAAGCACCATCATCTGTGCCCTGGGCCAGAGATCCAGAACCGACATTGTGGATGAGCTTCGTGACTGCGCGCCATATGTGGCGGTGATCGGTGATGCAAGCAGAGTTTCCACCATCACCAATGCAGTATACTGGGGTTATCACGCAGCGCTGGATATCTGATGTCCGGAAGGAAAGGAATGAAAAAAATGTTTCCCAAGAATTTTTTATGGGGCGGCGCAGTAGCTGCCAATCAGTGTGAAGGTGCATACAACGAGGATGGCAAAGGACTTTCCATTCAGGATGTCCTTCCTCACGGGATTAAAAGCCCGAGGACGGCAGCACCCACAGAAGACAATATGAAGCTGGTGGGAATTGATTTTTACCATCATTACAAAGAAGATATCAAGCTGTTTGCAGAGATGGGATTTAAGGTATTCCGTACTTCCATTGCCTGGAGCAGGATCTTCCCGAAGGGGGATGAGAAAACTCCCAATGAGGCAGGCCTTAAGTTCTATGATGATCTCTTTAACGAGTGCAGAAAATACGGAATCGAGCCCCTGGTAACCTTATCTCATTATGAGACTCCGCTTTATCTTACAGAGCATTATGATGGCTGGGTAAACCATGATCTCATCGGATTTTATAAACGGTATGTGACTACAGTTTTCAACCGTTATAAAGATAAGGTAAAATACTGGCTCACATTTAATGAGATCAATTCCATTCTGGAGTCTCCATTTATGAGCGGCGGGATCAACACGCCGAAAGAAAAACTTTCCCAGAGTGATCTTTACCAGGCAGTTCACCATGAGCTTGTAGCCAGCGCCTGGGCAACCAAGATCGGTCATGAGATCAATCCGGATTTCAAGATCGGCTGTATGATCTTAAGCATGCCGGTATATCCGCTGACACCTGATCCGGCAGATGTTCTTGCTGCCATGGAGCAGGATCATAAGAACATGATGTTCGCAGATGTCCATGTCCGCGGCTGCTATCCGGGCTATGCGAAACGTTATATGCGGGAAAACGGGATCAGCATTTCAGTAACTGATGAGGATATGGAAATCCTGAAAAATACCGTAGATTTTGTTTCCTTCAGTTATTATGTCAGTGTCTGTGCAACTGCAGATCCGGAAAAAAATGTCCGGGGAGAGGGAAATCTTCTGGGCGGTGTGCCAAACCCGTATCTGAAAGCCAGCGACTGGGGATGGCAGATCGATCCGAAGGGACTTCGCTATATTCTGAACACACTCTGGGACCGCTACCAGAAACCGTTATTTATCGTGGAGAATGGTCTTGGTGCGTTTGATCAGCTGATTCAGGGCGCAGATGGCGAGATGACCGTAGAAGACGATTACCGCATCGCTTATCTCAGAGATCACATTCGCCAGATGGAAGAGGCTGTCATGGATGGCGTGGATCTGATGGGATACACTACCTGGGGCTGTATCGATCTTGTCAGCGCATCCACAGCAGAGCTTCGCAAACGTTACGGATTCATCTACGTGGACCGCAACGATGATGGCAGCGGAACTATGAAGCGTTATAAGAAAAAGAGCTTCTACTGGTATAAACATGTCATTGAGACCAATGGCCAGGAACTATAGATAATAAAACTTCCGGGAGTATGTTGTCCAGCTCCCGGAAGTTTTGATATTTAAGAAAATTTATTTCTTCATATTCTCCCGTACCTTCGTAGGTGTGCACCCGAAGTGATCCTGGAACATCCGGCGGAACAGCTTATAATTGGTGAATCCATGGCGTTCCAGGATCACATGCACGGGATCTTTCGTGTTGATCAGATCTTTGTAAATAAACGAAAGTCTGTATTCATTCTGATATTCCAGAAATGTAACCCCCATCTTTTTCTTGAAAAAACGGCAGAAATATCCAGTCTGGAGATAAGCAACACCTGCAATCTCATCCAGGGAAATAGGCCGCTTATAATTCTCAGAAATATAATTCAGAACCAGATTCAGCCGGTCCAGATCTTTTTTCAGCCGGCTTAGATCACTTTGAAAAACTTTGACACTGAAATTGTGATACAGCTGGAACAAAAGTTCAAAGATCAGGCTGTTAAATCGCAGGATAAATCCGTCAGGGCGGATATCATCAATGATCTGCAGCTGCTCCAGAGTGGTTTTCAGCATATCCAGTTTTGTCTTTTTTACCGGATCTTTCGTTTGATAATCCCAGATGAACATGAACTGCTGAACATCCGGGATATATTTTTCTATAAAATCCAGCGGAATCTGGAGGACGATAGCCTTGTTTGGAATAATACATTTAGTGGAATGGATCACATTGGCGTTGATCAGGATACAATCTCCGGGATAAATGGTGAAGCTGGAAGATTCCACTGTAACATCCAGTTCTCCCTCCTGCATGTAAAGGATCTCAACAGCTCGGTGCCAGTGAGAAGGAATGTAGCTTCCGTTATCCGTTGACGTATAAAATTTAACATTCGTGATACCGGAATAATCTATGATCTCATAGGAAATTTCTTTTTTATACATATAGCCTCCTGAAAAAGAGAATATCGACCTATATATTAGAGCTTTTCTGACCTAATCCGTGTAGAATCATTATGATAGTATAATACCATAAAACAAAGCTCCATGGCCATGGAAAAGCGAAAGAAAAAAAGATCAGCGTG
>ERZ824598.3713-NODE-3713-length-12634-cov-3.354162_pt1 | contig 12634 bp, 8 predicted proteins | sample MGYA00519934_ERZ824598 | MGnify/ENA primary metagenome ERZ824598 (study PRJEB31778, sample SAMEA3449177) | human gut metagenome | biome: human gut; feature: human-associated habitat; material: faeces | place: United Kingdom | collected 2010/2012 ... | reverse complement strand
CTGAACCCGGAAGACATTGACCGGATCGACATCTTAAAAGATGCCTCTGCCACGGCTCTTTACGGGGTACGTGCCGCCAACGGGGTGATCGTGATCACCACCAAAAGAGGCCAATCCGGCCCGCCAAGGGTGAACTTCTCGACGAACCTTTCCGTCGTTGCCCGCCCAAACTATTCCATCATGAAACAAATGAATTCGAAAGACCGCATCGAGGTCTCGGAAGAAATGCAGGAGAAAGCATTACATTTCAACAAATATGACCCGTCTGAAATCGGTTACGAAGGAGCGTTAAGGGATCTGTGGGAGCGTCGCATCACCTACCAAGAATTCAACCAACAGGTGAAAAAACTAAAGGAAATGAACACGGATTGGTACGATCTCCTGTTCCACACCTCGTTCACGCAAAGTTATAACCTATCCGTTTCCGGGGGAAGTGATCGGGTGAATTATTACATATCAGCCGGGTACAACGATCAGAAAGGCGTGGCAAAGCCGGAAAAATACACTCGCTACAACGCCTTGGCAAAAGTGGATGTCAATTTATACCCCAATCTAAAAATAGGGGCAGACATTTCCTCTGCCCGGGTAAAAAGCAAGCGCACGCATAGTTCTGTCGATCTGTACCAGTACGCGTATGAAACCTCCCGGGCTATCCCCGCCTACAACGAGGACGGAAGTGATTATTTTTACACCACGAAAGAAGGGTTGAAAAACACGGCAAAAGATTATTACTCGCCGGATATTAAGTTCAACATATTTCACGAACTGGATCATTCCGGCTACGAGAGTACGACCAGCAACACGTCCATGAATTTTCACCTTGACTGGAAACTGTTCTCCATGTTCAACTGGCACACCCAGTTCAACCTGACCACGACTCACACAAATGAACAGGAATGGGTGGACGAACAATCCACATTCGCACAATCCAAACGGTTGCTCGCATACGGCGTGAAAGAACCCGACGCGAAATTAGCCTCCAATTATTACACGGACACGGAACTTCCTATGGGTGGGATCTTGAATGAAAAAGATTACCGGGGACAGTCCTACCAGTTAACAAGTTCCCTCAGTTACTTCCAAACGTTCCAAAAACATGAAGTTAACGCCATTGCCGGAATAGAAATCAACTCTAGGAAGATGGACGGTAAAACTGAAACAAATTACGGGTATCTCCGGGAACGGGGACACAAATTCGCCAAGATCGTTTTGGAAAACTACAGCAAATACAGGAACACCGTGGCCGAAAACTATCCGGCTATCACGGACACCAAAGACAACAAAGTCTCTTTTTACGGGGCTTTCACCTACACGTTCGACAACAGGTACAGTTTCAATTTCAACATCCGGGCTGACGGTTCAAATCAATTCGGGAAAGACATTTCCACCCGATTCCTACCGATATGGTCCATCTCCGGAAGATGGAACGCCCACGAGGAGCTATTCCTTCAAAATGTGAAATGGCTGGAGGTTCTAGCCGTGCGAGGCTCTTTCGGTATACAGGGAAATGTCAACGAAGAGCAAGTTCCCGACATGATCCTAACCATGGGGGGTATGGATAATATCTCGGAAGAGTATTCGTCCACGCTATACAAGGTTCCCAATGACCATTTAAAATGGGAAAAGACACAATCCTACAACTTGGGAATCAATCTGGTTGTCTTGAAAGGCTTACTTGACGTTACCCTAGAAGGATATAAAAAGACGGGAAAGAACATGATCGTGACCAAGGAAATCACCTCCACGAACGGGGCATCCCGGGTGGCCATCAACCGAGGTTCTCTTCGGAATAAAGGTTGGGAGTTATCCGTCGGGCTTAAACCTTTAAATCGCAAAGACTACGGGATAAGTCTATCCTTTAATACATCCAAAGTGTACAACAAGGTTACCAACGCCGATAAGGAACAACATACCACCTATACAAATTACGTCAATGGAAGCGTGATCACCAACGGCAAACCGGTAAACACGTTCTACTCCTATCAATTTGACAAATTGGACGCTAATGGTTACCCGACATTCAAGAACTACAACGAACAATACTTGGAAGACGGGGATGGTCACAAAAAAGGGGATTTCATCATCAGTTCCTACGACGAGGCATACGCCCGGGCTTTCGTTGCCATGGGAAGCCGGGAGCCGGATTTAAGCGGTGGTCTCTCTGCCGACTTCCGGTATAAACGTTTCTCTCTAAGTTCCACGTTCGCTTTTAACTTGGGGCATAAGGTTCGATTAAACAACCTCTACGTGGCGAATCAAACGCTACCCTATCCGCAGCAAAACATGAGTACCGAATACGTGAACAGGTGGCGAAAACCCGGGGATGAAGACCGGACGAACATACCCCGGTTAAGTGACGATGCTTTAAGAATATCGGAATGGAATGATGCCTACGTGAAGGTGTACCCGCAGGATTTGAAATACCCTGTTGCGGCATCTTTGTGGGAAATGTACAATTATTCGGATTTACGGACCGTGTCCAGTAGTTTCTTGCGCTGCACGAACCTGTCCTTGAATTACAGGTTCCCGGAAGAATGGTGCAAAAGGCTCTTCCTGAATTCATTGAATCTCGGGTTCTCCGTGTCCAACCTTTTTGTTATCAAAGATAAAGCCCTCAAGGGACGGGACCCGGAACAAATCAGCCTCGGGGCTCGCTCCATTCCACCACAACAAACTTATTCCATGCGGCTATCACTTAATTTTTAATCCCTGAAGTCATGAAAAAAATATATATTATACTCGCAATTCTGGTCCTGTTGACACAAGGATGTAATGATTTCCTTGAACCCGAATCACAGGATAAAGTCGTTCCTAAAACGGTCTCTCACCTGCGAGAACTCTTACTCGGAGAGATCATCCAAAACAAAAAAGACTACACCGAATATTTGTCCGTCATGACAGATGATTTCGCAGATCAAGACGGGAACCAGTATGAATACCGCAACCAGCTGTGGGGCTACTACACGTGGCAACGGGAACCCGAAGAGGGACGAGATTTGGCGACGAGGAATGACGAGGCATGGAGCGAATTATATCATGCCATTTTCACCTGCAATATCATCATCGATAAAACACCTTCCATGCACGGCACGGATGAAGAAAAGAATCAACTACTGGCAGAGACTTATTTCATGCGGGCCCAAGCTTATTTCGAGTTAATAAACTTGTACGGAGAACCCTACGAAAGCGCAGAGCAAGCCGAGAAAGCCCTCGGGGTCCCGATTAACGAGGAAATCACGATCATGGATAACATCTATTCCAGAGAGACTCTAGCGAAAGTGTACGCGAAGATAGAGTCCGATTTACACGAGTCGATCGCACGTTTTAAAAACACGGAATGGACCAAGAACGTGGTTCACCCGAGCCTAGACGTGGCTTACCTGTTTGCCTCCCGGCTGCATCTTTACAAAAAAGAGTACCAGTTAGCCAAGAATTATGCCGACAGCGTTATCAATAACGAGAGGTACCAGCTCTACGACTTACATACAGCCGGCCTGACTTCCTACTCCTATTTTATCAACAGAAATAACCCGGAGATCATGTTCTGTTACGGCATGGCCAGTTTTGATTTTATCTATAATTACTCTTCCACGTATGCAACATACCTTGTCTCCGATAAGATCATTTCACTTTTTAGTAATGATGACTTGCGCAAAACCACATTTTGGGACAAGAATAAGAAACCTCACAAATTCAGTAGCACGAATTCCCAGTCCTACGGAAATACCTATCGTCTGTCAGAAGCCTACCTAAACCGGGCCGAGGCATTGGTTTTCTTAGACAAATGGGAATCGGCCATCACGGATATTAACACGATCAGGGAAAAGCGTATCGAGAACGATTACGAAATCACGGCCACCAACCCGGAGGATGCCCTGAACAAAGTCTGGGAAGAACGCAGGAGAGAACTTTGTTTCGAGAAACATCGCTGGTTCGACCTGAGAAGACAGGGAATGCCGGAACTACGGCACATTTTCACGAACGGGGGAAGTCGGAAAGAATACATTCTACCCGCGGGAAGTAAATCCTACACGCTACCCATCCCCAAAAAGATCAGAGAACAAAACAAGATTATCGTGAACATTGAACGCCCCGAACAGCAATAAACTTATAAAAAACAAAACCATGAAAAGTATATATATCATACCCCTATTTTTTATCCTTCTAGGATGTCATGATGAAAACAATCCAAAGGTGGAATTACAAGCCGGGAAGTACACGTTAACCGATGATCCCAACGATTACGTGCAGCATTACATTTATGACTTTTACCAGAAATACGGTGTAGTCATCCTGACCAACCCGGATTCCAGCGATTACGTTTATAACTTTAACAATCAAAACCCGATCTCGCTAAAAGCCCCGGAACAGGAAAAAGAAGTCCTTAAAACCGGACTGCAATTTATCGAGGAGCAGTTCTTGAATATATATGACGACAATTTCAAAAAGAAATATTTCCCATTCACGATTCAACTGGCCAATCGTATTGAGTTGTGGATACTGGGTGATTATGATTTAGTCAACGCCTATTCAAGCTCCGGCTTTATCGCTATCGCGAACATCAATGACGATCTGTCAACTCTCGATGAAACCACCCGTAACAATTACCGGGGAGATATTAATCAAAGTCTTTGGACCGAATATTTGCTCAAGCGTGAGGCATGGTTCGTACCGGGAGCCTTCCTCGAAGTAAGCAAGGAGTATTACGGGGATTATCGCACGTTTGATTCCTACACGGTAGAAGAGGGAATCATTGAGGCTAGAGAATGCGGTTTCATCACGTTCGACCCCTATATGTCCGAAACCGAAGACCCGGAAGATTGTCTTCTATTTATCCCAAGTCAAGAGATGGACGTGCAGCAATATTTTCAATTCTTGTTCTCTTCCACGAAAGAGGAACTAGACGAACTCATGGAAGAATATCCCTTGGTAGAACAAAAATATTTACTGTTACAAGATGCTATCCAAAAACAACTGGATATAGACATCTTTTCTTTTTGTCTGCCTTCATAAAACAGCTACTTATCCAGCTACCCCCTCCAACTCCCCCTTATTCTTATGGTTTAAACAAGTAAATCAAGTAAAATTTATGGAATAAATATCATTTTTTCTAATGACGGCAAAAACACGAGCGACCAGCTTGGCCCTGATGGCATTGATGACGGTCATCTTGTTTTTGCCTTCTTCCACCTTTCTCTTGTAATACACTTTCAATTCACTCTTCTTTTTCCTTGTTATAGACAAGGCAGCCATGTGTAGTAACGTTTTTACCTGCTTGTTTGCCCTGCGCGAGACCCTGTTACGGGAGCGCACGCTACTGCCGGAGGTGTACTGGAAAGGGGCGATTCCCGCGTGACAGGCAAACTTTCTCGAGTCGGTGAACCTTGTGAACGCCGCGGTCTCGACGATAAAACACAAGGCGGTTTCCCTTCCAATGCCCTCCACCGAGGTTATTATTTTCATTTGACGTTTTAAAACATCACAAGAATCGATGATTCCCGTTATTTCTCGCTCCACGACATCGATCATCTTCTCTAGTTCCTTGATCACGTGTTTCAACCGGTTTGCCTTCGCCTTGTAAACGGTACTCTCCATGAAATTTTTCTGGTCCGAAAGTTGCCCCTTGTACTTGCTCAAGTCCGAACGGTAAAGAGAGCGTTCCTGTCTCAGTTGCTTGACCCGTTCCAGTTCCGGGGTAAGCTCGTGATACAACATGGCCTTGTCATTGAATCGAGAAGCGTACAACGCTATCCGCCGGGCGTCTACACGGTCGTTCTTGCCACGATGAACTCCCGACGAGTACTTCAACTGGGCGGGATTTTCCAGCCACAAACGACAACCTAGATCCCGGCAAGCCAACGTCAAGGGGTAAGTGTAATTTCCCGTGTGCTCGGCACAAACAAGGCAACTGCAAAGATCCAAGCCCCGCTTTTCCGCCATGTCGACAAGGAAACGCTGGATCGCGGACGGGTTATTATCTATAACGTCCTCTTGCAAAACTTCTTTACCTTGAAGAACGCAAATGTCAAGTTTATTTTTACTCACGTCGATGCCTATAAAACAATTATTTTCCATACTTTTGTGTTTAACAAGTCTAGAGAGAAAGGATTTTGAACCTGTCCCAAGTACCTTAACAATTCAAGTTAATTTCTTATACGGGCCTGGGTTCAAGAAAGGGAAAGGAGTCCAAATAAGGGGACGAGCATGAAAGCTCACCACAGGGGTTGGTTCACTCCATTCCCGCCTTTCTTTCAATACTTTGGTTTATCCTCCAAGTTTAAGCATTTATTATTATTGTTAGCCAAGTGTTCGTCTATTTATTTCGTGTACAAATCTAAGGTACACAGGGGGAGCTGGAGGGGGTAGTTGGCAAATACAGGCAGGACTTTTTGGACAACCCCTTTGTTTATAAACCTTATCGACTTTATAAACTTTTATTTTTAACCGGGAACGGAACGATTCAATGAAATATCACGTATAACTGAAGATAAAAGTTATTACGTGTATGGAAACAATGAGCAATATTCCTAGTAAAGGAACCAAAAAACGAGTTGTTATTGTGGGTGGTGGCTTTGGAGGGTTGAAATTGGCTCGTCGGTTGAATGACCGGGATTTTCAAGTTATATTATTAGATCGAAATAATTATCACCTTTTCCAGCCTTTGCTGTATCAGGTGGCAACATCGGGAATTGAGCCGAGTGCGATCTCTTTTCCTTTCCGAAAGATTTTCAAGAGACGACATGATTTTCATGTGCGGATATGCACGGCAGAGAGGGTGATCCCGCAGGAGAATCGTTTGGAGACTTCCATCGGGGATGTTTCTTATGATTATTTGGTAATTGCCACAGGGGCAGGAACGAACTATGTCGGGGATCAAACGTTGGCAAAACGGACGATGCAGTTGAAGACGACATCGGACGCCTTGTTCAACCGGAACCGGATGATTGAGAGTTTCGAGTGGGCGCTGAACACGTCGAATGCAGAGGAACGGAGACATTGGCTGACGTTCGTGATTGTGGGAGGTGGGGCCACGGGGATCGAGTTGGCAGGTGCTTTGGCAGAAATGAGGAAGTTCGTGTTACCGAAGGATTACCCGGAACTGGATTGGAACGAGATGCGGATTCTCTTGGTAGACGGGGGAGAACGGTTGCTGAACGCTTTTTCACAGAAATCTTCGGAGGACGTTATTCGGAATTTGAAGGATATGAAGGTAGAGGTGCTGTTGAAAAAGTTCGTGAAAGAGTATGACGGAAAAAAATTGACGTTCGTGGATGGTGAACAGGTTGTTACGAACAACGTGTTCTGGGTAGCTGGGGTGAAGGCGAACAGTCTGGAAGGGTTACCTCAAGATATCTACGGTCGGGGAAATCGTCTTCTCGTGGACGAGTTCAACCGGGTACAGGGGATGGCGGATATATTCGCGTTGGGGGATACCGCCTTGATGGTGGCGGAGAACTACCCGAACGGTCACCCGCAAGTTGTGCAGCCTTCCATACAGCAGGCTAGTTTATTGGCGAAGAATTTACGACACATGATCAAGGGGAAACCCTTGCGTCCTTTTAAATACATGAACAAGGGGTCCATGGCCACGATCGGAAGGAATGATGCCGTGGCAGAGATTTCCGGTATTCGTTTCAGTGGATTTTTTGCATGGTTATTGTGGCTGTTGGTTCACTTGATGAGTATCGTGGGGGTGAAGAACCGGTTGTTTATATTTATCAACTGGATGTGGAGTTACGTGACGTACGATCAGTCATTGCGGTTGTTGATAAAGCCCGAGGTGAAAAAAAGCGACCCGTTTTGAGTCGCTTTCTTAATCATTTATTCTCCCGCGGGAGCGGTTCCCACGGCCACGCTTTTACTGCGTTCAACAGATTGCAGGGCCAAGTAATTGGCTCCGAATTTCTCCAAGTTGTCCAGTTCTGTTTCATACTGATCTTGGTGAACTTCTTCTTCGGCAACAAGCGTTTCGAATAGTTTCTTGGATACGGCATCCGCATTGGCAGCACATTCTTGAGCCCAAGCGTTATAGTCGTTTACACTACCTTCTTCCATGGCCGTGGCCAATTCCAGCATTTCTTTCGGTTCGTGGATTTTCTGAACGTCCCCGGAGGTTTTCATTTCCACTTCTCCTTTCAAGAATAAGATACGTTCTGAAAGCTGTTCCACGTGCATCATCTCTTGGATGGCGGTACGTTTGAATAACCCGGACAACAGGTCGTAGCCCATATCGTCACAACGGAAATGAAAATACATGTACTGGTGTACGGCAAGCAATTCGTCAGCAACTGCTTTGTTTAATAATTCAATGCTTTTTTCCTTTCTACTCATAATAGCTAAATGTTAGTAGTTTTACGATTCGCTAAATTAAGAAATAAAAGTGGCATATCCTAAATTTTGTCTTGGAATTAAAAAAGTGTACATTTGTTTAATCATAAATTCAAGATAATGAATGTTTCCCCTAAGGTGTTGCTGGTGACACCACCGTTTACGCAGTTGAATACACCTTACCCGGCGATGATGTATTTGAAAGGTTTTTTGAACACGAAAGGAGTTGATTCCGTGCAGGTTGATTTGAGCTTGGAAGTGATTCTGGAAATATTTTCATCCCGGGGGCTGCATGAGCTTTTTCAACAGGTGGCAGCCCGGGAAATCCGCTTGTCGGACAATGCCCGACGTATTTTTGCTTTGCAGGAGGAGTACGAGCGCACAATTGACGCGGTCATGGCTTTCCTGCAAGGAAGGAACCGGACGCTGGCTTACTCGATTTGCGAATCCTATTTCCTGCCCCGGGCAAGTCGTTTCGAACAGGAGGAAGATACGGAATGGGCCTTCGGGGTGATGGGGTTGGAGGATAAAGCTCGTTACCTTTCTACCTTGTACTTGGAAGATTTGTCCGATTTCTTGCAAGAGACCGTGGATGAGCATTTCGGGTTTAGTCGCTACGCGGAGCATCTGGGGCGTTCGGCCTCTTCTTTTGATGAGTTGAACGCGGAGCTGGCAAAGCCTTTGACTTTCACGGATCATTACCTGATACGGCTACTTGCGGGCCGGATGAAAGAGTATCGTCCGGAGGTGGTGGCTATCACTGTCCCGTTCCCCGGGAATCTTTATAGTGCTTTGCGTTGCGGGGAGTGGATTAAAGCTAATTACCCGGAAGTCACGGTGGTGATGGGTGGGGGATTTGCCAATACGGAATTGCGGTCATTGACAGACGTGCGTTTCTTCCACTTTACCGATTACTTGTTGTTGGATGACGGTGAGTTACCGTTAGTGCGTTTGCTTGAACACGTGACGGGGCAGATCGGGGATTCCGATTTGGTACGCGCATTTTGCTTACGAGACGGGAAGGTCGAGTTTTTGAATGATGAGTCGGCCGTGATTATTCCGCAGAAGGAAGTCGGCGTACCCGATTATTCCGGATTGTTGTTAGACAGGTATGTTTCGGTGATCGAGATCGTAAACCCGATGCATAAGTTGTGGAGTGACGGACGATGGAATAAACTGACTCTGGCTCACGGGTGTTATTGGGGAAAGTGTAGTTTTTGTGACGGGAGTCTGGACTATATCCGGCGTTATGAACCGAATGAGGTGAAAACGCTTGTTGACCGTATGGAACAAGTGATGGCACAGACGGGGGAAGGTGGTTTCCATTTTGTTGATGAGGCTGCGCCTCCCGCTTTATTGAAAGAGCTGGCTCTGGAAATATTGCGCCGACGACTGACGGTTGTCTGGTGGGGGAATATCCGTTTTGAACGGGCTTATACACGAGACCTGTGCCGTTTACTGAAGGCATCCGGCTGCATTGCCGTGTCGGGCGGGGTAGAGGTGGCGTCTGACCGGGTGTTGGGCTTGATCAATAAAGGGGTCACTCTGGAGCAACTAACCCGTTCGGCCAATCATTTCACGGGGACGGGAATCATGGTTCACGCTTACTTGATGTATGGTTTCCCGACGGAGACAACACAGGAAACTGTTGATTCGCTTGAAGTGGTGCGCCAGTTATTCGAGCTGGGATATATCCATTCCGGTTTTTGGCATCGTTTTGCCATGACGGCACATAGTCCGGTGGGTTTGTGTCCCGAACGATTCGGAACCCGGGTAACTGAACCGCCTTTCGGGGGCTTTGCCCGGAATGATGTGGCGTTCGAGGATTTACAAGGTGGTGATCATGACGAACTGGGGGATGGATTAAGTCGTTCACTATATAATTATATGCGGGGAGTGGGGTTTGATTTGCCTTTACAAAAGTGGTTTGACTGCAAGATTCCGGCAACCACGATTCCGCCTCGCTTTGTCGCACACATGGCGGAAGAACTGGAACCCGTGGAAAAATTACATTCCCGGCGCCTATACTGGTTAGGAGGTCGGGTGGAGTTGGGGCCGGAGAGCGTGAAAAAAGGAAAATATTCGATCGTTTTATTGCTACATACGAATAGCCGGGAGATGGCGATCAAAATGAGAGGTGACTGGGCTCATTTTATCCACGAGTCGCTGATGCAGGTGGGAGTGGATGCCGTGAATCCTTATCTGCTGGAAGACTTTAGTCGGAATTACGAGATACTGTTTAACGATGACTTCCTGCCTTTCTGGTATAGCAAAGAGATGCAGGCGATCCGGGATCATGGTTTGTTACTGCTTTAACCACATCCCCATGAATAGGGGTTGGCGGGGGTAAATTTAATCATATATAGGGATTTTCCGGTATTGTCGGGTGCGCTATCTTTGTCATGTACAAAATAAAATAATACATCGAGATGAAGAAAGTTGGAATATTTTATGGCTCCACGACGGGAGCAACCGAAGGAGTAGCTGAAACGATTGCGGCTCGTTTGGGTGTTGCAAGTGAAGATATACATAACGTGGGAACTACAAAAGTGGACGAGGTCGACAAGTACGATGTTTTGTTGCTGGGTAGTTCTACATGGGGAATCGGAGAGTTGCAGGATGATTGGAACGATTTCTTGGATAAGCTGAAAGCGAAGAATTTGTCGGGTAAGACCGTGGCAATCTTCGGATGCGGGGATTCTGCCTCTTTTGGCGGGTCATTCTGCGATGCTATCGGAATAATTTATAACGAGCTACAAGGAAGTGGGTGTCAATTTGCCGGTTCGGTGGATACCGATGGGTATAGTTACGACTCTTCCGAGGCTTGTGTGGATGGTCAGTTCGTGGGACTTCCCTTGGATGAATCCAATGAATCTGACCAGACTGATAAGAGAATAGATGCTTGGATTAGTGGTTTAAAGCAAGTGATCTGTTGAGTCTAGTTGTTGTTTTTGATTTAAGAAAGCGTGTTAAAAGGCATTTTAACACGCTTTCTGCTTGTAAAGTCTATACTCTCCCTCTCTTTTCCTCCTCGTATAGCAACCGGATGATCCCGTCAGATAATCCGAGTTTTGGGACGATGATTTCATTTATCTTGCATATTTTTCCCACGGTGAGGAATATTTTCATGGCGGGTATGATCACGTCGGCCCGGTAGGTGTTCAGTTTCATGATCCGTTCCCGTTCTTCGAGGTTGAAGGATTTCATGTATTCGTAAAGAATATCCAGTTCCTGATATGTGATTCGTTCCCGTTCCTTTTTATTCAGTAATTTATGAATCTTGTTGATATTTCCGCCCGACCCGATAATGGCATCCGGGGTATATTTTTCCGTGATGTTTTTCAACCATTTTTTGAAGTGTTTCATCTCCTCTTTGTCCACGGCGTCATTTAACATACGCACGGTTCCCAGCGGAAAAGAGCAAGCCTCGACCTTGACGGATTTGCTATAAACAATTACCTCGGTGCTACCGCCACCGACATCCACGTATAAGTAGGTTTTGTCATCATCCACCACCTCGTTCATGCCTCCGGCGAAAATGGTTTCTGCCTCTTTGGTCCCGCTGATGATTTCAATGTTCAGGTCACACTCTTTTTGTATCTGTTCGGCCACGGATTTACCGTTCCGAGCCTCTCGCATGGCGCAGGTTGCGTATGCCTTGTAGCTTTCCACGTTGAATGCAGACATGATATACGAGAATCCCTGCATGGTTTCGCATAGGCGTTTTCTTTTCTGTTGCCCTATTTCTCCTGTTGTGAATACGTCTTCTCCTAACCGGATGGGTACTCGCAGAAAGGCTATTTTTTTGAACAGGGTTTCCGTGGGGTATTCTTCCACGTTGGATATGAAAAGTCGGATTGCATTCGTGCCGATATCGATAGCGGCCAGTGTTTTCGTGTTTATGGTCATTTTTGTGTCTCGTTTTGTGATGCGTAAAAATTGTATAGTGCCACTTGTGAGCGAGTTTGCAGGTCTGTTTCATCCGGTGAGGAAGGTGACACCCGCTGATTTATGACCTCTAAATTCAGGTTCCGGGCTTTTACCTTGTCTTTCCACTGGATGGAAAATGTATTTTTTAGCGTGTTCAGTATGGTTTTATCTTGAATCGGGATACCGACTTCCACTCTGCGGCTTAGGTTGCGGGTCATCCAGTCTGCGCTGAGAATAAATGCCTTTTCTTTTCCCCCGTTGTAAAACAAGATCAGGCGGGCGTGTTCAAGGTATTTATCCACGATACTGATAGCCCTGATGTTGTCGCTTAGGCCTTTTACTTCGGGCATCAAGCAACAGGCACCTCGCACGATTA
>ERZ824598.3708-NODE-3708-length-12646-cov-3.061949_pt1 | contig 12646 bp, 8 predicted proteins | sample MGYA00519934_ERZ824598 | MGnify/ENA primary metagenome ERZ824598 (study PRJEB31778, sample SAMEA3449177) | human gut metagenome | biome: human gut; feature: human-associated habitat; material: faeces | place: United Kingdom | collected 2010/2012 ... | reverse complement strand
GTTCGGCACCGCCGGTCTGCGGGGCACCATGAAGGTGGGCCTGCACCAGATGAACATCCACGTCATCCGCTGGGCCACTCAGGGCTTCGCCAACGTCATCGCCGCCGAGGGTGAGGACGCCAAAAAGAAGGGCGTGGCCATCTGCATGGACTGCCGCAACAACAATATGCTGTTCTCCCACGCCGCCGCCGAGGTCTGTGCCGGCAACGGCATCCACGTCCGCATTTTCGAGTCCCTGCGGCCCACGCCGGAGCTGAGCTTCGCCGTCCGCTACTACGGCTGTCAGGCGGGCATCAACGTCACCGCCAGCCACAACCCCAAGGAGTACAACGGTTATAAGGTCTACTGGTCCGACGGCGCCCAGCTGCCGCCCCAGCACGCCGACGCCATCGCCGCCCAGCTGGAAAAGATCGACATCTTCACCGGCGTGAAGCGCATGGACTTCGAGGAGGCGCTGCAGGCCGGTCTCATCGAGATCATGGGCGAGGAGACGGACCGCGCCTTTATGAAAGAGGTCATGGACATGGTCAACGACCGCGAGTCCATGTCCAAGGTAGCCGACACCTTCAAGGTGGTCTACACCCCGTTCCACGGCTGCGGCTGGAAGCTGGTGCCGGAAGCCCTGCGGGGTCTGGGCGTCAAGCACCTGTACTGCGTGGAGCAGCAGATGGTGCTGGACGGCAACTTCCCCACCGTGGCCTCCCCCAATCCCGAGAATCCCGAGGGCTTTTATCTGGCCATCGAACTGGCGGACAAGGTCGGCGCCGACTTCATTCTGGGCACCGATCCCGACAGTGACCGCGTGGGCATCATGGTCCGCGACCATACCGGAAAGTTCGTGGCCGTCACCGGCAACCAGACCGGCGTGCTGCTGCTGGATTACCTGATCGGTGCGCTGCGCCGCGCCGGGAAAATGCCGGAAAAGCCGGTGTTTCTGAAGTCTATCGTCACCACCAACATGGCCCGTACCGTGGCCGAGGCCAACGGCGTTACCTGCTGCGACACCTTCACCGGCTTTAAGTTTATGGCCGAGAAAAAGGCGGAGCTGGAGTCCTCCGGTCAGGGTGAGGTCATTCTGTCCTACGAGGAGAGCTACGGCTATATGATGGGCGACTACGTCCGCGATAAGGACGCCGTCACCGCGTCTCTCATCATCACCGAGATGGCGGGCTGGTACGCCGCCCAGGGCATGACCCTCTACGATGCGCTGCAGGCCCTGTACGTCAAGTACGGCTGGTACGGTGAAAAGACCCACAATCTGGTGATGCCCGGTGTGGACGGGCTGGAGAAGATGGCCGCACTGATGAAGCATCTGCGCCAGACGCCTCCCGCTGACATCGCCGGGGTGGCCGTCACCGTCCGCAAGGACTATGCCGACGGAACCGCAACCGATTGCGCCACAGGGGTTTCCAGCCCCATAGAGCTTCAAGGAAGCAACGTGCTGCGCTACGAGCTGGCCGATGGCACCACCATTCTGGTGCGCCCCTCCGGCACAGAGCCCAAGATCAAGATCTACATCCTCACCCGCGGCAAGGACGCAGCGGAGCGGGACGCCAACCTCGTCAAATACTCCGCATGGGTGGAGACCCTGGTCAGGTAACAGCGGCGCGCCCCTTTTGACCCCCGATCTTCGTAAAAAAGAACTGCATGATGAAGAAAAAAGAGACTGGGAACTTTCCCAGTCTCTTTTCTGCGTTTTTTTGCCGAAACGGTCATCTCCAGATCTCGCTGTAGAAGTAAACGGCCAGCATACCCGGGCCCACATGTGCGCCGGTGACAGGTTCATGACACACGGTGAGGATCTCTCCGGTGCAGCCCACCTGCCGCAGCTTGGTGGCCACCACCAGCGCGTCCGCCGGAGAACCGGCGTGGGAGATGCCCACGGGGGCACTGCGGTCCTCCACCATCTGGTCGTACAGCTTCACCAGCTCCTCGATGCCGGCCTTCTTGCCGCGGACCTTGGAGAGCATCACGATCTTGCCCTCCTCGTCGCCCTCGAGGATGGGTTTGATCTGCAGCAGCGTACCGGCCAGCGCCGCACCGCCGGAGATGCGGCCGCCCTTGCGCAGGAACTTCAGCTCGTCCACCATAAAGTGCTGGCGCATCTTGCCGCACAGCTCCTCACAGCGGACCTCGATCTCCTCGATGACGCGGCCCTCCGCCGCCAGCTTGGCAGCCGCCAGCACGATGAGACCTTCGCCCAGGGACGCGCCCCGGCTGTTCAGCACGCGGATCTTCCGGTCCGGATACTCCTCGGCCAGCTCCTTGGCCACCAGCCCCACGCCCCAGCAGGTACCGCTGACGCCGCCGGAGAGGCCGATGTACAGCACATCGTCGCCGTTTTTCAGATGCGGCTCCATTTCCCGCCGGGCGGCGTCCGGTGTAACCATGGAGGTCTGCACCACGGCGCCGTGCCGCATGGCCTCGTAAAAGCTGCGGCCATCGAACTCCGCGTTGATATCCGCCGGCTGACCGTCTATGGTGTAGGTCAGGCAAAGCTCACCGATGCCGTACTGCTCCAGCAGGTGCTTGGGCAGGTTCGCCGCGTTGTCGGTCATAATACATACCATAACAGTGTTCTCCTTTTTGCTTTCGCATACTATGCCAGCTGCGGCACGACCCACTGGGCCAGCGTGTCAAACAGCTGCCGGTATCCCGGCATGGTCAGGTGGATGCCATCCGCCGAAATGAGCTCCGACAGATCCCGCTGCGGCAGGAAACGGCGGCGCACGTCGATCAGCGGCAGACCCTCGCGCATGGCGAAGGAGGCCACTGTGTCGGAATACAGCTCCTGATACCGGTAGATGCAGCCCACATCGCCCAGCCAGCGCATGATACTGTCTCGGCTGAGGCCGCCCCTACAAATATAGTCCAAATAACGAGCGCCGTCAATAGGCGGAAGTGTCATCAGCACCGGCTGCACCCCCACGCGGGCCAATTCTGTTACCGTCTGCTTCAATTTGGACAGAAATTCCGGCAGCTCCGTGCGGGGCCTGTGGTCCCCCTCGGGGTCGGCGGCGATGCCGGCCCAGTCGAAATCACTGTCGTTGCCGCCGTAGGCCACCAGCGCCCAGCGGGCGTCCATACCACGGGCCACGTCGTGCTCCACCAGCGAGAGTCCCTTGCTGATGGTGGAGCCCATCTTGGCGCGGTTCACCACCTCCAGCCGCTCCGTGGGGTACTGGGCCATGACCTCCGAAAGATGAAAATGATAGCGCATGGCGGCGTCCGGCACCGTGGCCTTCAGCAGCGAATCTCCATAAATATAGGCACGCTCCATGATCTGCCCTCCTTGACGTCTTTTTACATAATATAGCATATTAGATTTCCTGCGTCAAGGTATCCGTTACACGTTTTTCTTGTCAGCTTCGGCATTTTGTGATATAGTGTATTACGTTCACTGACAAGGAGGCGTCTTTATGCAATACGACAAAAGTCTTGTAGCCCATAAGCTGCTGCGCTGGGACAAGTTCATCACCGATTACCATCTGCCGGAGTGGGACTCCATCCCCGATTTCGGCCTGTATATGGATCAGGTCATCGTGCTGCTGGAGCAGTATCTCAGCTTCATCCCCACGCCGGCGGGGGCCAAGGAGCATATCGTCACCTCCGCCACCATCAACAACTACGTGCGGCTGAAGATCATGCCCGCGCCGGTGAAGCGGAAGTATCATCGGGTACACATCGCCTATCTGGTGATGATCCTGACCATGAAGCAGAGTCTCAGCATCAGCGACGTGCAGAAGGTCATCCCGCCGATGGACAGCAGCGAGGATGAGGTGCTGTCTGTCTATGAGGACTACTCGGAGAAGTTCCGGCGGCTGGCGCTGTTTTTCAACCAGCAGGTGCAGTCCGCCGCAGAGGGTGTCCGCAGCACGGAGCAGAGCTCCGACAACGCCGTGGAGCTGCTGGTCATTGAGAGCGCCCTGATCGCGGGCTTTTCCAAAATTCTGGCGGAGAAGCTCATCCGTCTGTGCGGCGCGGACACGGAGGATGTACTGGCGGCGGAACAGGTCAAAGAGGAATAAAAAGAGAGGGCTGCGCCCTCTCTTTTTTATTTGCCGCGTTTGTTGACCTTCTCCTTGTTGAACATGCAGAAGGCCGTCATGATGAGGATGCGCAGGTCAAAGGCCGGCGTCCAGTTTTCGATATAGTACAGGTCGTACTCGATACGCTTTTTGATGGATGTGTCGCCCCGCAGGCCGTTGACCTGCGCCCAGCCGGTGATGCCGGGCCGCACCTGATGCTTTACCATATAGCGGGGGATCTCCTCCTTGAACTGCTCCACGAAGAAGGGCAGCTCCGGCCGGGGGCCGATGAGGCTCATGTCGCCCTTGAGGACGTTGAAGAACTGGGGCAGCTCATCCACAGAGCACTTGCGGATCAGGGAGCCGAACCAGGTCTTGCGGTCGTCCACGTTTTTGCTCCAGCCGGTGTTTTCGCTGCTGTTCACCCGCATGGAGCGGAATTTGTACATGTAAAAGTTCTTTTTGTCCTTGCCCACACGCTCCTGCCTGAAAATGATGGGGCCGGGGGAGGACAGCTTCACGCCGATAGCGGCGATCAGCATCAGCGGCGAGGTCAGAATGATGAGTACCAGAGAGCAGATGATATCCGCCGCCCGCTTGAGGAAGGCGTTGCCCAGATTGTCCAGCGGAATACGGCGCAGGTTGATGAGCGGCAGACCGTTGACGCTGTCGAACTGGGGGTTTGCGGGCATGTAGCGCACGTAGGACGGCACCACGGACAGCTTGGTGCCGTCCTTTTCGCAGGCGTTGATGATGCGGCCCATCCAGCGGCCTTCCTCGGTGGGCAGGGCCACCACCACCTCGTCCGGCTTCTCGCTGGCGAAGATGGCGTCCAGCTCCTCGTAGCTGCCGCAATAGGGCAGGGCATCCCAGCAGCCGCGCTCGGCCACGTAGCCGATGACCCGAAAGCCCAAGTTCTTATCCATGGCGACGCGGGTCAGGTACGCCTCCGCGCCCTCGCCGTGACCCACCAGCAGCACCCGCTTCTGGTTGTAGCCCATGGCGCGGCAGCGCCGCAGCAGCAGGCGCATGGCGGCGCGTTTGCCGGTGAGCAGCAGGGTACTGACGGCGTAGAAGAACACCACCGTCCAACGGGAGGTCTCGCCGAGGCGCAGCACGTAGATGGCAGCCATGACGATCAGCGACACCAGCAGCTCCAGCGCCGCCACGCGGCTGGCCTCCACATGGAAGCGCACGGTACGAAACGACTCGTACAGCCCTGCCACAGCGAACACCGCCAGCGTCAGGGCCGCGGCCACCACGCCCAGCCAGATATAGTAGTTCAGGGGCATGCCCCTCACGCCGCGGAACAGGCTGAAGCGCAGCCAGTAGGACACAAGCATGGCCAGAAATACGGCCAGTCCATCGGTAAAGACGTGCAGCTGGTTGAGCAGACGTTGATTTTCCCGCATCATCGCGTTTTTCCCTCCATGACAGACAGATAGCGGTCCATCACCTGCGGCAGCACCGCGTCCAGCGCGTAGCGCTGCATCTTCTCCCGTCCGGCCTGTCCCAGCTCCGCCCGCAGGGTGGCGTCGGACACCAGACGCTCCACGGCGGCGGCAAAAGCTTTGGCGTCGCCGTAGGGGTACAGCAGGCCGTTTTCCGGCCCGATCAGGTCGGTGTGGCCCTTGACGGCGCTGGCCACCGAGGGCAGGCCGCAGGCCATGGCCTCCATGATGTTGAAGGGCAGTCCCTCCGACCGGCTGGAGGATACGGCGATATCCGCCGCCGCCAGCCACCAGGGCATGTCGTGGACTTGCCCGGGAAATACCGTGCGGTCCGCGACGCCCAGCGAAGCCGCCTGAGCGCGGCAGTCATCCAGCAGGGCGCCGCTGCCGGGCAGCAGGAGCTTCACGTTTTCCGGCAGGCCGGGCAGGGCCTCCAGCAGGGTATGCTGGCTCTTGCGGCCGGAGAATTCCGCCGCGTACAGCAGGGCCACGTCGCCCTCCGACAGGCCCAGCCTGTCCCGCATGGTGCGCCGTGCGTCCGGCGCGGTGCGGAAGCGGGTGATGTCTACACCCATGCCGGGGATCTCCTCCACACGGGGCGCGGCACGGTGGGCCATGGCCCAGCGGGTATCCCAGGCGTTCATGGTCAGGAGCAGGTCCGTCTGGGGCGCGGTCATGGTCTCCGCCCTGGTCAGGAGGCCCCGCTTCAGCCCCGAGGTCTCGTCGTCGAAGAGGTAGCCGTGGACCACGTTGATGAGCTTCGGGCGGTGCTTCAGGCCCCGAAGGGCCCAGCGGGTGAAGAACGCCGCCAGTGACGTATGGGTGATGATGAGGTCGTACTGCTGCCGGATCACCATGGCCCGCAGCTGGGACGCCGCCTGAAAATTGGCGGGTGAGGACATCTTCTTCTCCAGCGGCAGCGACACCGCCCCGTCGGCAAAGGGGATGTCGCGGACGGGGCCGCCGCAGGCCACCTCCACCTGCCAGCCCAGCTCGCGGAAGCGGCGCAGGTAGGGCAGGTGGAAGTTGAGAATATGGGAAAATGTGGAGGCTGTATACAGCACGGACGGCATAGGCGTCCTCCTTTCACCGGAGCGGGGCGGCTCAGCCAAGCATCTCGCTGAGGTAGGCCGCCACGTCGTCCTTCAGGGTGATGGCGCCCAGGTTCTGGGCGTTCCACTCCGTCAGTTTGTCCCGCAGCTGGGATGCGCCCGCCAGGAAGGCGGCGCTGTTGTCGTTATACTGCATCACCAGCCGGAAGCTGGCGTCCCAGGTGTCGGGGTCGGAGGGGGTGTAGTCCACGTATTTGTCCAGCATGGCGAAGCCCTGCTCCGTGCGGCCCAGGCGGAAATCCGCCTCCGCCAGATACTTGGGCACGGAGTTGGAGTTCAGCTTCTCCAGATCCGCCATATAGCGCTCCAGCGTCTCCTGCATACCGGCAGGCAGATCGCTCTCCGCCGAGGCGCTGTATACGTAGGACAGCTTGTGATCCGCCCACTCGTAGGGGTCCAGATCCGCGGCCTCCTGGGCCGCATCGTAGCTGCCCTGCTGGACGAGGCTGGCGGCCCAGAGGTTCATGCACAGCAGCACCGCGAACACAGCCAGACCCAGGCCCTCTGCCCGCGCCATCCAGCGGCGGGCGCTCTCCTTAGCGAAGGTCAGGGGCAGCAGATCGCCGCAGCACAGGTTGACAACGGCCAGCGCGCCATAGCCGAAGGGCAGGAAGTAGCCGCTGGAGAAGATCACCTCCACGGCGGCGTGGATCATCAGGAACAGCAGCAGGGCGCCCAGCGCGGCGGACATGGCAAAAGCCTGCTGCTCCCGCTCCTTCCGCCACAGGCGGAAAACGGCGATGGCGCTGGCCGCCAGCGTGCCCACCCACAGGAGCAGGCCAATGATGCCGGTGTCCACCATGCTCTGGACATAGTGGTTGTGGACGTACTTGGTCTCGTAGTGATAGCTCTGGACGTTGTAGATGCCGTTTTCAAAGGCGCCCATGCCCAGCCCCACAACGGGGCTGCGGGAGAACAGCTTCATGGCATCCTGGATATACACGGTGCGCTGCACCACGTTGCCCTCGGAACGCAGGGTCTGGATACGGCCCGCGATGGCCTCCGGCAGCAGCGTGTAGTTCAGCCTCAGCTGGCCGGACGCCGCGCCGTCGTAGCGGATGGCATCGATATGCACCGAGGCGTCGGCAGTGACGATGAAGGTGACGGAGCGGTTATCCGCCGGTGCGTTGAAGGACGCGCCGTCCGCCGCGCCGGAATAGGCCGTCTGCTTGCGGTTCATGACGGCGTCCTCCCAGGTTTGGGTCTGGACCTGTACGTTCACGGGACCGTCGGCCTCCACGTGCAGGGTGTAGGCGCCCTCGCTCAGGTACGCGCCGCGGGTGATGCTGTCGCCGGCGGCCATGTCGATGGGGCCGGTCCAGTTCACCGCCAGTACCACGACGGCGGCCACCAGAGCCAGCGCCGCCAGCAGCACGATGTTCACGGTCTTCATCCGCCGGGCCATGCGCTGGGCCAGCGGACGGCCCGCGAAGATGTCCAGTGCGCACAGGGCCGCCGCTGCGGCCACAACGGCCAGCAGGGGCAGGATCTGTACCTTCTCCCCCGCCGCAGCGTAGGCAGGCAGCACGGCCAGCGAGGCCGCAGCCGCCAGCACCAGCGTCTCCACCATCAGGATGAAGGACACAGCGCGGCGCTGGCCCCGCTCCATCAGCAGGTACAGCAGGAACGCCGCCGCGATGGCCGCCATGGCGCCACGGCTCACCGCCAGCAGAAACGCCGTGCTGTTCAGCAGCAGGCAGGAAAGGTGCAGGCAGCGCTCCTTCCGGTCCTCCGCACCGGCGGCCAGACCCAGCGACAGCAGGATGGCCGCGCCGGCGGCGCCGGCGAACACGTTGGGGTTTTCAAAAATGGTCTTGAGACGCTGCTCCTGCAGCAGGGTGTTCAGCTGCATGGACGCGCCGAACTGGGCGGTGAAGGACACCATCAGCTTGTAGAGAAGCTGGGTGGACACGGTGTCGATGCTGACCAGGGACACCAGCGCTCCCGCCGTTTCCAGCACCGTGGCGGCGCAGCGTCCCGTGCGGCCCGGCCGCTCCGGCTCCAGCACCGTCAGCAGCAGGGCCAGACACGCCGCCCCCGCCACCTTCAGAAATTCGTACAGGGCGAACTTGCCGGAGGGGGCGTACAGCGTGGAGATGCCGTCCATGCAGATATAGAGTCCCAACAGCAGCGCGGGCCAACTCATGCGGCGGCCCAGCTGCGCCGTTTTCACCACGACGCACACCACCGCCGCAGCCAGCAGCAGCAGGGTGATGCCCTTGTTGGCTCCATGCTTCATCAGACAGGTGATGAGAAAGTAAAAAACAGCCAGCACCGGCACCAGCCACGGACGCCGCAGCTCCTGATGCAGTGAGGCCGCAGATATCTGGTCTTTACGACCTGTTTTCTTCGCCATAACGTTCTCCTTGTCTAAGAGATAGTCTTTGTTCAGTATATCTTTTTCGCCGTTCTCTGTCAATGCGCAGGGGAAATATTCCGCCGCTGCGGCGCATAGTCTTACGTCATAGGAGGTGAGGCGGATGCGCGGTGTGCGCCATCTTCTGGCTTTGGGCACCGCCGCCGTGTGCGGGGTGCTGCTGTATTGCCTGCGCCTGCGGTTCCCCAACCCGCTGACGGAGGCGCTGGGCCCCGCCAACGCCAGTCCCTGGGAGACGGGGAAGCTGGTGTTCTGGGCCATGCTGCCTGCGGCGGCGAAGGTCATCCTGAACGCGGCGAGCACCGTGCGTTCGTGCGGATCGGCCGACATGACGCCGAGCAGTGCGGCATAGGGCACATTGACCGACGAATAGACGATCATCATCAGCGAATAGGTCACGGTCGCATAGACCACCTTTCCGCCGGAACTCCACTCCGGCATATAGAAAGTCAGGATGCCCAATACCCCGAAAGGCAGGGCACCCCACAGCAACCACGGCCGAAAGGTTCCCCAACGGCTGTGTGTGCGGTCACACAGAAGCCCGACGACGGGATCGAGCAGCGAATCCCAGATCCGCGTCACCAGAAACAGGACGCCGACCACCCATGCGTCGATGCCGCAGATGTCCGTATAGAAGAACATCAGGTAGACGCTGAAGAGCTTCCACAGCATCGAAGAGGCCGTATCGCCGAGTCCGTAACCGATCTTTTCCCTAAGACGTATGCCCATACGCTATCGCTTGGTTATCCGGGCGGCGAAACCGCCTCCGGGGAACATTTTCACATCGAACGATTTACCGGGAGCCAGCAGGAACTCCTCCCGGACATAGTCTTGGGCGATGCGCGCCGCGTTCTCGCCGTCGCGGAACAGCTCCACCGCATACGTCCCTTCGGGCAGCAGCGAGAGATCGACCCGCACCGTACGGCCGTCCCAGCCGGCAAGTCCCCCTACATACCACACGTCGCCGTGACGGCGCGCCGTCACGATATGGTCGCCGACCTCGCCGGCGAGCACTTCGGTCTCATCCCAGACGGTAGGCACGCCGGAGATGAAGCGCAGGCATTCGGGTTCCCGTCCGTAGGCCGACGGGGAGTCGCACAGCATCGCGAGCGGAGCATCGAATACGACATACTCGGCCAGCTGCCGGCAGCGGGTTCCCTGACTCATCGGCTCGGAATTCACCGGCCGGAAATTCGCTTTCGAGGCATTGCGCATAGCTCCCTGCGTATAATCCATCGGTCCGGCCATCATCCGGATGAAGGGCACCGTCACGTCGTAGGTAACCTGATCGATCTCGACGGGCGACCATTTGACCTGCTCCAGCCCGTGCACGCCTTCGAAATTGATGACGTTGGGATAGGTCCGCTGGATTCCCGCAGGTTTGAATATGCCGTGCAGGTCGAGCAGCAGCTTGTGCCGTGCGGCCGTACGGGCGGCATCGTAGACGAACCGGACCATCTGCTGGTCGTCCCTGTCCATGAAATCGACCTTGAATCCCTTGATGCCCATTTCGGAATAGTGCTCGCAAAGCTCCTCCATCTGTTCGGCGAACGGGAGGTAGCCGAGCCAGAGGATCAGTCCCACGCCCCGCTCTTCGCCGTACTTCACCAGCGCCGGCAGATCGAGTCCGGGGGCCGTCTCCAGCGGCGAATGGTGATCGCGGCTCCAGCCGTCGTCCAGAACGAGGTAGCGCAGACCGTTGCGGGATGCGAAATCGATGTAATATTCATAGGTGGGCTGGTTGATCCCCGCCGTGAAGTCCACGCCGGAAAGCCCCCAGTCGTTCCACCACTCCCACGCGGCCTTGCCGGGTTCGATCCACGAAATATCGTCGAGCCGGCAGGGCGAAGCGAGCTTCCAGACCAGATCGTTGTCCGCGAGCCGGGTATCCTGCCGCACGATACTGAGCGCCCGCCACGGCAGCCGGTCTCCCGGCGCAAGGGAGGCTATGAACGGCTCGTACTCCTCGACCACGCCCTGCATGCGGTCGTAACCGCCCGGCACGACCTTCCGCGGAGAGGGCGCGAAAACGCCTTCGAGTTCGTCCGCGCCGCTTCGGTGCAGGAACATGCCCGGATAGGATTCGAGGTCGGCGTCCGTGATGCAGACGTTCACACCCCCGGCCGTCTGCACGAGCAGCGGCAGGAACGCCAAGCGGGCGGAGTCCATTTCGCAAAGCGGCGTACGGGTATAGGTGTTCTCGAACGACTGCATGAACTGCTCGCCGAAAGCCAGTCCGTCGTGCCTGCAAGGGGTGTCGCGCACATAGGGCACGAATGCGACGGCTCCCGGAGCGAACCGGAACCGGGCCTCTTCGCCCGCAACGAGCACCTCGCCGGGCTGACGCGCGACGAAGCGGTAAGCCACCGCGTCGTCATAGGCCCGGAACTCCAGCGAAAATCCCTCCCGGAAATCGATCACGATCCCGTTGCAGCGATCCTCCACCTTCCGCTTTTTATAAACAGGTGCGTCGTACACCTCGTCGATCCGGTAGCGCCGCACTCCGGCCACCCGGCTCCGCCGGCCCCAGCATTCGCCGGAAACGAGCCTGAGAGCCAAGGGCGAAGGCTTCAGAATCTGATTCGTATCCGATCGGACGGAATATACGATTCGATCACCACATCCGATCGTGACGGTCAACGAACAATCGGGTGATTGAATCGTATAGGTTTTATCCCTGCACAAAGCGGCGGTCGGCAGCAGGAACAGAAGACAGAGAAAAAGGAAGAGTTTTTTCATAGGCCGGTTGTTATCAGGTTATATACATGATTAACAATACATTGCATGTTAATCCGTGTGGTTTTAGGTAAAATTACATCGTCGAAAAGTATTTTCCAAGAGCCATGACACACTTCAATCGAATAATACAACAAAAAGATCACATAATACCAGCGAATCAACCCATACATATTCCGTTTCATCGTTTTTAATAATATTTAAAATTCGTATAACCCACTTTTCAGGGCCTTTTCATGCGCAAAAAAAGCGTCGGATTGATACGATCCGATCAAACTTTTTTGCTTTTCGAACCTTTCTATTGCAGGATCGGACAAAACGATAATTTTGTTTTCGGCATATACACCCGATCAATCCAATCAAAAACCAACCTATATGCGAAGAAAACTCTACTATCTGACCGCGGGTCTGGCCGCCACCCTTCTTCTGGCCGCCGCCTGCAGTTCCGACGACACGGCCGAAAAGCCGGTTCCGGAACCCGCAACCCTGACAGCCCCCGCGCTGACCCTCTCGGCCGATGCCGTGCTGGTCGATCCGGAGCGCTCCGACCAGCCGGCCCTGCATGCCGAGTGGACCGCCGCGACCGACGACGAGCAGACCGAGGTCGCCTACACGCTCTACGTCAACCTGACCGGCCGCGACATGTTCTCCGGTCCGGTCGTCATCGACAAAGGCGCGGCCCTGACGCACGACTTCACCCACGGCGAGCTGAATCAGCTGCTCCTCAACACCTTCGATCTGGAAGCCGGCGCCGAAGCGGCGGTGCGGTTCGCCGTATATGCGAAAAACGCGGACGAGGAGTTCGACGCCCAGCTGTCGGAGATCATAAGCTGCGCGATAACGCCGAAGACAACCTATCCGAATTTCCCGCCCTCGCTGATCATGGTGGGCGCGGCCACCCCGTGGCAGTGGGATCTGAACGCGGGCCTCGAACTGCCCGAA
>ERZ824598.3691-NODE-3691-length-12704-cov-3.601312_pt1 | contig 12704 bp, 10 predicted proteins | sample MGYA00519934_ERZ824598 | MGnify/ENA primary metagenome ERZ824598 (study PRJEB31778, sample SAMEA3449177) | human gut metagenome | biome: human gut; feature: human-associated habitat; material: faeces | place: United Kingdom | collected 2010/2012 ... | reverse complement strand
GAGCTGACGGGAGGCGAAACGGAGCCGCGGGGAACATGGGATGGAGCCGACGGGAGGCGAAACGGAACTGCCGGGAGGCGAAACGGAGCCGGCAGCGGGGTGGAACGGAGCCGCGGGGAACATGGGACGGGGCGGCGGGGCAGGCTCTTGGAATTTATGGTTTTTATGATGAATATTACGGAGGAAAAATGAAAGGAACAACGAATGCTTTGGTTTTGCAAGGCGGAGACGGCGGCGAAACGGTTTTTGCGGTCAACAATACGGGAACGGCGATTGTCAGAGGGACGAAGGCCTGGCTGAACAGGCATAATCTGGACGAGAATACGGCGTATCAGCATTATGCGGGCGGAAGCAGCACGCAGTATGCGCCGGTTTTTGACGCCGACAACAATTTCTGGGTGGTGAACCTGAGCGGTACGGGGCGCAAGCTGTTTACCTACGATGCGGAAACGAAGGCGTGGACGGCGTCTGACCTGAACGCCGGGCCGTCAGGGCGAAATTTTGTCCGCTTTATCGCCGGGGAGGTTATAGCGTATGCTTCCAACTATGCGGGCAATGCAACGGCGCTTTATTCTTCGGCGGTTACGAAAGACGCATACACGAATTATGCCGGCCTGTATCTGGGGAGCGGAAACGTGCTGAAGTGGGTCGCGGCCGGGAGCTTTACGCTGGCGAATTCGCTCGGCGAATTTCCGTTAACTGGGTTTAGCGGCTATCTTTATTCCGCATTGATGCTGGACGGGAAAATGTTTGTTGCCGACGGGGAGGGAAACTATAAATTTTATGATTTTGACAAGTTTTTCGGGACGCCGCGGGAAATCGGCTCCGGAAACAGCACGCTTGTTAAGGACAATTATCCCGTCATGTTTGCGACGGGGCTTGAGGCGGGGGATTATTTCATCTGCAACCGCGGCTCCAAGCAAAACAATTATGAACCGACGGAACTGGCGATTTTTAAAATCGGCGAAAATTACGCGCTGGAAGAGGCCGACGATTTGCAGACGGATTTGCAGGCTTTGACGGGGCAGGTGTGCTCGGTGCAGTACAACAACGATACGAAACTTCTGACGGCGGGCAGCCATACGGCGGTGTATGCCTTTAAATGGGACGCGGCGGCAAAGGCGTTTGACAATCTGAATATCGGCATTGCCGTGCCGACAGAGGGCGTAATTGCCGATGACGGGGCATATTGTCTGGCGCTCTCGGGAGATTTGACATCGGCGGTGGTCGGGTACAGAAAGCGGACGGAGACGCTGGTTTATTGGAACATGGGCATATATAAGCTGGCAACATCTTCAGGTGACTGGTACGCGGATACGTTCGGCATGGCGTCGTCGCTGAGCCTGACCGGATTTGCCACCGGGGCGACCGATGAGGCGGGCAGATACGAGTTTAAGACGGCGACGAAAGCGTAAAGCGGCGTGTCGGACGCTGAGGCTGCACCGGCGGGACGGCAGCCTCAGGTGCCGGGAGAGGGAGTCCGAAGCGTCGGCAGAGGGGCGGATTAACACAAAAAACGGAGGCGGATATGACCAAATTTTTAACATACGCCGTGGCGGGGCTGCTGCTGGCGCTGTATGTCTCGGTGAGCCTGTATATCGAGCGGGGCAGGGAGATTGCGGCATTGCAGGGCGAAAAGAGCGCCCTGTCTGGGAAAACATCATTTTTGGAGGCGGAAATTGCGAAACGAGATGAAAGGGCGTTGGACGCCGATAAGCGATTGTGCGAGATTGAGAAAGCAGCAGCGGCGGAGAAGGACAAGGGCGGTTTTGACTGGAATAGCCTTTTGCCTGTTGATACTGTTACTCTGCGGCTGCGCCAGGACTGAATATGTTTACGTCGAAGCGCCGCGCGAGCCGATAACGTGCCACCGGCACATGAAGACGTTTTTGGATATGGCGAAGTGTCTGGAAATGTACAAGGCGAAGTATTAGGGGCGGATATATCCGGAAATGGCCGTTTTGCCAGCGTTGGCGGCGGGATACAAAAAGAGCACACCATGAGGGAGGTGTGCTTAACTTTAACCATATATACAAATAATAGAACTTTTGTTTAAAGTCAATAATTATTTGAGGCTGATTTGAAAGAAATTTATATTGTTCATGCCGAAAGAATTTAAAAACATTAAAACCCTTGACTTGCAAGGGTTTTAATCTGGTGCCGTTTAGTGGACTTGAACCACCGACCCACGCATTACGAATGCGTTGCTCTACCAACTGAGCTAAAACGGCAACGGAAGTATATTTATCAGGTTAATTTGAAAATGCAAGTGTTTTTTTGCATGGTGGATAAAAAAAATCCTGCCCGGCGAGGGGCAGGAAAAAGAAGCGCGCCGGGGCTGCGGAAACAGCCGGGTACGGGGGCTGCCGCGATAGCGGGGCAGCAGGTGAAAGCGTCGCCGGTCAGGGCAGCGTTTCGAGCCAGGCGTCGGGAAGGGCAGGCGCCCATTCGGCGAGTTTTTCCAAATCTTCCTTCAGCAGAAAATCCGGTTTTTCCCCGCAGTGGCGGGCGGCGATGATTTCGACCGCTTCCCGGCGGACCTGCGGTTTCAGATCCGTGTCGCGCAACAGGGCGGGCAGCGATTTTTTCCAATCCAGAGAATGGGGCGAATCGGCATAAAAAACGACGAACGCCGTGCTGTCCGTTTCCCGGAAGCTGCCGCGGCTTCGGAACACGTTTTGTACGGGATCCCAGCCGCAGCGCCAAAGACCGGCTTTTTCCACGGCCCAGTGTTTGAATTCGGCAACTTCCACCATATCGGCAAATTCACCGCTGTTCAGCGCAACGGCACACAGGCAGCGATACAGCTGTTGACTGGACGCGTTGCAATCCTGAAGGACATGGCGGGCAAAGCCAAGCAGCGCGTTCCAGTCTTCGGGGCGTTTCTGCGGCTGTGCAAGCAGGACGGCGGCCAGCTGCGGCAGTTCGTAATTTTCCCGCGGCAGCGCAACGTCGTACAACGCGGCGGCGATTTTGAGGTTCATTTGCGGGTCCTGCCGTTTTTCCGCCAGACGGCGGATGTCGCTGAAGACCGTGTCGGGCGAATGAACGACGATTTCGCGGTTTGTCCGCATTTCCATGACATGCCGGGTTTCCGTAACCAAGTCGGCGCCGATAAGCTTCAGGAAAATGTTGAGGGCAACTCCGGGGCGAATCCTGTGCAGGCACCGGGACAAATCGCGGTAATCGGAGCTGTCGAGATTTTCCCGGCGGCGCACCAGTTCGGAAACGCCGTTGGCAAGCGCAATTTCGGCTGCGGCGCCCAAGGTGAGCTTTTCCGGCAGCAGCGTGTTATGGGCGGTACCCTGCGATGTTTTTCCGGCAGCTTCCGGCGATGTTTTTTCGGCGATACCCTGCGATGTTTTCCCGGCGGTACCCTGCGATGTTTTTCCGGCGGTTCCCTGCGGCGCTTTTCCGGCGGTTTCCTGCAGCGTTTCAAGAAGAGGCAGCAGATAACCGGTAATCGCGCGGAGATTGCGGGCAAAACCGTTTTTCAGCAGAAAGGCGGCAATGTTGCGCGCCGTGCCGGTGAAACCGAGCTTGGCCAGCACGGGGCTGTAGTCAGCGCCTTCGACAAGGAGCCCCAGCTTTTGCGCGGCGATATCCGGCCAGAGGCAGAGAAGCTCCAGCGCCTGCGGCGTTACCGGAGAGGCGTTTTTGGCTATCTCGCGTTTGAGTTTGGCAACGGCCTGACGGTACAGCGTGCGCTGTTGCGGCACTTGGGCATCCCGGGCGTATTTTTGCAGCCCGACGCCCAAATAAGCCTCGGCCAGAAGCGAGAGAGGCGCCAGCCGCCGGTCCTGCCAAAAGGCAATGATGTGCGGGAGGGCTTTCAGATTTTCCGGCTTGGCCAGAGCGGCCATAAACGCGCCGAGAAAATGTTCGGGCGAACCGAGACGCAAGTCCGGCTCTTCCGGCAAAATCGGCGCAATGTCTTCCACGTCCGAAACAAAAACGAAATTGGCGGAGCTGACTTTTCCCGCCATGACGGCATCGGCGTATCCGCTGTGCCGCTGATCCGCAAAGTAATACGGAATCTGAATAGTTGGCAAATTCATAAATTAAAAAAATTAGCGTTAATAATTGAGATTATAATACTGGAATTGGCGCGAGCATAGGCGGGGTTTGTCTTTTTGTCAATGTTTTTTTAAGGAGAGGGGGCGGGACGGCAGCGAGGGGCGGAGGGGGCAGCGAGGGACGACAGGGGGCAGAGGTGTACCGGGGCGGTAATGTGGCGGAGCGGGCAGCGAGGGGCGGGCAGCGAGGGGGCAGATGAGAGAGGTGTGGCGGGCGGGAATAAAAAAAGCCGGCGTTTTATTACGCCAGCCCGATAAGAAAAAACTAATCCGCAGCAACTAATTCGCGGAGCTTGAGCCGTTACGCCAGCCCGATATGCGGGATATAGCCGCCGAGGTTGATGCCGCTGGCTTTTTTCGCCTGTTCCCAACGGTCTTCAAAGCGGGTGTCGAAAATCAGCTTGGGGTCGCCGGGGACAATCAGCCATTCGTTATTGAAAATCTCCCATTCCAACTCGCCGCGTTTCCAGACGCAATGCCCCATGGCGATAATCTTTTTGTCGGGGCCTTCGCCGTCGAGGATATCCTGAAGGACGCCGAACGAACTGGAAATCGCGATTTCGCCCTGAACGCGGGCGTGCGGGTCGCTGTAAAAATACCCGTCGCTCGGAAACAGCACAAAGCCGTTGGCGGGGTTGACCGGGCCGCCCTGATAGAGGTCTTCGTAAACGCCGCGCACGTCTTTTTCGCCGCCGTCTTCATGGTTGCGGCATTCAACAACAGCCGAGCCGAAGAGGAGCTTGTTTATCATTATTCCTTTGACGCTTTCGGGCGAACTGTCAGTAATATAGATAACCGACTCTTTATACAGGTCGTTCTTGCCGGAGCCGATGTAAACGAGGCATTTGCCGGTCAGGGTGCTGTCGTCGGCGACGCGTTGTCCGCCGGATTTGGCGGCAAAACGGTTTTGAGTGTCGGCATTGTTGCTTCTGGCGCTCAGGCGGGAGTTGTTGGTGCCGGCGTTGTTGCTCCTGGCGTTCGGACGGGGGCTGTTGGTACCGGTTCCATTGTTTTTTGCGCTCAGGCGGGAGCCGTCGGCAGTGCGTTGCCCGCCAAAGCTTCCGCGGCGGCGGTTTTCGGCTGCGGGTGCTTTGCGGCGGGATTTGGATTTCGGTGCCGGTCGCTGCCCCCATTCCTCAAACATAAAAGATTCATCAAAATCGTCCAATTCTTCCAGTATTTCAAACCGTCTCTTTCTGTCCTTCATCGTAATATGTGTCTTTCGTAAAAAAGTTTGTTGCTTTTTGGCTGGTCTGATATAATATCTTTTCATAGCTTAATATTGTTTTTAAATCAACAGTAAAATTTTATGAAAAGGTTTGTTTGTTATATAGGGTGTGCGGCGCTGGTTTTCAAGCTGATGTACGGGGCAGCCTGGGCTGCCGGGGCGACGGCGGGAGATACGGCAGCGCCGGAAAACGGCGGTGCGGCGGTGTCGGCGGAGACGGCTTCTGCTGCGGTGTCGGCGGTTCGGGATACGCTTCCGGGGACGGCTGCTGCGGCAGGCGGCGAGAGCATTGTCTACCGGGTGCGCGACCTGACCGCGGCGGCAAGCGGCGGTGATGCGGGCAGCGGCGAAATGGGCGGCGGCGATACGGGCAGTGAGGGCGAAACGCCGGAGCCGATTATCCGGAGCGACAACGAACTGGCCAAACTGGCGCTGCTGCCGTTTATTGTCGACAAGGTTTTTGCAGGGGAGGCGCTTGACGGCGATTTAACCGGGTTTTTGAGCCGGGTATATCCGACGGCGGGCGAAGGAACGCTGAAAACGCTGGAAAGCGGAATCCGCTTTTTCGTCAGCTGGAAGCGCAAATACGACTATGCGGTGGCACGGCTGAAACATAATATCAAGGCGGCGGGAATTTTGCCGAAAGATGCGCCGATTGTGGCAGAGGACGGAGAATTTGCGCCGGAAGAGACAGACCTGCGCAAGCAGTCGGCGGCGGGGGAATATCAGGTGCGGTACCGTCCGTACAAGTATCTGGAATATGATCCCGGCGCATTGGGCGAGCCGGTGCGGCGGCGCGACAAGAACTATATCTCGCCGGAAGACCTGAATACCGACGAAATGGTGCTGGCACTGCTGGAGCTGGATTTCGGCGGGTTCTGGCGCGCGCTGCGGAAGATGCCTTCATACAGCGACGGTGCGGGCGAAAAGCCGGTGGAAGCCGGCGGCGGCGTTAAGGCGAGGCTGCTGCTGGATACGGCGCGTCCGGGCGATAAGGAAACCATCCGCGGCGTGGCGGAAATTTATGTGCCGGACGGGATGTATGTCAGCGGCGATTTGCTTAATCCGGAAAACCGGGCGGCTTTTGTGCTGCGCGAGGACGGCGGCAGCGGTGGCAGCGCCACGGGCGGTATCAGTGGTACGGGCAATATGGGCAGTACCGGCGGCACGGGCGGTATCAGCGGCACGGGCAATATGGGCAGTACCGGCGGCACGGGCAATATGGGCAGCCGCAACATCAAATCTTTCCGCATGTATGCGCCGCTGGCGAACGGCGTGGAAAAGGGCGGGGTGGCCAGGCGCGTGCTTACCGGGCATATCCGTTTTCCGCTGGAGTTTACGCGGGCGGATACGGGGAAGGCGATGCATATTGCCGGGGATTTGCATTTCAAACTCTGCACGGCGGACGGAACCTGTCAGGCGGCGGCGACACATCACGGGCTGACGCTCCGGGCTTCGGACAAAGCGGAAGATTCCATACATTACAACTACGTTACGCAGGGGTTTGCGCATCTGCCGCCGGCAGAGAGCCGGCACGCGCGGGCGGAGAAGCTGGTTTATGACCGGGAAAAGGGAACGCTGACGGCGACGTTTGCCCTGTCGCGCAGGGTGAGCAATATGGCGGCAATGGCGGAAGACGCGGCCGGGACGAATTTTGTCAATCCCCGTTACGAGCTTGGCGACGGCTATGCCCGCGTTACATTTGACGTGCGGGCAGGAAAACGGGCGGGAGAAAAGGCGGGAGAAAAGGGGCGCAGCGCATTTGACGCACGGTCGGGCAGCGGAGAAAATGCGGGATACGGCGCGGCAGAGGCTGCTGTTGCGGGCGGCAGCGTTGCGGACGGCACCGGGAGGGATACGGAGCTGCCGTTGCAGGAGGTTGCGCTCAGCGCGTCGTTTGATGACAGCGAGGTGCTGCGGACGGTTATGACAGTGGCAGCGGTGCCAGCGGCACAGGCAACAGGGGAAGTGGTGCCAGCGGCACGGGCAACGGAGACAGCGGCGGGAGAAGGTATCCGGGGGCGTAAGGCGCCGGGGACGGTTACTGAAATGACGGTCGTACCCCGGGCAGTGCCAGCGGCACGGGCAACAGGGGGCACTTTGTTTGCCTACGGGCTGCTGCTGAATCTGATGCCGGGAATTTTCGGCTTGTTCCTGCGGTTGGCAAGGCAGCTGCGGGAGAGGGCGGAACGGCGGCGGATTTTCTGCCGGTATGCGGCGGGGGCAGCGCTGGGACTGGCACTGCTGGGCATCGGATACCGGGGGGCATATTTCGGCGCGCTGTATTATAACCCGTGGCTGGCGGCGGGAGCGGCGGCGGTGATTTTGCCGCTGTGGGCGGAAGCGCTCGGATATATGGATTTTGCTTTGTTCCGTCCGTTGAAAAAAATATTCAGGCGCGGCTGGCTGGCCGGGCTGTTTACGGTTCTGCTGGCGGCGGCGTTTCCGACGGTGCTGAAAGCGGAGGCGCTGAGCGGGCTGTTTGCGGACGGCGCGGAAATATGGAGCAGCGCGGCGGAGGGGAGTTTTGCCGCTGGTGCGGAATTTTTGAGAGGCACGGCGGGAAGTTTGGTACAGGCGGCGGGCGGTGTCTGGCGGAGCTGACGGCGGGGCTGGGGTGCATCTGGCTTGGAATTATGGTGCTGCCGCTGGCAGTGCTGACAGCGGCGGAGCTGTGGGGGCAGAGAGCTGCGGCATGGCTGCGGGTGCCGGTGCTGCGGCGGTTTAACGCTTTTTATACCGGCGTATACGCGGCGGGGCTGCTTTGGCTGACGGCCGGTTGTTTCGGCGGCGCGGCGGCGCTGGGGCTGGCGGTCGGGCTGGTACTGCTGTTTGTGTTGTGGTATGCTTTTCCGCAGGCAGTGGCAGAAACAATTAAGCATACGCGTTCGGAAAAGAGAAGCTTGGAGCTGTTTAACCGGGTGCAGCGGCATTGGCTGTTTGCGGCGGCCGTGTGGTATCTGCTGGCGGCAGGCGGATTGGCGCTGGCCGGAGCGGGGGCAGGTACCGGAACGGGCATCGGTGTGGCTGAGAACAGCGAGACGGACGTCGATATGGCTGAGAACAGCGGGACGGACGTCGATATGGCTGAGAACAGCGAGACGGGCGTCGGTATGGTTGAGAACGGCGAGACGGACGTCGGTATGGCTGAAAAAGGCAACGCGGCGGTGCCGGTACTGGTGAGCATTGAAGCGCCGTATTCGCCGCTGTCGGTATATAACCGTCTGGCGTTACGGGAGCTGCAGAAGGCGGGGCTGCGCGTGGTGCGGATTAATGCCGGGGAAATGAATGTTCCGGGGGCGGCCTGGCCGTGGTTTGCCGCATACGGGAAGTTTTATGCGCCGCTCACAGTCCTGTTTACAGACCGGCATAAGAACGGCATGGTGCTGCCGGAGCGGCTGGACCGGGTGGATTTTGACAAGGCGCTGGCCGGCTGGCGGGAATGAAAAAAGCGGAAGCCGGGACGGGCCGGAAGGCACCCGGGGCCGGAGATGACGGTGCACAGGCACCCGGGGCCGGAGATGGAGATGACGGTGCACAGGCAACTGGCGGCGAGAAAACAATTTTAACGAAAGGACGACGACTATGGGAACAGAACTGAATACAAACGTACCGGCGGGGATGCGGCTGACGGTGGCGATTATCGGCAACCGCAACGCGGGAAAGTCGACGCTTTTGAACCGCATCGTCGGGCAGGAGGTGTCGATTGTTTCCGACGAACCGGGGACGACGACCGACGCGGTGGCGAAAGCGTATGAGCTGATACCGGTCGGGCCGGTCAGCTTTTATGACACGGCGGGTCTGGACGACGAAGGCGAGCTCGGGCGGCAGCGCGTGCAGGCGGCAAAGAAAATCCTGCGCCGCGCGGATATGGTACTGTTGGTTATCGGCAGGGACGGCCTTACGAAAGAAAACGAAACACAGCTTTCCAAACTGGTGGAGAAGCGCATTCCGTTTATTCCGGTTTTTAATTTCTGCGACGAGCGGCAACTTGGCAAATTTGACCGGGCGGTGATGCAGCTTTATGACGGGGTGGCAGTTTCGGCAAAGACCGGCGAGGGCATCGACGCGTTGAAACGGCGTATGGCCGAGGTGCTGGAACCGCTGGCGCACGAGCCGCCGCTGGCAGCGGACCTGATTAAGCCGAAAGACCTGGTGATGCTGGTGGTGCCGATTGACCTGGCGGCGCCGAAAGGGCGGCTGATACTGCCGCAGGTGCAGGTTTTGCGCGAAGTGCTGGATGCCGGAGCGATGGCGCTGACGGTTAAGGAAAGCGAAGTTACGGATATGCTGCGGGGGCTGGCGGCAAAACCGGCGCTGGTCATTACCGACAGCCAGGCGGTCAGGGAAGTGGCGGCTGCGGTGCCGGAAGACATCAGGCTGACGACGTTTTCGACCCTGTTTGCGCGCTATAAAGGCGATTTCGCGGCGCAGCTGGCAGGCGCGGCAGCGATTGACACGCTCAAAGACGGCGACAGGGTGCTGATTGCGGAAGGGTGTTCGCACCATGTTACCTGCGACGATATCGGGCGGGTCAAAATTCCGAACTGGATGAAAAAATATACCGGCAGGGAACTGAAGTTCGAGTGGACGCAGGGCGCGGATTTTCCCGATAATCTGGAAGATTACGCGCTGGTGGTGCACTGCGGCGGCTGTATGCTGAACCGCGCGGAAGTGCGGCGGCGGATTAACGAATGCGCACGGCAGGGCGTTAAGGTTACCAACTACGGCATCGTGATTTCCAAAATGCAGGGCGTGCTGGAACGCGTGGTTAAAGGGATTGCCGATGCCGGCGCCACGGGCAGTGTCAGCGACACGGGCAGTATCAGCGATACGGGCAGTATCAGCGATACGGGCGAAGAGAGCGACTAGAGCAGCGCACGGGTATGGCGGCGCCATGGGCAGTGCTGTACTACGGGCGTGTGGGCGGCGACGGCTGCGGCTGGAGGAAGCATGGCCGTGCTGTGTTGCTGGTATAAAAAAAGCGGTTGCTCCATAAAGGAACAGCCGCTTTTCGGTTTAAAGACGTTTCTTACGCACGCCGTCTGAAAGCTCTGACTATCTCTTTTACGCCGTCTATCTTTCTTTGTCTGACGTACATAAATATAATCTTTCCTGCGCCGGGCAGCCTAAAGAGCCGGTTCAGGGGTTCGTCATAAAACGACCATCCGTGTCTGGCGTGTTCAAGAAAGATGTCCCCTGCATTGGGCAGCTGGAAAATCTGAAGCTGGATATCAAAGCAGAGAGGCTTTCCAAGCTTGACATATTCCAGAAAAATTTTTCCCGCGTCGGGCAAGTCAAAGATTCTGACTTGAGCGCCGTAGCAGAGTTCATGCCTGTGTCTGACATATTCAAGGAAGATTTTCCCTGCATCGGGCTGGTCGAACATTCTGACTTGGGCATCATAGCAGAGCCATCCGCCGCGTTTGACGGATTCCAGCATTATCTCGTCAGCGTAAGGCCGGTTGAGGATTTGGAGCTGGACTTTTTCCCGGAGGCCGTCTGGGTTGTGTTTGACGAATTCAAGAAAAATCTCTTTTGCGTCAGGCAGCTTAAACAGCCGGGGGAGAAACTTTACGTCGGGCAGTATGCCGTTTTTGGCGTATTCCAGCATAATTTCCGCCGTGTCGGATTTGGGCCAGAGGCGAAAGATGATGTACTCGACGCCGTAGCAGAGCAAGCCGCCGTGCCTGACATATTCGAGGAGGATTTTCTTTGCGCCGGGGCGCTTGAGTATCCGCCATTGCTCCATAGCTTCAAGCTCATGATTGCGTCTGACATATTCCAACATGTTTTCTGTTGCGTTTTCTTGAGAGAAGACGCCTAATGCTATTCTTTTCATAAAAATTTTAGATTAATTGTTCGACATAATTGTTTTCTTTATGAAAAAGGTATATCGCAAAGTTTTGCTAAATGCAAGCTTTTTTTGTCCTTTTTGTCTTTTTTGTGGCGGAGAGGTTGTGAGCGGTGCCAGCGGTACGGGCAGCGGCACGGGTATGGCGGCGTGCGACGGGAAGCGGTATTTGCCGCGCATAAAAAATGCCGGGGTGCGGGGGCGTTCCGGCATTGCCGCATCGGCGGCGAAAAGGCGGGGATTAAGCCCGGTCAAGGCTAGTCCCGGCTGTCCTTATATTCCGCGTAGCGTTTAACGAGCGTACGTATTTTGGCGGCGTCTTCCGGAACCATCGCGTAAAGCGGGATGGAAAACGGCGTGAACACGTTATGCCGGCACAGGTGCTGCATAAACGTCAGGCGGTATTCGGCGCCGGGAACGAGATGCAGGGCGATTATCGGACGGCGGGTCAGCCAGCCGGTATATTTTTCTTCGGCCAGCGCGACGTCGCTCCATTTCAGGAAAGCGTTGTGGTCGATTTTTATCCCTTCGTTGGTTACGACGGCCAGCTTCTGCGGGAATATCAGCACGAAGACGACCGAGGCGAGAGCCGCGAGCGACAGCGCCATGACCACAGTCATAAAGACGACCAGCGCCCAGCTTGTGAACAGTCCGGCACAAAGCATACAGCGGGTCAGAACCCAAACCAGGCAGGCAATGGCGGCGTAAACCACCGTAAGCAGGATTATCTGGCGACGTTCGTAATAGAAGACTTCTTCTTCCGCGGAGTGGAGAATCTGTTTCAGTTTCTGTTTGATTTCGCGGGCGGCCTTTTTGGCGGCGGCAGTGGTGGCCTGCCTGATGCCGGCTGCGGCGGCTTTGGCGCCGACGGGCAGCTTTTTGACACGGGCAGACATTGTATCGGCGGGAGCTGTGGCGGCATCCGCAGCGGGGGCTGCATTTGCAGTTTTCGGGAATGCGCCGTTAAGCGCGGCGGCTTCCGCTTCCGCCCGGCGGGCAGCCTTTTTGGCCTTGGTCATCGCTTTTAGCGCCTTACGCGCTTTTGCCGTTGCTTTGAGGGCTTTTCTGGCAGCTTTCTGCGCTTCGGTCTCGGCGGCTTTTTCCACGGTTTTCAGCGTTGCCTCCAACGTGCGTTCGACGATTTTTTTCGGCGCGGCTTTGGCTGCGGCGGGAAGCTTTTTGATTTTTTCGCGCACCGGGGCTCTGGACGCCGGGACGGGCACGGCATTGCCGGCAGCCGGGGAAAGCGCGTCGGACGAGCCTTCGGGGGGCAGCTGGGCTGCTGCTAAAGTCTCGCTTTCGGCCGCGGTTTCCGCCGTCGAAATCGAGGTTGCGGCGTGTGAGTGGGCTGCCGCCGGAATTGGGGCAGGGCGCGCGGGGGCTTTTTTCGGCGCTTTTTTCAACGCTGCTTTGGGTGCCTTGGGGGCAGCGGGTTTCTTTTTAACGGGTTTTGCCATTTTTGTCATCCTTTCAAAAAACAGATTTGCCGTTATGATAGCACGGAGAGGGTTAATGCCGGGTTAACGTGCGGTTCGGACGGAGGGGC
>ERZ824598.3686-NODE-3686-length-12739-cov-4.320877_pt1 | contig 12739 bp, 9 predicted proteins | sample MGYA00519934_ERZ824598 | MGnify/ENA primary metagenome ERZ824598 (study PRJEB31778, sample SAMEA3449177) | human gut metagenome | biome: human gut; feature: human-associated habitat; material: faeces | place: United Kingdom | collected 2010/2012 ... | reverse complement strand
TGCTGGTGGACAAGTATCAGGACACCAACCATATGCAGTACCTCTTAACATCCCTGCTTGCAGGCGGACATGAGAACATCTGCGTGGTGGGCGACGACGACCAAAGCATTTACCGCTTCCGGGGTGCGACCATCGAGAACATTCTGAACTTTGAAAAGCAGTACCGGGGCGCGCGGGTCATTCGTCTGGAACAGAATTACCGCTCCACGCAGGCAATCCTCACCGCCGCAAACGCGGTGATCGCCCACAACCTCGGGCGCAAGGGGAAAAAGCTCTGGACAGCCAATGCGCAGGGCGACCCCGTTCTGGTATACGAAGCCTCCGACGAGGGCAGCGAGGGCAATTTCGTCGCGGGGCAGATTCTGGCCGGTTCCCGGGGGAAAAACTTCAAGGACTACGCCATTCTGTACCGCACCAATGCCCAGTCCAACGCAATGGAATTTGCCCTGAAACGAAACGGCATTCCGTACCGGGTCATCGGCGGCACGCGGTTCTTTGACCGGGCGGAAGTCAAGGATATGCTGTCGTATCTGTGCGTCATCAACAACCGGGCGGACGACCTGCGTCTGGGGCGCATCATCAACAATCCCCCCCGCGGGTTGGGCGCGAAGACCATCGAGACCGCCCGGCGACTGGCGGAGGCCGAGGGAAAGCCGCTGTACAGCGTCATTTCGAAGAAGGTCAACGGCCAGATCGTTGCCGAAGAGGTGGAAGTTTATCCGGGCCGCACCTTCAATCCGACTTACAACAAGGTGTTCCCCATTCCGCAGCGGGCATTCACCGGCACGGTCTACCTGAAGCAGAACAAGGGTTATTAAACCATATTTAAGAACAGAAACGATTATGAAAATCAACAAATATATCCTCGGAGCAGGCGCACTGCTCTGCATGATGCTCCCGGCCGCGTCGGCACAGGCACAGGACGTCAAGCTGAAGTGCATGGAGTGGAACATCAAGTCGTTCGAATACGACGACAACTCCAATGCAGTCTATTTCGAAATCGCCGAGGCCATGGAAAAGATCAAGGCTGAAAACCCCGACATCGTCTGCTTCAACGAGTTCGAAACCGCGACCGGACGCATGAGTTCGGTCGAGAAGCTGACCGAATGCGCACAGTCGCTCGGCATGTTCCCGTTCTTCGTCTTCTCCTACAACAAGGACAACGGCGCCTACGGCAACGGCATTCTGTCGAAATACCCGATCGTCAATTCGGCTTCGGTACTGCTGGGCATGTACACCGGCGCCGACCAGCGTTCGGCGGGCTGGGCAGACATTCTGGTTCCGACCGACTCCAAACCCGAAGGGGTGAAGGTGCGCATCGTCTGCACCCACCTCGACGCTTTCGGCGGCGACGAGACCTGCTTGGGTCAGGCCAAAGAGGTCATCGAACACGCGATCGCTCCGGCCGTTGCCGAAAACATCCCCGTGCTGATCATGGGCGATATGAACTGCGGTCCCAGCTTCAGCGCAATCCGCGAGTATGAGAAGACGGGCACCCGGCTCTGCAACAACGACGGCACGTTCGGCGGTTACAGCAAGTTGGACTACTTCATCAGCTTCCCGCAGGGCAAATGGAGCTGCAGCGACTACAAAGTCGTCAAGGGCGACCGGCTCAATGTCATTTCGGACCACTACCCCATCGCAGGCACGGCCGTACTGAAGAATTAAGCGCGTATCAAACAGCTAAAAAAGTACAGAGATGAAAAACACGAAGAGATATTTATCCATTTTTCTGGCGCTCGCCCTTGCCGCCCCGGTCTTCACGGGCTGCGACAACGGTCTGGACGAGTACAAGTCGGGAGAGACGATCGCTCCCCCTTCGGACAAGTTCAAAGCCGAAATCCAGTTCGTATCGCGTCTGACCGACGGAGCGCTGGCCGGCAGCGATGCGGATTACGCCGCCATCGACAACTACATGGTCAATACGCTCGAAGGCCGCGGCAAGTCGTGGCTGACGGTGCTGGACCGCGCCGACGGCGCCAACCAGCCCAAAACGATGCAGACGGCCCTCAACACCAAGCGTTGGACGGCGTTCGCATTCAACCGTATCGCCAACAAGAGCTCCTATCAGGGCAGCATGCTCTATTTCAACGGTCCCACGACCGAGGTCAAGGGCACTCCCTCCGGTTCGGGATGCTACGTCACAGGTTTCGCACCGACGCTCAACGGCACCCGCACCGACAAGGACGAGGACGGCAACGTCACGGGAACGACCAACGTATCATTCGCCATCAGCTTCAACACGGCGCGTTTCGAAAATGCCGACCAGATCAACGCTTTCGGCGGCAAGAACGGCGTGCTGAGCGGACTCCACTACAAGAAGCAGAACCTGCTGATGATCGGCACCGTGAAAAACGACCTGCTCGGCGCGCTGCAGTCCGCAGCCGCGAATACGAACGAGGCGATTCAGGTCCGCGAAATCGTGAAAGGCCCGGCCTATACGATCTTCATGCTGGCCGACTCGCGCTTCTGGGGCTATGTCGACGTCGCTTCGACCTCGCTCGGCAACGGCATCGAAGCATACGGCATCCATGTGATGTGGTAGTATCCCACCGACTCCCTGCAGCAGCGGCGCACCGAAAGTGCGCCGCTCTTTTTGCGATAAATCCGGGAATAATCCATACCTTTGCGGAGGAAATACGAAACGCATGAAAAAAATCAACGTCATAACGCTGGGCTGTTCGAAAAACACCGTGGACAGCGAGCACCTGATGGCCCGGCTCGCCGCGGCGGGTTACGCGGTGCTCTTCGACAGCGACCGCACCGACGCCAAGGTCGTGGTGATCAACACCTGCGGATTCATCGGCGACGCCAAGCAGGAGTCGATAGACATGATTCTGCGCGCCGCGGCGGCCAAGCAGGCCGGAAAGATCGAACGGCTGTTCGTCGTGGGATGCCTCTCGGAACGCTACGCCGACGAACTGCGGGCCGAGATTCCCGAGGTGGACGACTATTTCGGCGCACGCACGTGGGACGGCATCGTCCGTGCACTGGGAGCCTCGGAGGACCCGGCGCTGGCCACCGAACGCCGTCTGACGACCCCGAAACACTACGCCTACCTGAAAATTTCGGAAGGCTGCAACTGGAAATGCGGCTACTGCGCCATTCCGCTCATCCGCGGCGCACACGTCTCCGTCCCGATGGAGGAGCTGGAGGAGGAGGCCCGCAAGCTGGCCGGGCAGGGCGTCCGGGAGCTGATGGTCATCGCGCAGGACACGACCTACTACGGCATCGACCTCTACGGCCGGCGGATGCTCGCCGAGCTGCTGCGCCGCCTGTGCCGCATCGACGGCATCGAATGGATCCGGCTCCACTACGCCTACCCCGCCGGGTTCCCCGACGAGGTGATCGAGGCGATGGCCTCGGAGCCGAAAATCTGCAAGTACCTCGACATTCCGTTCCAGCACATTTCCGATGCACAGCTCGCGTCGATGCACCGCCGCCACACTAAGGCCGAGGCCATGGAACTGATCGGCCGCCTGCGCGGGGCGATCCCCGACCTGGCGCTGCGCACGACGCTGCTGGTGGGTTATCCGGGCGAGACGGAGGCCGATTTCGAAGAACTGCTGGCGTTCGTGCGCGAGGTGCGTTTCGAACGGCTGGGCGTCTTCCCCTACTCGGAGGAGGAGGGAACCTGGTCAGCCGAAAACCTCCGCGACGACATTCCCGAAACGATCAAGCAGCAACGCGCGGAGCGCGTAATGGCCTTACAGAACGAGATTTCGCTCGAAAACAACCGCCGCCGCGTGGGGCGCACCGAACGGGTGATCATAGATTCGCGTCAGGGCGACTGGTATGTCGGCCGCACGCAGTACGATTCGCCCGAAGTGGACCAGGAGATCCTGATTCCCGCCTCGGAACGCCGCCTGCTGCGCGGGCACTTCTACGACGTGACGGTCACCTCGGCCGCCGACTACGACCTCTACGGGGAGATTGCCGCAAAATAATTTTTTGCTTTTTTGCGTTTTTTTCGTACCTTTGAAAAGTAAACCGGAACTTTACCCGAAAGTCATGGCCGACAAGAGCGTGATAACGAACATCGAAGCCCGCGTGCGGCAGCTGATCGACGACCACAAAAGGCTGTCGGACCTTTGTGCGGAACTGACCGCACAGCGCGACACGCTCCGCTCCGAGAAACGCACGCTCGAAGAGCGCGTCCGGGAGCTGGATGCCGAACTGGCGCGCATGCAGCTGACCGAAGGGCTTGCGGGCGGAGGCCGTAACCGGGAAAAAGCGCGGGCGCGCGTCAACCGTCTTATGCGGGAGGTGGACAAGTGCATCGCGCTGCTGGGCCAGCCGCTGGCGGCCCCGACGACGCAGGAGGCCGAATAAACGGCCCCGGGAAAAACGGCCGGAAGGCCGGAGAAGAGGACGACGGAATAAACGAAACGAAAAAATGGCAAAACAGGCAATAACCCTCAAAATAGCAGGCAAAAGCTATCCGTTCAACATCGAGAGCGGGAAGGAGGAGATGTACCGGCTTGCCGAACGGGAGGTGAACAGCTACCTCGCGCTGATAAAACAACAGAATATCAAGAACTGGAACGACCAGGACTACCTGTCGATGACCGCGCTGAAATTCGCCATCGCGAACGTCGGAATGCGGCAGAGCCGGGAGGTGGACGACGAAGACCTCCGACAGCTCGAAAAAATCGGCACGGAAATAGATGCGTATCTGAACGACCCGAAAAAGTAACCGGCCGAAGGCCTCCGCAGACGGAAGGCCGCGAGGGGGGGGGAAAGGGCGGAAACCGCCCGGAACGACACGCACCGTTCGAAAAACGTTCTTTTACATACAAGAATCTACCCGCATAGATTCCTTATAGCTTTGCGAAACTGAACATTTACTAAATTGGGGCAACTCAAGGCGTTTCAAAATCAGGCCTTACCACCCTCACGGGGAGTACGTTACGGCGTACCGTTGGAAGATTGCGATTGTCGGAGCCCCCACACATGACTGATCGGCAGATTCGTCAAACAAGATTAAGGAATCCTATGCGGTTTTTTTATGGCTACAATTAAAACCCTAATTAATAACTAAAAACAAACAAGCAAAGACCCATGTATAGTATCATTTTGGCTGCCTCAATCTCTGCCGTGGTCGCCGTCGCAATCTACGCGGTCGTAACGAACCTCGTGATCAAGACGTCGATCCGCAAGCGCCGCGAAGCCGCCGTCAAGGAGGCTGAAGCCGAGGGAGAGATGATCAAGAAGGAGCGCATCCTTCAGGCAAAGGAAAAGTTCATACAGCTCAAGAGCGAATACGACCGTCAGGTCAACGAGCGCAACCAGAAAATCGCCCAGAGCGAGCAGCGCGCCAAGCAGATCGAGCAGAACCTGCAAAACCAGCAGCGCGAACTGGAAAACAAACTCTGCGAGAACGACCGTCTGAAAGAGCAGATGCAGAACCAGCTGCAAATCCTCGAACACAAGAAGGAGGAGGTCGACCAGATGCAGCGCGAACAGAACGCACGCCTGGAGCAGATCTCAGGCATGAGTTCCGAAGACGCCAAGAACATCCTGATCGAGAACATGAAGGCCGAGGCCAAGACCGAAGCCGCCGCCTACATCAACGAAACGGTCGAAGAGGCCAAACTGACCGCCACGAAAGAGGCCAAACGCATCATCGTGGCGTCGATTCAGCGCGTGGCGACCGAGACGGCCATCGAAAACGCCGTGACGGTGTTCAACATCGAGAGCGACGAGGTCAAGGGCCGCATCATCGGCCGCGAGGGCCGCAACATCCGCGCTCTGGAGGCCGCGACGGGCATCGAGATCATCGTCGACGACACCCCCGAGGCCATCATCCTCTCGGGCTTCGATCCCGTACGCCGCGAAATCGCGCGTCTGGCCCTGCACCAGCTCGTCACCGACGGCCGCATCCACCCCGCACGCATCGAGGAGGTGGTCGCCAAGGTTCAGAAGCAGATCGAGGAGGAGATCGTCGAGGTCGGCAAGCGCACGACGATCGACCTGGGAATCCACGGACTGCACCCCGAACTGATCCGCATGATCGGCAAGATGAAATACCGTTCGTCCTACGGACAGAACCTGTTGCAGCATGCCCGTGAAACGGCGAACCTCGCAGGCATCATGGCCTCGGAGCTGGGTCTCAACCCCAAGATCGCCCGCCGGGCAGGCCTGCTGCACGACATCGGCAAGGTGCCCGACGACGAACCGGAACTGCCGCACGCAATCATCGGCATGAAACTCGCCGAGAAGTTCAAGGAGAAGCCCGAGGTCTGCAACGCCATCGGCGCCCACCACGACGAGGTGGAGATGACCTCGCTCATCGCCCCGATCATCCAGGTCTGCGACGCCATTTCGGGCGCACGTCCCGGAGCGCGCCGCGAAGTGGTGGAGAGCTACATCAAGCGTCTGAAGGAGATGGAGGACATCGCCCTTTCGTATCCCGGCGTGATGAAGACCTACGCCATTCAGGCCGGCCGCGAACTGCGCGTGATCGTCGGCGCCGACAAACTCTCGGACCAGGAGTCGGAGGGACTCTCGCACGACATAGCCAAAAAGATCCAGGACGAAATGACGTACCCGGGTCAGGTGAAGATCACCGTCATCCGCGAAACGCGGGCCGTTTCCTACGCAAAATAACCGTCACGACCCGGGTACGCCATCCGGCAGCGTCGGGCAATCCCAAGTCCCTCCCCTGATAAGGAGGGACTTTTCATGCACACACGTCCCGCCGACGCTGCGGATGAAAATGAAACCGCAGGGCAGGAGAGTTATTCAGAGACTTTTCATACCTTTACATCCATGAACAAGGAACTCGAACGATATATCGAACGGGAAATCATTCCCAGATACGAAGATTTCGACGCCGCGCACCGCACGGACCACGTCCGGACGGTCATTGCGCAGAGCCTTGAGCTGGCTGCACATTACGACGCGGACGCCGACATGGTTTACACCGTCGCCGCCTATCACGACACGGGTCTCGCAAACGGCCGCGAACGGCACCACATCGACGCCGGACGCATTCTTGCGGCCGACACCGAACTGCGCCGCTGGTTCTCCGAAGAACAGATCGCGGTGATGCGCGACGCCGTGGAGGACCACCGCGCCTCGTCGGACGGCGAACCCCGCACCATTTACGGCCGGATCGTGGCCGAGGCCGACCGGGTGATCGACCCCGAAACGATCATCCGCCGCACCGTGCAGTACGGGCTGGCGCACTGTCCGGAACTGGACCGCGAGGAGCAGTATGCCCGTTGTCTCGCACATTTGCAGCAGAAATACGCCGAAGGCGGTTACCTGCGGCTCTGGATCGCAGAGTCGGAAAACGCCCGGCGGCTCGAAGAACTGCGCGGCGTGATCCGCGACCCGCAACGGCTGCGGAAGATGTTCGACGCGGCGTTCGACACGGAGACCGCGGAGTAAATCCCGGGCGCCCCGCGCAACACCGGGCAAGAAAACCTTTTGCAGAGACCGCGCCGCACAGCGCCCTGCAAAACGACCCGTTCCCGAACCAGCCCGCCTCCGGACCGGCCCGCAAAAAAATCCCGGACGCCTTTTGCCGGCATCCGGGATTTGCGTTCGAAACGACGCGGAGTCTACTCGGTATCGTGCGGGAAATATTTCATGTACTGCACGCGCTGGTAGAAATCGCCCTCCGAGGAGCCGTAATCCATGCGTCCGCGGAATTCGTCGAGCGACTCGAAACCCTGGCGGGCGGCCCACGCGTCGATGAACCGGTTCATCTCCCCGATCACCTCGTAGCCGTATTTGTGGATCGCCGTGCAGACCTGCACCGCCGCCGCTCCGCAAAGCAGCGACTTGACCGCGGCGGCCCCGTCGTGGACGCCGGTCGAAACGGCGATGTCCAGCTGCGGGAGCGCATGGGCGCACAACGCCGTGCTGCGCAGGACGTTGCGCAGTTCGCCCGGCTCGCTGAACGGATCGCCGTTCACCAGGCACATCTTCTCGATGTCGATGTCCGGCTCGAAAAAGCGGTTGTAGAGCACCAGTCCGCCGGCCCCGCGGCCCAGCAGCGCGTCGCCGACCGACAGTACGTTCGTAAGGCGCATCGGCAGCTTCACCGACACGGGAATCGTCACCTCGGCGACAACCTTGCGCACGATGCCGGCATAGTGGCTCTCTATCTCCTGCGCCGAGGCCCGACGATCTGTCGGAAGCAGGAAGATATTCAGCTCCAATGCCGAAGCGCCGGCCTGCTGCATGGCCGCGGCATATTCGATCCACGCGTCGCCCGCGCCGGCGCAGTTGATGCTGCCGATGACGGGAATGCCCGTCTTGGCGGCATCGGAAACCAACTCCAGCAACTCCGCCTTATAGGCTTCACCCAGATAGCGTTCGAGGTATTCCCCGGCGTCGCCGTAACCTTCCATACGGTCGAGCGAGGCGGCCTGACGGTAAATCTGCTCCTCGAAAATTGATTTCAGCACCACGGCGCCCGCGCCGTTGCGCACGCACTGTTCGATGTTGGACACCGTGGCCGTATAGGGCGAACTGCTGACCACGATGGGACTGGAAAGGTCCAGCCCGAGATATTTCGCTTTCATAGAATAAATCGGTTGCGGTTTATGTTTATACGAACGGAATCTTCACCACTTCGGCCTTCACGGGTTTCTCGCGGATGACCACAGCGATTTCCGTGCCCGGCTTGGCATAGGCCGCCTCGACGTAACCCAACGCCACGCCGACTTTCAGGCAGGGCGACATGGTTCCGGAAGTGACATGTCCGATTTCGGTCCCGTCCGGCGCGGCGATCGCGTAGCCGTGGCGCGGAATGCCCCGCTCGACCATTTTCAGCCCCACCAGTTTGCGCCCCACGCCCTCGGCCTTGAGCCGCTCCATCGCGGCGCGGTCGATGAAATCCTTGCCCTCGGCGAATTTCGTGATCCACCCCAACCCGGCTTCGAGCGGCGACGTAGTGTCGTCGATGTCGTTGCCGTAGAGGCAGAAGCCCTTTTCCAGACGCAGGGTGTCGCGCGCGCCGAGACCGATGTTTTTCAGCCCGAACTCCGCGCCGGCCTCCCAGAGGGCTTTCCAGAGTTTGTCGCCGTCTTCGTTGGCGACGTAGATCTCGCAGCCGCCCGACCCGGTGTAACCCGTGATCGAAAGGATGGCGTCGCACCCGGCGACGGGCATCTTCTTAAAGGTATAATACTCCATCCCTTCCACCGGCTCGGCACACATCTTCTGCACGATCTTCATAGCCAGCGGTCCCTGCACGGCCAGCTGGCAGATCTCGTCCGAGGCATTGTAAAGCTCCCTGCCGTGGCCCGCCTCCATGCCGAAGGCCTTTCCCTCGGCGCAGATATGCTTCCAGTCCTTGTCGATATTGGCGGCGTTGACGCAGAGCATGTAGGTTTCGGCGTCGACGCGGTAAACCAGGATGTCGTCGACGATGCCCCCGCGGCCGTTGGGCATGCAGGTGTACTGCACCTTGCCGTCGAAGAGCTTCGAAACGTCGTTGGTCGTGATGCGTTGCAGCAAATCGAGCGCCCGGGGACCCTTGACCCAGATTTCGCCCATGTGGCTCACGTCGAAGACCCCGGCGCCGTTGCGCACGGCCATGTGCTCGTCGTTGATGCCCGTGAATTCGATGGGCATGTTGTATCCCGCGAATTCGGCCATCTTGGCGCCCGCGGCGATGTGGTACTTGGTGAATACGGTGGTTTTCATATGTAACGAGTGTTTGATGCAGGCTTCATGTATTCAAAATTCCTCCGAAATCTCCCGTTGGAAAGAGAGACTTGCAGCACAACAAATCATTCCGAACGGCGCTTCACGCCCAGGCGCGGACAGCGGTGGAACTCCTTCGTGCGGTCGAACAGGTAGCGGTAGGTGGTGTGCACCTTGTGGCGCGTAGCACAGACGTAGGTCTCGATCATGCGGTTCATCACGGGGTTGAAATCGCCGATCCACGCCAGCTCCATCGACTTGTAGGGATTCTTCGTCCGCTCGAGGAACTGCCAGTACTTGACCATGATGGCCGACTCGACGCCCTTGCCGTGGAACTCCGGCGTGATGCCGAAGATGATGCCGAAAATGCGGTCGCACGACTTGCGCACCTTCAGGTCCCACATCAGCCGCAGCTTCTGCCGCAAGCCGAATTTGCCGTTGAATTTGCCGATCAGGCGGTTCAGGTCGGGAACGGTGATGAAAAATCCGATCGGCTCTTCGTTGAAATAGGCGAAGAAAATGATGTTGGGGTCGATGATCGGTTTCATCTCCCGGACCATCTCCAGCGCCTCCTCCTGCGTCATCGGCTTGACGCCCGAGAACAAGGCCCACGCCTTGTTGTAAATGACGCGAAAACTCTCGGCGGCCTCCTCCAGATTGTTCATGTCGATGTTCTCGACCCGGTAACCCGGCACGGTGTAGAGACGCTCGGCGCGGGCGAAAATCTGCTTGTTGGCCTCCGAATCGTTCACCCGCCAGATAAAACTGTGCTGATTGAAATAATTCTTAAAACCATAGTTTTCGAACAACTCCTTGTAATAGGGCGGATTGTAGGGATTCTTGTAGAGGGGCTGGAATTCGTAGCCCTCGACCAGCAGCCCCCACCAGTCGCGCCGCTGTCCGAAGTTGATCGGGCCGTCCATGGCCTCCATGCCGCGGCTGGCCAGCCACATGCGCGAGGCTTCGAACAGCATGTCGGCGACCTGCTGGTCGTCGATCGACTCGAAGAACCCGCAGCCGCCCGTGGGCTGCTCCTCGATCGAAGCCTTCTCGCGGTTGTAGAACGCCGCGATGCGGCCGACAAGCTCGCCCCGGGCGTCGCGCGCCACCCAGCGGATGGCCTCGCCGTCGGCGAAAAGTTCGTTTTTCGACGGGTTGAAAACCTCGAGGACATCCACGTCCAGCGGGCAGACCCAGTTGCGGTTTCCCTTATAGATTCGTTTCGGAAAGTCCAGCCACTCGCGCTCCAGGGCGGGAGTGGTGACCTCCTGCAGGGTATATTTCTCCTTGTTCATCTTGTCTTGCGGTTATTTTCAGCGTTTCCGATTTCAAAGGTAACAATTTTTTCCTTATTTTTGTTGGTAGAACAAATTTAGCATCCGAATGAACAAAAGCCTGGAACAATACATGCCCGACGGGAGCAAAGTCCCCTACCGCTTCATGAAATACCGCATCCACAAAATCCTGCTCGTATGTTGCAGCTACGACGGGTACATCCTGGAGGAGGACGGGCACATCGAGTCGCAGATCAACCAGGAGTACATCGACCTCAACATGTCGAACCCGCCGTCGCTGACGCGCGTCAGCTCGACCGCCGAGGCGCTGGAGGCGCTGGACCGGGACGATTCGTTCGATTTCATCCTCACGATGTACAACGTCGGCGAACCCGACGTTTTTTCGTTCGCCAAGATCGTCAAGGAGCGGCACCCCAACACCCCCGTGGCGCTGCTGACCTCCTTTTCGAAGGATATTTACCGCCGCATCGAGGAGCAGGACCGCTCGGGACTGGACTACATCTTCTCGTGGCACGGCAACACGGAACTGATCATCGCCATCATCAAGCTGATCGAGGACAAGATGAACGCCGACGAGGACATCCGCGAAGGGGGCGTGCAGGCCATCCTTCTGGTCGAGGACTCGATCCGCTTCTATTCCACCTATTTACCGGAGATCTACAAACTGCTGCTGCTGCAAAACACCGAATTCCTGAAGGACGCCTTCAACGAGCAGCAGCAGGTGCTGCGCAAACGCGCACGCCCGAAAATCCTGCTGGCGCGCTGCTACGAGGAGGCCGTGGAACTGTACGAGCGTTACAAGAAAAACCTGCTGGGCGTGATCTCCGACGTGGGGTTCGTGCTCCGCCGCAACGACCCGCCCGAGAGCGAGAAACTCGACGCCGGCATCGACCTCTGCCGCCGCATCCGGGAGGATAACCCGCTGATGCCCGTACTGTTGCAGTCGTCGCAGGTGGCTTTCGGCAAACAGGCCGCGGAGCTGGGTGCGGGATTCATCGCCAAGAACTCCAAGACGCTGCTCTCGCAGCTGCACGACTACATCGCCAAAGAGTTCGCCTTCGGCGACTTCGTTTTCAAGGACCCAGACACGGGCGCCGAAATCGGCCGCGCGAAGGACCTGACGCAGATGCAGCAGATGATCGCCACGATCCCCGACCGGGCGTTCGAATACCACACCTCGCAGAATCACCTCTCGAAATGGCTCTACTCGCGGGGACTGTTCCCGCTGGCGTCGTCGATCCGCCAGTATAACAAGAGCCACTTCTCGTCGGTCGAAGAACACCGCCGCGTGCTGGTAGGACTCATCCGCGACTACCGCACGCTGCTCGGGCAGGGCGTCGTGGCGCGTTTCGACACCGAGACCTACTCCGACGCCGTGGCCTTCGCGCGCATCGGCGAGGGTTCGCTCGGCGGCAAGGCCCGCGGCTTGGCGTTTATGAACTCGATGCTTATGAAACACCGCCAGTACGACAAGCACGAAAACGTGCGCATCATGATCCCGCGGTCGGTGGTCATCGCCACGGAGTTCTTCGACGACTTCATCCGCCACAACGGACTGAAATACATCATCTCGCAGGATTTTTCCGACGAGGAGATCCTCTCGGAATTCGTCAGCTCGGTACTCCCGTTCCGGTTGCGCGAGGCGCTGAAAAGCTACATCCGCACCGTGCGCACGCCGCTGGCCATCCGCTCGTCGTCGAAGCTCGAAGACTCGCACTACCAACCCTTCGCCGGCATCTACTCGACCTACATGATCCCCTACGTCGACAACGAGGACCAGA
>ERZ824598.3672-NODE-3672-length-12783-cov-4.718102_pt1 | contig 12783 bp, 10 predicted proteins | sample MGYA00519934_ERZ824598 | MGnify/ENA primary metagenome ERZ824598 (study PRJEB31778, sample SAMEA3449177) | human gut metagenome | biome: human gut; feature: human-associated habitat; material: faeces | place: United Kingdom | collected 2010/2012 ... | reverse complement strand
CAGCGCGGCGTCCACGATAAAGTGACGGTGGATGAGCGCTGTCGCCAGAAGGCCCAAGATGGTGCCGGCGAGCGCCACGATAAACATGTCGAGCCAGCTGATCTGGTCGGCATAGCCCAGCATCCAGGCGCCCGGGATGGTAAACGCCAGGCCGCCGGCGACCATGGCGCCCGCGGACATGATGGTGTGGGTAACGTTGGCCTCGTTGAGGCTGGCGTTGCCCATGAGCTTCAGGAAGAACAGCGAAATGACGGCAGCGAAAATGATCGGCCAGGGGAGTGCGCCCATCTTGAGGGCGGTGTAGGCCGAGCTTGCCGTGATGATCACGCAGCCAAGGACGCCGATGACGACGCCGCGCAGCGTGAGTTGCCCGCGCATCGAAGCGCGGTTCGAGGGATTGCTCATATAAAACTCCTTTGCGTATATCCGCTTCCCCCGGGAGCGCCGTTACGGATACGGCGCGGGAAGTCGGGTTACCAAGGGCCGCCGCGTGAGCTCGCAAACGACCGCGCACCAGTATAACCGCAAGCTAGTCATTTCGGGATGACTGGTTTAGGTAGGCGATATACTGCTGGGCAGACGAAAGGAGCGCCGACGATGCTTAATGGGTGCGCATATATATTGACGGTCGACGTGGGCAACACGTTCATTCGCTTTGGCCTGTTTGCAGAGGATTCGGCCGCGGCGCAGGAATGTCCGCTTGCGACGTGCGAGATCACCACGCCGTCGAGCATCACGGCAGACGAGGCGCGCATGCGTCTCGTGCAGGTCATGGCCGCACTGGCGGCCGATGCGGGCATGCCGGGCGCGCTTGTGTCCACGGCTGCTGTGCTGAGCTGCGTGGTCCCGGCGCTCGAGCGCCCGTGGAAGGCGGCACTTTCCCGTACCTGCACGGGGCGCGTGCTCACGGTGGGGCCGGGACTTAAGACCGGCATGCCCGTGCACTACGACGATCCGGCCGAGATCGGTCCCGACCGCATCGCCGACGCCGTGCTGAGCGAGAAGATCGACCATCTCGAGACCGTTGCGGGCAAAATTTTCCGCGAGGTCGAGGAGCATCCCGAAAAGCAGCATCAGGCCGCGACGTTCCTCAATTACTACCTGCCCACGACGCTCAAGCTGCTTGACAGCTACGCCAAGTTTGAAGAGGCGGGCATCGAGGGTGAGAATCTCTCCCGCGCGCAGGAGCGCATCGAAGAGACGATGGATGCCCTCATCAAGGGCTTTGACAAGCAGCTCGACGATTTGTACCGCAACGAGGCGATGGACATCGACAGCGATATCCGCGTGATGGAAAATATGCTCCGCCGCGACACGGCGAGCGTGGAGGACGATTTCGGCCTCGACGGCGCGGCAGTGCAGCGCGCACCGGACGAGGAATAAGGTACTGCACCGCTCTCATACGCTCTATGAGGAGAAAGGACAAGAGGCATGAAACAAACCGGCAGACGATTTGACGCCGCAGCCTTTTACGGCGGCACGAACAGCGAGGCCTACCGCTATCTCGGCGCGCACCGCACGCGGCGGGCGGGAAAAGACGGCTACGTGTTCCGCGTGTGGGCGCCGAACGCCGCGCATGTGTCCGTCGTGGGCGATTTCTGCGGCTGGAACGGCTACGCCCACCCGATGGAAAAGAACGCGGACGGCTTCTGGGAGTGCTTTGTGCCGTCCCTCAAGCGCTACGATACCTACAAGTTCGCCGTGACGGCACAATCGGGCGAAACGGTCCTCAAGGCCGACCCCTACGCCTTCCACGCCGAGACCCGCCCCGGTACGGCCAGCAAGCTCTATGACCTCGGCGGCTACCGCTGGGGGGATGACGAATGGCGCGCGAGCCGCGCAAAGGCGCCCCTTGACCGCTCACCGCTCAACATTTATGAGGTCCACCTCGGCTCATGGCGGCGGCACGAAAACGGCGATTTTTACGACTACCGCACGCTCGCGCGCGAGCTGGCGGATCACGTTCTGGACCTTGGCTACAATTGCGTCGAGCTCATGCCCGTCACCGAGTATCCGCTTGACGATTCCTGGGGCTATCAGTGCACCGGCTATTTTGCCGCAACGTCGCGCTACGGCACGCCCAGGGACTTTATGTACTTTGTCGACCATCTGCACCAAAAGGGCATTTCCGTCATTTTAGACTGGGTGCCGTCGCACTTCTGCAAGGACGCGCACGGCCTCATCGACTTTGACGGCACGCCCTGCTACGAATACGCCGACCCCAATAAGCGCGAGCACGAGGGCTGGGGAACGCGTGTGTTCGACTATGGCCGCAGCGAGGTGAAGAGCTTTCTCCTTTCCTCTGCTGCGTTCTGGCTGCGCGAGTTCCATGTGGACGGCCTGCGCGTGGACGCGGTCGCGTCGATGCTGTACCTCGACTATGGCCGCGAAAATGGCCGTTGGACGCCAAACATCAACGGCGGGCACGAAAACTTAGAGGCCATCGACTTCCTGCGCGCGCTCAACGAGACTGCGTTTTCCATCGACCCCAACACATTGATGGTCGCGGAGGAGTCGACCGCGTGGCCGCTCGTTACGCGGCCCGCCAAGGATGGCGGCCTCGGCTTCAACCTCAAGTGGAACATGGGCTGGATGAACGACATGTGCCACTATTTGAAGCTTGACCCCTGGTTCCGCCAGTTCCACCACAAGGACATCACGTTCTCGCTGATGTACGCCTTTTCGGAGAATTTCGTCCTGCCGATCTCGCACGACGAGGTCGTGCACATGAAGGGGTCGCTTCGCGGCAAGATGCCGGGGGATGACTGGCAGCAGCTCGCGGGCGTGCGTGCGTTTACGGCGTACCTGCTCGCCCATCCGGGCAAGAAGCTCACGTTCATGGGCGCGGAGCTCGGCCAGTGGCACGAGTGGGATTTTGCCTCTCAGCTCGACTGGTATTTGCTCGAAAACAAAGAAAATCAGCAGACCCAGCGGTTTTTCAAGGACATCAACCGCTTTTACTTATCGCAGAGCCCGCTTTGGGACATTGACTTTTCGTGGGAGGGCTTTGAGTGGCTCGTCGCCGACGACAACCACAACAACGTCGTCGTCTTCGTCCGGCGCGACCGGAAAGGCCGCGAGCTCATCGCGGCGGTCAACTTCTCGCCCGTCGGACGCGCGGACTACCGCTTCGGCGTCCCGCCGAAAAAGACGTACCGCGAGGTGTTTACCACCGACTTTCCCGCATACGGCGGCACGGGCGACTGGCGCAACGAAGGAGAGCTTTTGACCGAGTCCATCCCCTCGCACGGCAAGCCCTGCTCGCTGTGCGTGACCATCCCGCCGCTCGGCGCGGTGTTCTTCGCGGGCAAGGGTGAATGGCAGGAGGAGAAAGAACCGACAAGTGAGCCGTCCGAGCTGTGACCGGACGAGAAGAAACAAGGAGGAGAGAACAAGCGTGAAGAAAGAATGTATCGCTATGCTGCTTGCCGGCGGCCAGGGCAGCCGGCTCTACGTGCTCACGGAGAATATGGCGAAGCCCGCCGTGCCGTTTGGCGGCAAGTTCCGCATCATTGACTTTCCGCTCTCAAACTGCGCCAACGCTGGCATCGACACCGTCGGCGTTCTGACGCAGTACCGCCCGCTGGAGCTCAACCGCTACATCGGCTCGGGCCAGCCGTGGGATCTCGACCGCGCGGACGGCGGCGTGCACATCCTGCCGCCGTATCAGAGCGCGGGCGGTGCGTCGTGGTATAAGGGCACGGCCAACGCCATCTTCCAGAACATCGGCTTTGTCGACATGTACGACCCCGAGTATGTGCTCATCCTCTCGGGCGACCACATCTACAAGATGAATTACGCTAAAATGCTCGCTCACCACAAAAAAACGGGCGCGGACTGCACCATCTCCGTTATGGAGGTGCCCTGGGAGGATGCGCCGCGCTTTGGCATCATGGATGTGGACGAAAACGACACGATCACGGAATTTGAAGAAAAACCCGCGCATCCCAAGAGCAACCTGGCGTCGATGGGCATTTACGTCTTCACGTGGAAAAAGCTGCGTGAGTACCTCATCGAGGACGAGAGCGACGGGGCGAGCAGCAACGACTTCGGCAAAAACATCATCCCCAAGATGCTGCAAAACGGGGAGAAGATGGCGGCGTACCGCTTCTCCGGCTACTGGAAGGATGTCGGCACGCTCGACTCCCTGTGGGATGCGAACATGGATATGCTCGCGACCGGCAGCGGGCTTGACTTACTCGAAAAGGACTGGCCGATCTACGGCCGCTCCGTCTCCGCGCCGCCGGCGTATTTGGGCGTCAACGCGCATGTGGAGCACAGCGTCGTCGCACGCGGCTGCACGGTCGAGGGCGAGGCGGAGAACTCCGTCCTCTCTGAGCGCTGCACGGTGGAGGAGGGCGCAAGCGTCCAGTACTCCATCCTGATGCCCGGCGCGGTCGTCAAAAAGGACGCGCGCGTCTCCTACGCCATCATCGGCGAGAACGGCGTCGTCGGCGAGCACGCCTTTGTCGGCGCGCCGCCCGAGGCGGTGCCGCCGGAGCAGTGGGGCATCACGGTGCTCGGCCCCGGCGCGGCGGTCGCGGATGACTATGTGCTGCCTGCCAACCGCATGCGCAGCGTGGACGGAAAGGAGGCGGTACGATGAACGGACTGCACGGCATCATCTTTGCCTATGAAAAGGCTCCCGGCCTTCGCGAGCTGACCGAAGCGCGCATGCCCGGCTCTGTGCCGTTCGGCGGGCGCTACCGCGTGGTCGACTTCATGCTCTCCAACATGGCGGGCGCGGGCATCACAGACGTCGGCGTTGTGCTGCACGGCAACTATCAAAGCCTGCTCGACCACATCGGCAGCGGCAAGACGTGGGACATGGCGCGCAAGAACGGCGGTCTCAAGCTGCTGCCGCCCTTTGCCGACGCGCGCAAGTTCGGCGTGGAGGAATTCCGCGGCAAGATGGAGGCGCTCTCGGGCGTGCGGTCGTACCTGCACGAGATCCGGCAGAAATACGTCGTCCTGTCCGACAGCGACCTTATCATCAATCTGCCGCTGCAGAAGGTGCTGGACGCGCACATCGAAAGCGGCGCGGACATCACCTGCGTCTGCACCGAGAGCGGCCAGTTTGTGGAAAACGCCACGTATTTCACCGTCAACGAGGCGGGCCGCATCACCGAGACGCGCTGCGCGCCGCACAAGGCGAGCGGCTGCCGCAGCTTGGAAATTTATCTTCTGAGCCGCGACCTTCTTATCTCCCTTGTGGACGAGTGCGCTGCGCAGGATAAATACAGCTTCCGCAGCGACGTTCTCGGCGGTATGGGCGATCAGCTCGACCTGCGCGCCTTCCTGTGGGACGGCTTTGCTGCGCAGCTGCGCACGGTGCGCGAATACTATGAGCGCAGCATGCAGCTGTTAGACCCTGCCATTCGCGCAGAGCTCTTCTGCGCCGAGCGGCCCATCCTCGCTAAAGAGGATGACGAGGCAGCGTCCTACATCGCGCCGGATTCGCGCTGTGTGGGCTCGCTCATCGCCGACGGCTGTCAGATCGAGGGCAGCGTGGAGGGGAGCATCCTCTTCCCGGGCGTCAAGGTCGGCAAGGGGAGCCAAGTCAAAAACTGCATCCTCTTTAAGAATACCGTGGTGGAGGAGGGCGTGACGCTCGGCTGCGTCATCGCCGACAAGGACGTCCACATCCGCCGCGGCGGCACGCTGATCGGACACGAGAGCTACCCGCTCGCCGTGAGCAAGGGCAGCATTGTATAAAAGCAGCAAACAGAAGAAAGGAGCTTGCAGATGAACATTTTGTATGTGACGAGCGAGGCGGTCCCCTTTTGCAAGACGGGCGGCCTTGCCGACGTGGCCGGCAGCCTTCCGCAGGCGCTCGCGGCAAACGGAGACCGCGTGAGCGTCATCCTGCCGCTTTACGAGCGCGTGAAGGACAAGTGGGGCGAGCAGCTCCACTTTGAAAAGTGGACGTTCGTGCGCCTTGCGTGGCGCAGCGTCTACTGCGGGCTCTTTTCGCTCGAGCGCGACGGCGTCACGTGGTACTTTGTCGACAATGAGACGTATTTCCGCCGCAGCGAGCTCTACGGCTACTATGACGACGGCGAGCGCTTTGGCTTTTTCTCCCGCGCGGTGACGGAACTGCTCAAGTCCCTGCCGCAAAAGCCCGACGTTGTCCACTGCAACGACTGGCAGAGCGCGCTTGTGCCCATCTACATCAGGGATGAAGCCGTGCGCGACGACTTTTATAAGGGAATCCGAACCGTCATTACGGTGCATAATATCGAATATCAGGGCCGCTACGGCAGCCGCACGGTCGAAGACCTGTTCGGCCTGGACCATGGCTGGTTCGACGGCGGCACGATCGAATTCGGCGGCGATGTGAACCTTTTAAAGGGCGCGATCGTCACGGCGGACGCCGTGACCGCCGTGAGCCCGACCTACGCGCAGGAGCTCAAGTACGCGTACTTTGCCCACGGGCTGGAAAACGTGATGAGCATGAACGCGCGCAAGCTCCACGGCGTGCTCAACGGCATCGACATGCAGCGCTATGACCCGTCGCGCGACAAGAGCCTCGCAGCGGCGTATTCGCCCGATGACCTTGCCGGAAAGAAGACGGACAAGGCAGCGCTCCAGCGCGTGCTGGGGCTGCAGGAACGGCCCGACACGCCCATCCTTGCGATGGTCACGCGCCTTGTCTCCCACAAGGGGCTTGACCTGGTGTGCGAAACGCTCGACGCATTTATGGGCAAGGACGTTCAGTTCGTCGTGCTCGGCAAGGGCGACGCGAAGTACGAGACGTTTTTTGAGTACGCCAAGCAGCGCTACGGCGGACGCATGGCCGTCTACCTCGGCTATTCCGAGCAGCTCGCCATGCAGATCTATGCGGGTGCGGATCTCTTCCTGATGCCGTCGAAGAGCGAGCCGTGCGGGCTCTCGCAGATGATCGCGATGCGCTACGGCGCGGTGCCCATCGTGCGCGAGACCGGCGGATTAAAGGACACTGTCCATGCGTATGAAGCCTGGAACGGACAGGGCAACGGCTTCACCTTTGCCAACTACAACGCTGGCGACATGTGCCACGTGATCTGCGAGGCCATTGACCTTTACCATGACAACAAGGGCGCCTACGCGATGCTCCAGCAGCGCGGCATGACCGCGGATTTCAGCTGGACGCGCTCGGCGCAGGAATACCGCAACATTTACGAATCCATCTGCCGATAAAGAAAAGGAAAACGATCTATGACCATTGACTCTGTGAAGAAAATGAAAGACGCGCTGTGCGAAAAGCTGAAAGTCAGCTTCGGCAGCACCGTGGAGGAGGCGAACGATGCGCAGATGATGCGCGCGAGCGCCCTTGTCCTGCGCGACGTGATGGCCGAGCGCAGCGTGGACACCATGCGCGAGACCCGCGAGGAACACCGCCGTCAGGTGCACTACCTGTCGATGGAATTTCTGATGGGCCGCAGCCTGATGAAAAACGCCTTCAATTTGGGCGTCGGCGAAATTCTGACCGAAGCGCTCGACGAGCTGGGCTTCCGCGCAGCGGACATCTTTGAAAGCGAGCCCGACGCGGGCCTCGGCAACGGCGGCCTCGGCCGCCTGGCCGCGTGCTATCTCGACTCGATGACGACGCTCGACATCCCCGCCGCGGGCTATTCCATCTGCTATGAGCTCGGCATTTTCCGCCAGCGCATCGTCGACGGCCAGCAGGTCGAGCTGCCGGACAACTGGAAGGACCTCGGCGGCGCGTGGCTGCTGCCCAAGCCGCAGGAGACCGAGACCGTCCGCTTCGGCGGCACGGTCCGCCAGTTCTGGGACGACGGGCGGCTGCACGTTGTGCCCGAGGGTGAGACCGAGGTGCTGGCCATCCCCTGCGACATGGAGATCGCGGGCTACGGCACGAAGCATGTCAACACGCTGCGCCTCTGGGACGCGAAGTCCCCCGTGCCGCTCGACATGTCGCTCTTTTCACAGGGCGAATATCTGCGCGCACAGGAGCAGCACGCGATGGCCGAGACCATCGCGAAGGTCCTCTATCCCGAGGACAACCATCCCGAGGGGAAGAGCCTGCGCTTAAAGCAGCAGTACTTCTTCGTCTCCGCGACCGTGCAGTCCATTGTGCGCAAGCACATCGAGGTCTACGGTACGGCGGCGAACTTCCACGAAAAGAATGTCATCCAGATCAACGACACGCACCCCGCGCTCGTCATCCCCGAGCTCATGCGCATCCTGATGGATGATGCGGGCCTCGACTGGGACACGGCGTGGAACATCACGACGCACTCCGTCGCTTACACGAACCACACGGTGCTTTCCGAGGCGCTCGAGCGCTGGCCGCAGGAGTTGATGCAGTCGCTTCTGCCGCGCGTGTGGACGATCATCACCGAGATCGCGCGCCGCTATCAGGAAAAGATCGAAAACTACTACCACGACGAAGCCAAAACGCGCGAAATGGCCATCATCTGGGACGGTCAGGTCCGCATGGCAAACCTGTGCATCGCGGGCGGCATGGCCGTGAACGGCGTGAGCGCTCTGCACTCGGACATCCTGCGAAACGACGTTTTCAAATACCAGTGCGCGATGGAGCCGGAGAAGTTCAAAAATGTGACCAACGGCATCGACCACCGCCGCTGGCTCGCGCAGATCAACCCGCGGCTCGACGAACTCGTGCGCGCGCTCGCGGGCGGGGATGAATACCTCCTGCACCCCGAAGCGCTTAAAAAGCTCGAGGCCTATGCAGACGACACCGCGGTGCTGAACCGCCTCGGCGAGATCAAGCGCGCGAATAAGCTCGATTTTGCCGCCTACGTCAAAAAGACGCAGGGCATCGTGCTCAACACCGACGCGATCTTCGACGTGCAGGTCAAGCGCCTGCACGAGTATAAGCGTCAGCTTTTGAACGCGATGCATATCATCTACCTCTATCAACAGCTGCAAAACGACCCGAACCGCGCCATGCAGCCGCGCGTGTTCCTGTTCGGCGCGAAGGCCGCGCCGGGCTACGCGGTCGCCAAGCGCATCATCCGCCTCATCAACTCCCTTGCCGCTGAGATCAATGCGGACCCCATCTGCCGCGACAAGCTGCAGGTGGTGTTCCTTGAGAACTACCGCGTGTCGCTCGCCGAGCATCTGATGCCCGCGAGCGAGGTGAGCCAGCAGATCTCCACCGCAGGCAAGGAGGCCAGCGGCACGGGCAACATGAAGTTCATGATGAACGGTGCGCTGACCGTCGGCACGCTCGACGGCGCGAACGTCGAGATGCACGAGAGGCTCGGCGACGAGAACATGTTCCTCTTCGGCCTGCACGCCGACGAGGTCGTGCGCCTCAAGCGCGAGGGCTACGCCCCACAGAAGCTCTACGCGCGCGACGAGAACCTGCGCGCGGTGATCGACAAGCTCAAGGCGGGCTTCTCAGACGGCGTTTCCTACGACGATCTCGCCTCGCGGCTGCTGATGAACGATGAATACATGCTCTTGCAGGACTTCGCGTCCTACTGCGCCGCCGAGCAGCGCATGGCAGACGCCTACGCAAGAAGCGAGGAATGGAACCGCATGTCGCTCATCAACATCGCCCGCAGCGGCATCTTCGCCGCCGACCGCGCCGTCGCGCAGTACGCGGATACGATCTGGCAGGTACCGCACAAATAAAGATTTCAAAAGAGGGACAGCTTTGCTGTCCCTCTTTTGATTTTTACAAAGAAGTGGCTGTGCCACTTCTTTGTAAAGATTCGCTTCGTTCTGCGCCTCGGTTGTCCGATTTAAGCGGACAATTCGACGCTCACTTCGCGCAAAGTGTTTTCTGCCACGCACATGTCGCGGCAGAAAACGGATTACGTAGATTTCACGCCTGCGGGCGTGAAACTCTGCGAGGCTTTTGGAACTTTTTTGATGGTTCTTGCGTCTAAAGGAACAACTACTGATGAGGAGGACTCTGCCATGAAGAAGCTACTCTCCCTTGCCCTTGCGTGTTTGCTGCTCTTTTCGCTCTCGGCCTGCGGGCGGGAACCGAAGGAAGAGGTGAGTGACGAAAAGCCTGTGATTTATCTATATCCCGAGCAGGAGACGGATGTGCGTGTGACGCTTGATCTTGCGGGCGAGCTGACGTGCGCCTATCCCGCCTACGGTGACGGCTGGAGCGTCCGCGCCGCGCCGGATGGCACGCTGACGGATGAGGACGGCCAGACCTACCGCTACCTCTACTGGGAGGGCACGTCGGGGACGGATTACGACTTTTCGACCGGCTTCTGCGTCGCGGGAGAGGATACCGCGGCGTTCCTCGAGAATGCGCTCACACAGCTCGGCCTTAATCGCGAGGAGGCGAACGAGTTTATCATCTACTGGCTGCCGCAGATGCAGGACAACGCCTACAATCTGATTTCGTTCCAGCAGGACGTTTATACGGATTCTGCCAAGCTCACGGTCGATCCCGCGCCTGACACGCTGCTGCGCGTCTTCATGGTGTGGCAGCCATCGGAAGAATTTGTCGACCTTCCCGCGCAGGAGCTTTCCGCGCCCGAGCGCACGGGCTTCACGGTCGTCGAATGGGGCGGCTGCGCGGTGCAGTGATAAGAAAGGAGCGTGGGAGATGAAAAAGAGACGCTGGGCGATCATAGCGTTTGCCGTGATCTTTGCCGCGGCGTATGTTGCGATGGGCTATTGCATTCCGGCCTTTCGCATCAAGCTGGAAGCCGACGGCTGGACGTATTTTCTCGCCAGCCTGCAAGCGCTCGCGCCGGTGAAGCTGATCTTTTCCACTGTTCTGTCGCTCATTGCGGCGTTGGCCGTGTACAACAGCGGAGTGTTTCGACAATAAAAAAGAGGGCTTGCAAAGCAAGTCCTCTTTCTTTATACGATCAACTGTTTACAGATTCTTGCCGAGCTCGTAAGCGGCGGTCAGGTCTTCTTCGTGAAGATCGTCCGCCGTGGAGCAGCCGCCGACATTCAGCCTGCCCACGATCTCCCAGCCGAGATAGTCGGCCATGAGGTCAAACGAAGCGTTCGCGCCGGAGGCAGTCTCTTGATCCTCATCGGCCATCGCGGTGAGGAAAACGGCCTTCTTTTTGCCCATCAGCGCTTCATTGTTGGCATAAAAGCGGTCGATGACCGCCTTGAGCTGGGCGTTGATGTCAAAATAATAGATCGGCGAGACGAAGATGACCGCATCGGCCTCGGGAAGGTGCGATTGAGCTCCTTCATGTCGTCAGCCTCGAATGTGCACTCACTGGTGCGGACGCACTTGTCGCAGCCGATGCAGGGGTGCACGTCCTTGAACGCCGCGTCGAAGCGGAAGACCTCGTGTCCCGCGCTTTCCGCGCCGCGCTGGAACTAATCGGTCAGCGCAGCGGTCGTGCCATGCCTGTGCGCGCTGCCGGTGACGATGACGATTTTCATATTGCTATCCTCCATCCATGGAATTAGTACGATGATTGTACCATAGCTTACCCCAACTGACAAGCAACCGGCGGTCAAAAATTGCCGCAGCCTGCGCATTGAGAGAAAAAGTGCACCCGAAATTTGCCGTATTGACAGCCATGATATAATCATACACGACTGAAAATATGAGAAAACAGAGGAAAACGCTATGGAATTCACACAGGGCGTGCGCTTTGACTCTCTCGGACTGACCGAAGAAGTCCAGCGCGCACTGAAAAAGAAAAATATTGAAGAGAGTACCCCCGTGCAGGCGGGCTGCATCCCGCCGATGCGCGAGTGGAAGGACGTCATCGCCAAGGCGCCCACCGGCACGGGCAAGACCTTTGCCTTCGGCATCCCCATCATCGAGCATATCGAGCCCGGCAGCGAGGAGACCGAGGCTGTCATCTTAGCGCCCACGCGCGAGCTCGCCATGCAGATCACGGCGGAGCTGCGCGACCTTTGCGTCTATCTTCCGGGCGTGCGCATCGTGTGCCTGTACGGCGGCGCGCCCATCGGCAAGCAGATCGACGCGCTCAAAAAGCACCCGCAGATCGTCGTCGCGACGCCCGGCCGCCTGAGCGACCACATGAAGCGCCGCACCGTCAAGCTCGACAACGTCAAGACCGTCGTGCTCGACGAGGCCGACCGCATGCTCGACATGGGCTTTATCCACGATGTGACGCGCATTCTGGACAAGCTGGCTTCCCGCCGCAATCTCGGTATGTTCTCCGCGACGATCTCGCGCGAGGTCATGGACATCAGCTGGATGTACCAGCGTGACCCTGAGGAGATCACCGTGCAGGCCAAGGAGGAGAATAAGCCCGACATCGCGCAGTACCGCATCGACGTGGGCCAGAACGACAAGGCGCACGTCATGGCGCAGATCATCCGCGCCGAGGGCCACGAGCGTGTGATGGCGTTTTGCAACACGAAGGGCATGACCGAGCGGCTCAAGGCGTTTTTGATGATGGAGGGCCTCGAGGCCGACTGCATCCACGGCGATATCCCGCAGAAAAAGCGCGAGGCCGTCATGGCGCGCTTCCGCCGCGGCGAGCTGCCGATTTTTGTCGCGACCGACGTGGCCGCCCGCGGCATCGACGTCGACGACGTCGATGCGGTGTTCAACTACGACGTGCCGCTTGAAAACGAGTATTACGTCCACCGCATCGGCCGCACGGGCCGCGCCAAGCGCCGCGGCGTGGCGTACACACTGGAGTCGGATTATCCCTCCGGTATGAGGTTGGATGGAATCGCCAAGTTCACCGGCAATGAGGTCAAGAAGGCACATCTGGATGCGGAGGGGAAGTTAGTCGAAGACTAATAGAGCTTTATGCCCCTGCACCGTGCAGGGGACACGATTAAGGGGGATATTCTCTTTCCTCGGAAAGAGAATATCCCCCTTTGACCCCC
>ERZ824598.3670-NODE-3670-length-12790-cov-3.336945_pt1 | contig 12790 bp, 7 predicted proteins | sample MGYA00519934_ERZ824598 | MGnify/ENA primary metagenome ERZ824598 (study PRJEB31778, sample SAMEA3449177) | human gut metagenome | biome: human gut; feature: human-associated habitat; material: faeces | place: United Kingdom | collected 2010/2012 ... | reverse complement strand
CGCCTGCGGCTCGGACTCACTAAGGTTCGGGACGAGCTTTCGCACTAAATTCATCTGTCGCCTGACGGCTCGGATTCATTAAGTGCTCAATGCCTATTCAACAGTTACAGACTTAGCCAGGTTTCTTGGCTGGTCAGCATCATATCCCCTAAACAGTGTTACATGATAAGCAAGTAACTGTAATGCAACAGTAGAAGCAAATGTTGCAAACAGGTCGTCTGTTGCAGGAACCTGAATCAAATCATCATAGATTCCTTCGTAATTACTCATATCTTTATCTGTTACTACGATCACATGAGCACCACGAGCTTTTACTTCTTCAACGTTTGCCATTAATTTTGGTAAGACATTTTCCTGTGTAGCGATCGCAATAACAGGTACACCTTCTGTGATCAGAGAAATTGTTCCATGTTTCAATTCTCCGGCACAGTATGCTTCTGCATTTACATAAGAGATTTCTTTTAATTTTAAGCAGGCTTCACAAGCAATACCGTAATCTAATCCTCTTCCAAGATAGAAAGCTGAGAATGTATCTTTGATCTTTTCTGAGATTCCTTTGATATAATCATCCATCTTTAAGACTTCTTCAACAGTTCCGATCGCCTGTTCAAATTTATCACAGAAATCTTTCATCTGTTCATCTGTCATTAAGTTGTTAACTTCTGCAAGTTTTAATGCGATCAGATACATACCTGCACACTGTACAGAGAACGCTTTTGTACTTGCAACAGCAATCTCAGGACCTGCATGTGTATATAATACATAATCACTTTCACGAGCAATACTTGATCCTTTTACGTTAACGATAGAGATCGTTTTTGCTCCACGTTCATTTGCAAGACGAAGTGCAGCAAGGGAATCAGCTGTTTCACCAGACTGTGTGATGACAACAACTAAAGTATGTTCATCTAAGATCGGATTCATGTAACGGAATTCAGAAGCTAATTCAACAGTTACAGGAATACGGATCATAGCTTCAATCAGATGTCTTCCAACTAATCCTGCATGCCATGCAGTACCACAAGCTGTTACGATCACACGGTTTACACCTTTAAAGATATCATCAGAGATGTTATCTGCACTAAAGTCAGCGTGACCATTATGGATACGAGGCATGATCGTATTATGAAGAGCCTCTGGCTGATCATAGATCTCTTTTTGCATAAAGAAATCATATCCGCCTTTCTGGGCAGCTGTTGTATCCCAGTCAACATGAAGCATCTTAGGTTCTTCAACCCCACCATCCATTGTGTATAATGTAATACTGTCAGCTTTCATGACAACGATATGTTCTTCAGGTACTACGAAATAATCTTTTGTATATTTTAATAATGCAACCATATCAGAAGCGATGAAAGAACCATCTTCTGTATGAGATGCTACTAATGGACTTGCATTTCTCATGCAATAGATCTCTCCTGGATGATCTTTGAACATAACACAGAAACCATAAGCTCCTTCTAAAGCTTTATCAGCTTCTTTTAATGCTGCAAATGGATCTCCATCATATAAAGAGTCGATCAGCATTGCTGCAACTTCGGTATCTGTTTCAGAAATAGCAGTAAATCCTTTTGTTTTTAGGGAAGCAGCTAATTCTTTGTAGTTTTCAATGATTCCGTTATGGATCAGAGTTACATTTCCAGATACATGAGGATGTGCGTTAACTTCTGTAACACCACCATGAGTTGCCCAGCGAGTATGTCCGATACCGCATGTTCCAGCAAGGTCAGCAGTAGCTTCAACTTTCTCACGAAGTGTTGCAACTTTTCCAGTTGTTTTTACGATCTTAGTTTCTGATCCATTATTTACTGCGATTCCGGCACTGTCATATCCTCTGTATTCTAACTGCTGTAATCCATCAACTAAAATTCCAGGTGCCTGTAAGTTTCCAGTAAATCCAATAATTCCACACATAATATAAATCTCCTTAAAATTGCGCAAAGAAAATAAAAGGAAGTATAGATATGTAAAAAACTTCCAAATAAATCTTTTGTTTTCTTTTTCTAAATCATATGCGGTTTTGTCCAGATTATACTGCCTCTGTTTCATGATCACTCATGGGTTTACTCAGTATATCACGTAGTCTGGAGCTGCGGGAAAGCATCCGCCGAATCTTTCGATCACTTTCCTCCTCGTTAACCTTCCTATCAGAACCTCATCGGTCTGTTTCCGTATCAGGAAGGTGCATGGCGCTTAAATTCTGTATAACTCCCTTCGAACATATTTTGTCAAAAACTCAAAACCCAAAGTTTTTAACGTTAGTGATTTTAACACGGAATATCTATGAAGTCAAATAAGAACGTGGTATTTTATAAAAACTTAATAAGTTTTGGGCGAAAGTGTTACATTTTAATAAAGATTTAAGAAGTTATAACTAGATACTTTCTGTTTTGAATGATATAATATTATGATAGCGAAAAAGAGCAAAGGAGAAAAGCATGAAAACTTTTTTTAAGAATATCGGGAATACGATCGTAAAGAAGCTTCGAAAACATCCATTGATATGTAATTTTGTATTGTCAGTTGTGCTGGCGTTTGTATTGGAAGTTTTGGGACGTCAGACATTTGATCTTAGTGCTGTGGGATTTGTGGATCAGAGAAGTAAGATGTTTTTATATAGTATCTTTATTATTTTGGTAACATACTCTGTGACACTGATTACTAAGAGACGACTATTTTCCTATATAATAGTAACACTGCTATGGAGTATCGTTGGAATCGTAAATTTTATGATGCTCAGTTCAAGAAAAACTCCATTTACGTATGTAGATATTACGTTGATGAAGTCTGTATTGCCAGTTATGAATAATTACTTCTCGCCACTTGAGATTGGAGCAATGGGAGCATTGTTACTGATCGCATTGGTATTGTTAGTAGTGGCTTACATGTATCTTCCAATAGAAGAACACTTAAACCGTAAGAGCGGATTTATAAAAGTTATAGTGATCATAGCAGTATTTTCGGGAGTTACTTCTTATGGATTTAAGAGTGGAATGCTGGTAGATCAGATCCATAATATCCGAATTGCATTCAGTGATTATGGAACACCGTATTGTTTCAGTATTACAGCCTTGAAGAATGGAATTGATAAACCATCAGATTATTCAGAAAAGAAGATCAAGAAGATTGAGAAACGAACACAGAAGAAGGTTGCAAAGATGAAGAAAGAAAAGGTAAAGAAACCAAATATCATCTTTGTACAGTTGGAATCACATTTTGATATTACGCAGGTCAAAGGAGTTAAGTTTAACAAAGATCCATTACCAAATTTCCATAAGTATATGAAAGGGTATTCCTCTGGACAGCTTTCTATGCCGTCTTATGGGGCAGGAACAGCAAACTCTGAGTTTGAACTGATCACAGGAATGAATCTGGACCATTTTGGAGCAGCAGAATATCCATATAAAACAGTGCTTCAGAATACAACGACAGAGAGCATGGCGACGGTATTGAAGAATTACGGATATAAGGCACACGCGATCCATGATAACAGTGCGGCATTTTATGATCGAGATCTGGTATTCTCACAGCTTGGTTTTGATACATTTACAACAAAAGAAAGTATGAACATCAAGAAATGGACAGAAAATGGATGGGCAAAAGATCAGATTCTGACCGGTTGTATTATGGATAGTTTGGATTCTACGAAGGGACAGGATTATGTTTATTGTATTTCTGTACAGGGACATGGAGATTATCCAACAACACAGATCATCGAGAATCCGGAGATCACGGTTGAAGGAATTGAGGATGAAGCACTGAAGAATAAATATACTTATTATGTCAATCAGGTTTATCAGATGGATCAATTTGTCGGGAAACTGGTCAAAGCATTACAACAGCGTGGAGAACCAACGATTCTTTGTATGTATGGAGATCATCTTCCAAGTTTGGAGATCGAAGATGAAGATCTGACATATGGAAATAAATATCAGACAAGTTATTTTATGTGGGATAATATTGGATTGAAGAAGAAGGACGGAACGATCGAGGCGTATGATCTTGGATCAGAAGTTCTGAATAAGTGTAATATCCATACAGGACTAATGAACAGTTTTCACCAGACAAGAAAAGGTACAAAAAATTATCAGAAAGACATGAAAGAGCTTCAGTATGATATGTTGTACGGAAAACAGTATGTATGGAATCAGGAGAATCCATTTAAGGCAACGGACCTTCAATTTGGAATCCGGCCGCTTACGGTGACGAAGATATATGAGACAAAGGACAGCATCTTTATCGTAGGAAACAATTTTACGAATTTCTGTCAGGTATTTGATGGCGATGTAAAGATCAATACAACCTACCATAATGAACATCTTTTGGAGGTATCGAAGAAAGATCTCAAAGACGGGGATACGTTTAAAGTGAGTATCGTCAGCAAGGCTCTAAGGGTACTAAGCAGTTCAAATGAGTATGTTTATCAAGAAAAAAGTGAAAAATAACGCAAAGATGCTTGTATAACGCGCAAATCTTATGCTATAATAGGTAAATGTTTGTGAAATTACAAAAAAGATAATAATTTTTAGGAGGATCTATACAGATGAGTTTGCAAGTGGAAAACTTAGAACATAATATGGCAAAGGTAACAATTGAAGTTGAAGCAGCGAAATTAGATAACGCTATCAAACAGGCTTTTAACAAGAAAAAAGGACAGTTTAATGTACCTGGATTCCGTAAAGGAAAAGTACCTTTCCAGTTGATCGCAAAAGAATACGGAGTTGAAATCTTCTATGAAGATGCAGCAAACATCTTAATTCCAGACGCTTATGCAGAAGCTATGAAAGATACAGATTTAGAGATCGTTTCAAGACCAGAAATCGATGTTACTCAGTTAGAGAAAGGTAAAGACTTTATCTTCACAGCAACATTTGCATTAAAACCAGAAGTAACTTTAGGAGACTACAAAGGAATTGAAGTACCTAAAACAAGAGTTACAGTGAAAAAAGACGAAATCGAAGAAGAATTAAAGAAAGTTCAGGAACAGAACGCAAGAGAGATCACAATTGAAGATCGTGCAGTAAAAGACGGCGATATCTTAACAATTGATTACTCTGGATCTGTTGATGGAGTAAAATTCGAAGGTGGAACAGCCGAAGATCAGACATTAGTAATCGGATCAGGAGCATTCATCCCAGGATTTGAAGAACAGTTAGTAGGAAAGAATTTAAACGAAACAGCAGATATCAACGTGACATTCCCAGAAGAATATCATGCACCTGATCTTGCAGGAAAAGATGCTGTATTTACAGTAACAGTAAAAGCAATCAAAGAAAAAGAACTTCCAGAATTAGATGACGAATTCGCAGCAGAAGTATCTGAATTTGAAACATTAGAAGATTACAAAGCAGATATTAAAGAAAAGATCCGCGATAGAAAGAAAGAAGCAGCTAATACTGAAAGAGAAAACAAGATCGTAGATGCAGCTGTAGAAGCAGCTACAATGGATATTCCAGAGGCTATGATCGAAGAACAGGTTCAGCAGATGACAGATGAATTTGCTCAGAGATTAAGCTATCAGGGACTTTCTATGGAACAGTATTTAATGTTCTCTGGAATGGATGCACAGAAATTCGCAGATGACTTAAAACCACAGGCAGTTAAGAGAATCGAAACACGTCTGGTATTAGAAGCAATCGCGAAAGCAGAAGATATCACAGCAAGCGAGGAAGACTTCAAAGCAGAACTGGAAAAGATGGCAGGAATGTATCAGATGGAAACAGAGCAGCTTGAAAAGATCATTCAGGGAGCTCAGAAAGACCAGATGATGGATGACATCGCAGTACAGAAAGCTGTAGATTTCCTTGTAGGTGAAGCAAAATAAGCAAGGCATTTTATAACTTTATGTTCTATTTGACAGACATAAATAAACTGCCTTAACTATCATTAGGAGGATGCAAGGATGAGTTTAGTACCTTATGTCATTGAACAAACAAGCAGAGGAGAAAGATCTTATGATATTTACTCCAGACTGCTGAAAGAAAGAATCATTTTCTTAGGAGAAGAAGTGAATGATGTCACAGCAGGACTTGTGGTTTCTCAGTTATTATTCTTAGAATCAGAAGATCCAGATAAAGACATCAATTTATATATCAATAGCCCTGGCGGTTCTGTAACCGCCGGAATGGCAATCTATGATACGATGCAGTATGTGAAGTGTGACGTATCCACAATGTGTATGGGAATGGCTGCCAGCATGGGAGCGTTCCTGTTATCTGGTGGAACAAAAGGAAAACGTCTGGCTTTACCGAATGCTGAGATCATGATCCATCAGCCATCTGGAGGAGCACAGGGACAGGCAACAGAGATTGAGATCGCAGCAGAACATATTCTTAGAACAAAGAAGAAATTAAACACGATCTTAAGCGAGAATACAGGACAGCCATACGAGACAATCGTCAAGGATACAGAACGTGATAACTGGCTCACTGCACAGGAAGCACTGGAATACGGCCTGATCGATAAGGTTATGGAAAATAGATAGTGATAGAATAGTGGGGTGATCTGGTGGCAGGTTATAATGACGAAAAAAAAGTATTAAGATGTTCTTTTTGCAATAAGACACAGGACCAAGTCCGCAAACTGATCGCGGGACCAAAGGGTAAGAATGTTTATATTTGTGATGAATGTATTGACATTTGTTCTGAGATTATTGAAGAAGAATTTGAACAGTATGCAGAGAATGACGGAGAGATCAATTTACGTAAGCCAAAAGAGATTAAAGAATTTCTAGACCAGTATGTTATTGGACAGGATGAAGCAAAGAAAGTACTTTCCGTAGCTGTATATAATCATTACAAAAGAATTTTAATGGGTGGAGACTCTGATGTGGAATTGCAGAAGAGTAATATTTTAATGCTTGGACCAACAGGTTCAGGAAAAACATTATTAGCCCAGACATTAGCAAAGATGTTAAATGTACCATTTGCGATCGCAGATGCGACTGCTCTTACAGAAGCAGGATATGTTGGTGAGGATGTTGAGAATATTCTTCTTAAGATCATTCAGGCAGCAGATTATGATATTGACCGTGCACAGTGTGGAATTATCTATATTGATGAGATTGATAAGATCACAAGAAAGTCTGAGAATACATCGATCACAAGAGATGTCTCTGGAGAGGGTGTGCAGCAGGCATTATTAAAGATCATTGAAGGTACTGTAGCGTCTGTGCCGCCACAGGGAGGAAGAAAACATCCTCATCAGGAATTTATTCAGATTGATACATCCAATATCCTGTTTATCTGTGGAGGAGCCTTTGACGGATTAGAGAAGATCATCGAATCAAGAATTGGCAAGAAATCTATTGGATTTGGAGCAGATGTATTTGGGCAGAAGGAAACAGATCTCGGTGAGCTGTTAAGACAGGTATTGCCAGAAGATTTTGTGAAGTTTGGTCTGATTCCAGAGTTCATTGGACGAGTTCCAGTGAATGTATCTTTAAATCCATTGGATGAAGAAGCCTTAGTGCGCATTTTGAAAGAACCAAAGAGTGCTCTTGTGAAACAGTACCAGAGATTGTTCGAGATGGATGGTGTGAAACTTACGTTTAATGATGATGCATTAATTGCAATTGCCAAGAAAGCATTAGAACGTAAGACAGGTGCCAGAGGACTTCGTGCGATCATGGAAGGTGTGATCATGGATTTAATGTACGAAATCCCATCACAGACAGATGTATCAGAGTGCCTGATCACAAAAGATGTCGTAGAAGGTAAAGAAAAACCAATGATCGAACATTCTGGAGTGAAGGTGAAAGCCGCAGTGCCAAAGAAACGGGTAAAGACAAGCAATCATGGTGAGATTGCATAGATAGATTAGCCGAAATAAAAACTGCTTTCATGCAAGAGATTCTTGTGTCAAAGCAGTTTTTCTTCATGTCTGATGAAATTTACAGACAAATAATTCAGAAATGAAAGGAAGACTTGAATGAAAAAAACACTACCAATGCTTCCACTGAGAGGCAAGTATATATTTCCGAATACAGTCATTCATTTTGATGTATCACGAAGCCGTTCTGTAAAAGCAATTGAAGAAGCTATGGAACATGATCAGATGATCTTTTTAAATAATCAGATCGATCCGACGGCAGAAGACCCAGGAATTGAAGATTTATATCGTGTAGGAACACTGGCAAGGATCAAACAGGTTGTAAAGCTTCCAAAGAATATTTTGAGAGTTTTTGCAGAAGGATTATTTCGTGCAGAGCTTTCTGAAACTGTTGAGTACGAACCATTCTATAAAGTAGAGGTTTTATATGATCATGTAGAACAACAGTCATTTGAGGAATTTGAAAGAGAAGCATTTCTTCGAATGATCAAAGAAGCATTTGAAGGTTATGCGAAAGCCTGGCCACATTTGGATCAGAATATAGTAAATTATATTTTATTATTGACAGATGTGGAGATTCTGGTGGACGAACTTGCAACACATATTCCATTTTCTTATCCAGAGAAACAGAAACTTTTGGAAGAAATGGATCTAAAAGAGCGCTGTGAATTAATGCTTGTCATGCTGCAGGAAGAACTAGATGTTCTGAAATTGAAGCAGAAGATCCAACAGAAAGTTAAAGTGAATATTGACAAAAATCAGAAAGAATATGTGCTGCGAGAGCAGATCAAAGTGATCCGTGAGGAACTTGGAGAGACGAATGTAGAAGATGAAGCGGATGAATTTATGGAGAAACTTAAGAATCTAAAAGCGTCCGATGAAGTTAAAGAGAAGCTTAAAAAAGAGATATCGCGTTTTCAAACAATGGGAAATCAGACACCAGAAAGCTCTGTGTTAAGAACTTATATTGAGACAATGTTTGAAGTTCCATGGGAAGAGATGAGCGAAGATTCCACAGACTTAGATCATGCACAACAGGTGCTCGATCGAGATCATTATGGAATGGAAAAAGTCAAGGAACGTGTTTTGGAATATTTAGCAGCACGTGCTATGAGTGGAAAGAAAGATGCAGCGATCCTTTGTCTTGTAGGACCTCCAGGAACAGGAAAGACATCTATTGCCAGATCAATTGCGAAAGCAACGAACAAAAAATATATTCGTTTATCTCTTGGCGGCGTCAGGGATGAATCAGAGATCCGTGGACATAGGAAAACTTATGTTGGAGCGATGCCAGGACGTATTGTTGAAGCATTAAAGAAGGTAAAAGTTAGAAATCCGTTAATGTTATTGGATGAGATCGATAAGACAGGGAAAGACCAGAGAGGAGATACCGCGTCTGCACTGCTTGAAGTATTAGACCCGGAACAGAATGAACATTTTACAGATCATTATCTGGAAGTTGCATTGAATTTAAGTGATGTCTTATTTGTTGCAACGGCCAATGACCTTTCTACGATTCCAAGACCACTGCTTGACCGTATGGAGATTATCGAGGTATCAAGTTATACAGAGAATGAGAAGTATCACATTGCGAATGACTATCTGGTAAAGAAACAGATGGAAGCAAATGGATTAAATGATACACAGATTCACTGGAAGGAAGATGCCCTGAGATTTCTGATCACAGATTACACAAGAGAAGCAGGGGTCAGAAACTTAGAGAGAAGAATTGGACAAGTTTCGAGAAAGGTAACAAGAGACATCTACCAGAAGAAACACAGAAAAGTAACGATCACAAAGAAAGTGATCAAAGATTATCTTGGAAGACCTGTTTATGAATGGGAAAAAGACACACTAAGAGATCATGTCGGAATTGTTCATGGACTGGCTTGGACAGCTGTTGGTGGGGTGACATTAAAGATTGAAGTAAATGTTATGCCGGGAAAAGGAGCGGTTCAGGTGACAGGATCCCTTGGAAATGTCATGAAAGAGTCTGCACAGGCGGCAATCAGTTATATCAGAAGCCAGAGTAGAAAATATAAGATCAAACAGGATTTCTTTGAAAAACATGATATACATATTCATATTCCAGAAGGAGCCGTGCCAAAAGACGGACCATCTGCTGGAATTACGATGACAACAGCCGTTTTGTCAGCGATCACAGGTAATAAAGTCTGTGGAAATCTGGCAATGACAGGGGAAGTTACGATCCGCGGAGATGTTCTTATGATCGGTGGATTAAAAGAAAAGCTTCTCGCAGCAAAACGGCTTGGAATTACAAAAGTACTTGTTCCAAAATCAAATGAAAAAGATGTCAAAGAGTTTGAAGAGGAAGTTGTCGAAGGACTTGAGATCGTCTATGTAAAAACTATGACACAGGTGATCAAAGAAGCATTTGTACATTAGATCGAAGGAAATAGAAACTGGAGGCAGTGATGAATTACGAAGAAGCAATGAATTTTATACAAAATACGAGTAAATTTGGAAGTGTTTTAGGACTTGATAATATCAAAGAATTATTAGAAAGACTTGGAAATCCACAGGATCAGCTTAAAGTGGTTCATATTGCCGGAACCAATGGAAAAGGATCAACACTTGCATTTCTTGCAGGAATCTTCAGAGAAAGTGGATATCGTGCGGGGAGGTATGTCTCCCCGGCATCTTTTTGCTACGAAGAGAGATTTCGCATCAATGAAGAGAACATTTCGAAAGAAGATCTGTGCTTTTATATGGAAAAAATAAAGAAAATTTCAGATGAGATGGTGAGAGACGGGATGTCACATCCGACAATGTTTGAGATTGAAACGGCGCTCAGTTTTCTTTATTTTCTCGATAAAAAAGTGGATGTTGTGTTATTGGAAACAGGAATGGGTGGCAGACTTGATGCAACGAACGTAGTTAAGAAACCGATCGCGGTGATCATTGCATCGATCGGAATGGACCATATGCAGTTCCTTGGAGACACGATAGAAAAGATCGCAGCAGAAAAAGCGGGAATCATAAAAGAAGGATGTCCAGTTATTTCATATAACAATCAAGAATCCGTAAACGAAGTGATCAAGGAAAAAGCAAAAGAGATGCACTGCAAGGTTACTTTTGTAAATTCGGAAGGAATCCGTGTGTTAAGTGAATCTTTAAATGGGGAGAGCTTTTCTTATCGCTCATCTGATGGAAGATGGTATGAAAAGATAGAAATCCCGCTTCTTGGAAGACATCAGATCAATAATGCTGCCTTGGCATTAGAAGCATTGAATACGATAAGAAATTATTATTGTATCAGTGAATTTCAGACAGAAGATGGATTACGCAAAACAATCTGGAGAGGCAGGATCGAGATCTTAGAAAAGGACCCACTGGTCATTTGTGACGGAGCACATAATCCGGATGGAGCGAAAAGTCTGTTAAATTTTTTACAAAATAATTTTACAAATAGACGATTAATCTATATAATGGGAGTGTTATCAGACAAAGACTATGAACAGATGATACAGATCCTTACGCCGATGGCAGCAAAAGTTTATACGGTAGCACCAGATAATGCGAGGGCCTTATCAAGCAAAGATCTTGCAGAATGTGTAAGAAAATATCATCATGATGTAGAAGAAAGACAGAGATTGAAAGAGTGTCTTGAAGAGGTAAAACAACAAGCAGATAAAGAAGACGTGATCATAATCTGTGGTACATTATCATTTCAGAATGAATTAAAATAGAGGATAGAAACAGTGGAAAGATTCCAAAAGATCGTATGGCATGAGAAATACAAGGAGACATACGAGAGACTACAACAATTAGAAATAGATCGAAAGTTTTGCGGTCATGATATAGAACATTTTTTGTCGGTGGCAAGAATCAGTTATTTGATGATCCTTGAAAAAAGACTTCCTGTGTCCAAAGATATCATTTATGCGACTGCATTGCTTCATGATCTTGGGAGAGCTGATCAGTATGAAAAGGGAATTTCTCACGAGGAAGCGGGAGCGATTCTTGCCGAGGAGATCTTAACGGACTGTGGATATACCAGAGAAGAGAGAAAGTTTATGACAGATACGATCTTAAGGCATAGAGATATGAAAGAAGAAAGCGAAAGTTTTGCATCAATCTTTTATCGTGCAGATAAACTTTCAAGAGATTGCATCCACTGCAAAGTAAGACAGGAATGTTATTGGCCGGAAGAAAAGAAAAACAACAAGTATATATACTAGGAGAGATGCTATGATTATTGGAAATAAGACATTTGATACGAAACATCATGGATACATCATGGGAATTTTGAATGTGACACCAGATTCATTTTCAGATGGAGGAAAATATGATCATTTAGATGCGGCACTAAAGCATGCTGATGAGATGGTCAGAGATGGAGCAGCGATCATTGATGTTGGAGGAGAATCTACAAGACCTGGATACACGTTGATCTCTGATGAAGAAGAGATCGCAAGAGTCACACCTGTGATCGAAGCATTAAAAAAGGAATTTGATGTGCCAGTATCCCTAGATACTTATAAATCAGGAGTTGCAAAAGCGGGAATCGAGGCTGGAGCAGATCTGATCAATGACATCTGGGGGCTTAAGTGGGATGGAACTATGGCTGCAGTTTTAGCAGAAACAGGAGTTGCTTCTTGCTTGATGCATAACCGTAAGGATACAGATTATAAGGATTATTTAAATGATGTGGTAGCAGATTTAGATGAGACGATGAAGATGGCAAAGGAAGCTGGAATCAAGAAAGAAACGATCATGCTGGATCCAGGAATTGGATTTGCCAAGGATCTTGATCAGAATTTAGAGCTTATGAACCATCTGGAGTTATTAAATCAGTGGGATGTACCAGTTCTTCTTGGAACATCTAGAAAATCCATGATCGGTTTAACGCTGGATCTTCCATCAGATCAGAGAGTAGAAGGAACTGTGGCAACAACGGTCAGTGGATATATGAAAGGATGCAGATTTTTCAGGGTTC
>ERZ824598.3647-NODE-3647-length-12847-cov-2.998671_pt1 | contig 12847 bp, 11 predicted proteins | sample MGYA00519934_ERZ824598 | MGnify/ENA primary metagenome ERZ824598 (study PRJEB31778, sample SAMEA3449177) | human gut metagenome | biome: human gut; feature: human-associated habitat; material: faeces | place: United Kingdom | collected 2010/2012 ... | reverse complement strand
TTTTGTTTTTTATACAAATTTATATTGTCATAAATTTCATGTATAGCAATTATAGCCAAAAATATTCCAAAACATTTTTTTAATATATTTACATTTATTTTCACTGCTATATTTGCTCCAATAATTGCTCCTAAAATACCATATACTGCTAATATAGTTCCTAATTTCAAGTCTACATTTTGGTCTTTTATATTTATTATAATAGCAATTATTGATGTAGGAATAAAAAAAACTAAATTTGTTGCTTGTGCTATATGTTGCTCAACTCCAAGCATATTCGTAAGTAGAAATATTAATATTGTTCCTCCTCCCATACCTGTCCCACTAATAATTCCAGATATTACTCCTATTAATATTTGCGTCATGCTCTTTCTCCTTCTATTTAGTTATGCTTTTAGCATTTTATATGAAGCATAAATTAAAAAAATTGTAAATGCTAATTTTAAATACTTTGATGGTAGTTTTTTTAATGCTTTTGCTCCTATATATCCTCCTATTGTTCCTCCTATTGCACATAATGCTGCTGTTTTCCATTCTATATAATTGCCTTTATAATAAAAGAAACTACTTGTTATTACCATTGGTAATATGCAAAATATTGATGTTCCTCTTGATTTTTGTGCATCCATTTCTAACAGATATATAAATGCTGGTACAAGTATTAGTCCTCCTCCTGTTGAGAAAAAACCACTTATAAATCCAGCTAATAACCCAATTATAATCTTCTTTAAAAAATTTTTAATCATAAAAAAACCTACTTTTAATTAGTAGGTTTTCCATTTTTTTGTTTTTTATTTATTTTATTTGAAATTTATTTTGTTTTATTCAATATTTTCATCTTTTATATAATATTTTGTTCCTAACATTTTATCTGGTAAATATTGTTGTTCAACCCAATGTCCTGGAAAATCATGTGGGTATAAATAACCTTCATGATAACCAAATTGTTTCATTTGTTCTACTGGAGCATTTCTTATATGCATAGGAACTTCTCCAGTGTCTTTTGAAGCTACATCTTCTAATGCTCTATTTATTCCTAGATATGTTGCATTTGATTTTTTTGATGTTGCTACATATACTGCAGCCTCTGATAATATTATCCTAGCTTCTGGCATTCCTACCATATGTACTGCTTGCATTGCAGAATTTGCAACTACTAATGCATTTGGATTTGCAAGTCCTACATCTTCTGAAGCACATATTACTATTCTTCTAGCTAAAAACATTGGGTCTTCTCCGCCATTTAATGCTCTTGCTAAATAAAATATTGTTGCATCTGGGTCAGAGCCTCTCATTGATTTTATAAATGCACTAATATTATCATAATGGCTATCTCCCTTTTTATCAAAAATTGCTTTTCTTGTTTGAATACAGTTTTTTATAACTTCATCTGTTATATGTATGTAACCATCTGATTCCATATTTGTTGTAAGAACTGCTATTTCTAGTCCATTTAATGCTGTTCTAACATCTCCATTTGAAATATTGGCTAATTTTCTTAATGTACTATCTTCTACTTTTATGCTATACTCTGCCAATCCATCTGCTCTTGTTAATGAGTTTTTTAGTATAGTAAAAATATTTTCTTCTGTTAATGGTTCTAGCTTTATTACCATTGACCTAGAAATTAAAGCTTTGTTTACTTCAAAATATGGATTTTCTGTTGTTGCACCAATCAGAATAATTAATCCGTTTTCGACAAATGGTAATAATGCATCTTGTTGTAATTTATTAAATCTATGAATTTCATCTATAAATAAAATACTTTTTCCTGATGGATTTATCATAAAGTTTTTAGTTTCTTCAATTACTCTTTTTATATCTTGAACCCCTGCTGTAACAGCATTTAATTTATAGAACTTATACTTAGTTGTCTCACTAATTACTTTTGCTAATGATGTTTTTCCACATCCCGGAGGTCCAAATAATATTATACTAGATAATCTATCTGCCTTTATTGTTCTATATAAAATCTTATCTTTTCCTAGAACGTGTTCTTGTCCAACATATTCATCTAATGATTTTGGTCTCATTCTAAAGGCTAGTGGTTCGTTGCTATTCATTTTTCCTCCTCCTTTTAGGGAAAAGGGAATGCCCTTTTTTTCCCTATCTTATATTTTCCTATTATATTTTTCAATATTTGTTATTTTCCTAAAATTGATAATCCTTTTCTTATTATTTCCTCTGTAGACATTTCTTCTGTTACTAATTTATCCAAGGCTTTTTCTATTTCTTTTTTGTTAAAGCCTAATACTTGTAATGCAGACATTGCTTCATCTACATTTTGTTCATGTTCTAGTCTTTGTTCTAGTTTTGTTTTTGTGCCACTTATACCTTTTGACACTTTCGTTAATTCTTGTATTTGTTGTTCTTTCTTTATTTTATCTTTTAATTCAAGTATTATTCTTTGTGCTGATTTTGCTCCTATTCCTGGTATTTGTGTTAATGTTTTTATATCTTCTGATATTATAGCCAATGCAAATTCTGTAGGTTCACACACATCAAGCATTGTTATTGCTGTTTTTGCACCTACTCCACTTACTGATATTAGTAATTCAAACATTCTTAATTCTTCTAATGTATTAAATCCAAATATACTAATATCATCTTCTCTTACTTTATAAAATGTATGTACTTTTACTGTTTCTCCTATGTTTCCTAATTTTTCTATTCCTGATTCTGACATAAATACTTTGTAGCCTAGTCCTCCAACATCTATTACTATGTACCCAGTCATCTTCATTTCTAGTGTTCCTTTTATATATGCTAACATGATTTTTCTCCTTTATATATCGTAAAAATAAGTTGCTTCTAAGTCTGCTTCATGCATTAATAATGCTAATGGATATTTTTTATATGCTGCTCCGATTGTGTTGTATAATTCTTTTGGTTCTGTGTAACCCATATGCCAACGAATTGAATATTTTTCTTCTGGTGTTAATTTTATATATTCTGTTATCATCATTACTGATTTTTCTCCATGTCCATATGGTATTGTATCATCTATTGTGTAATATGGTACTTTTTCCCATACTCCTAATGCGTTTTTTGCATTTCTATAGTCTACTTTGTAAAAATTTGCTTTACATAAATCATGTAATAATGGTACTAATATTAATGTTTCTGGGTTTACGTTCATTGGTTCTATATTTGTTTCTACTTTGTGTTTTAATATTTCATATACTTTCATACTATGTTCTACTAGTCCACCTTCATAGTCTCCATGAAATCTTGTACTTGCTGGTGCTTTGAAGAAGTCTGTTTTTTCTATAAAGTCGATTAGTTCATCTATTCCTTCTCTTTTTACTTGTCTTAATAATTCTAAAAATTGTTCTTTCATATTTTCACCTTTCCTTGACTTTTTGAAATTTATATTTTATAATATATTTAGAAAATAAGAGACCACAAAATGTGGTTGCAAATGTTTTAGTTTTTATAAACCATATCTCCATCGGCAAGCAGAGATATGGTATTTTTATTTGCTCAGAATTTTAGCTAATGCTATAATTAAGGCAAATGTGATAATAGTTTCTGCACATAGTGCAAAAAATAGTAATTTTAAAATATGTATTAAAATCATTTCTATCATACACACCACCTCCTTTTTAGGATTGGTGGCAACCACATTCTGCTTTTTCTCTCATTTTCATTGCTTATTATATAAATTTAATAATAAAAAGTCAATAGTTATATGCAAAATTTTGTTTGTATATTTTTTTTATTTTTAGTTTGCATTTTTCAAAATTTATTGTATAATATACCTATAAAAAAGAAAGGTAATTTTTATATGAAATTTATAAGAAAAATATTAATTATTATAATAATCTTATTAATATCTATAGCCTCAATTGTTGCACTGTCTGGTTATGCATATTATTCTTCAAAGTTAAAAGAAAAACCACTAGTAACTCGTGTTCAAGAAATTACTAATAAAGAACATTTTGTTAAATTCTCTGATATGTCAACTTATTATAGAAATGCAGTTATTAGTGTTGAAGATCATCGTTACTATGACCACGGTCCTGTTGATTTTATTGCTATTGGACGAGCTTTATTTACAAATGTTAAAAATGGTAAACTTCAAGAAGGCGGTAGCACTATAACTCAGCAAGTAGCTAAAAATGTTGTATTTTCACAGGAACAAACTTGGCTTAGAAAAGTAGGTGAAATTTTTGCAGCATATGATTTAGAAAAAAATTATACTAAAAATGAAATTTTTGAATTATATGTTAATACTGCATATTTTGGAGATGGTTATTACGGTATTTATGATGCAAGTTATGGCTATTATAATAAAGCACCAAAAGACTTAAATTTAGACGAAAGTACTATGCTTGCTGGTGTCCCTAATGCTCCATCTGTATATTCACCTTCTGTCAATCCTGATTTAGCTAAAAAAAGACAATATCATGTTATTAATACTATGATTGAATATGGTTATATAACTACTGAAGAAGCAAATTTTATAAAATAATTTATTAGTATTATTTATCTCAACCCTCATATATTTATTATGGGGGTTATTTTATGAAAATTTTTGCTATTAAGAAGAAATTTATTTTTTTATTTTTGACTACGTTAATTGTTACTTTGATTATTTGTTATTGTTTTTATATTTATAATTCTCCTTCTTTGTCTGTTGATTTGTGTAGCACTTCTTTAAACGATATAACAAAATCAGATGAAAAAGTAGCATATCTTACTTTTGATGATGGTCCTACCACAAAGGCTACTGCAAAAATATTAGATATTTTAAAAGAAGAAAATGTGAAAGCTACTTTTTTTGTTGTTGGTAAACACGTTAAAGAACATCCTGAGTTAGTCAAACGTGAATATGATGAAGGACATTATATTGCAAATCATGGTTATAATCATAATAATAAATTATTATATAGCAATATGGAACATTTTAAAGAAGAAGTTGTTAATACTGATATAGAAATTTCTAAGGCAATTGGTGTTGAAAATTATTGTTCTCATATTTTTAGATTTCCTAATGGATTTATGTCGAAAAAGTATTCATATCAAAAGAAAGAAGCTGTTGAAGTTTTAAATAGTTTAGATTATTCTTATATTGATTGGAATTGTTTGAATAAAGATTCTGAAAGGAAATATTCTAATTATCAACTTATTAATAATCTAAAAAAAAGTGCTAAAAATAAAGGTACTCTTGTTGTTTTAATGCATGATACTGCTGATGTTAATAAAACTTATGATATTTTAAAATCTTCTATTGATTATTTAAGGTCTGAAGGTTATGAATTTAAAAATTTTTATGATACAAAATAGTGAAAAATAAAATAGGAAAAAGTTCTTCACCTTTTCCCTATTTTATTTTTCCTCCACCTAAAACAACTCCATCTTCATCGTAAAATACAACTGATTGTCCGCTTGTAATTGATTTTTGAGGTTCTGTAAATTCTACTCTTACTTCTCCATTTTCTTCTGGGTAAACAATTGCTTCTGCTTCTTTTGCTTTATATCTAATTTTTGCATAACATTTTAGTGGTTCTTGTAATTCATCAAATATTAGCCAATTTATATCATCTGCAAATAATTCTTTTTCATATAAATCTTTTTCTGTTCCGACTACTACTTGATTTTTCTTTCCATCTAATTTTATAACATATAGTGGTTCTTTATATGATATTCCTAGGCCTTTTCTTTGTCCTATTGTATAATTTGTTAATCCATCATGTTTTCCTAATATTTCTCCTGTTTTTAATACGATATTTCCTTTTTTTATGTATTTAGGATCCATATTTAGACTTAAGAAATTTTTATAGTTTCCATCTGTTATAAAACATATATCTTCACTATCTGGTTTATTTGCTACTTTTAAATTATTTTTTCTAGCTATCTCACGTATTTCTTCTTTTGAGTTGAAATCTCCTAATGGAAATACTACTTTTCCAAGTAATTCTTTTGGTAAGTTATATAAAACATAACTTTGGTCTTTTGCTAGATTTTTTGATTTTTTTAGAACATATCTTCCATATTTTTCTGAATATTCCATTTTTGCATAATGCCCTGTAGCTATATAATCGCAATTTAATTCTTTTGCTTTTTCATACATTAAACCAAATTTCATATATCTGTTACATTCTATGCATGGATTTGGTGTTCTTTGTTTTGAATATTCATCTATAAAATTATCTATTACTCTACATTTAAATTGTTCTTTTAAGTTATATGTGATATGTGGAATTCCTATTGTTTTGCATACATTTTTGGCATCTGTATTTGTATCTATATTGCAACATGAACCAGCAAATAATTCTAGTGTTATTCCTATTACTTCATATCCCATTTCTTTTAAAAGTAGTGCTGATACTGAGCTGTCTACTCCTCCACTCATTCCTAATAAAACTCTTTTCATTTTTTCTCTCTTTCTTTATTTTTTAATCTTTTTCTATTATAACATATCTTTCGACAATTTGCACTAAGAACTTTCATATTTAGTTTGTTGTTTGTAAATTTTATTTTTGGTATTTTGATTTCGTTATTTTATCCGATTGGCTAATTGTTTTTATTCGATTATAATTTAGGTTAAATATTGTAGAACTTCCTAGTTATAGTTCTATAATAATTGATATAGGAGGGTTTATATGGATTTTAAAGTTGAAAAATTTAGCTATAGGTTAAATGCTTTATTAGAAGAAAATAATATGACACAAACTCAGTTAGCAAAAATGATTGGTACTTCTAATGTAACTATTTGTAGATATTCAACCTGTGAAAGAGTTCCAAGACTTGATGTTGTTGCAAAAATTGCAAATGTATTCAATGTTTCTATTGATTATTTACTTGGAAATTCTGAAAGCAAAACCTTAAAATCATCTGAAATAGATGCTGATGTCGAAATGGCTATGATTATTAAAAGTTTATATGCCTTAGATAAAAATTCTCATTTATCTAAGAAACAAATTGAATTAATTAAGAGATTGTTATTAGCAAATAAAGATTTTATTCTTTCTGCTTAATCTTTATAAAAAATCGAGTAGATTATAATTATTTATTATCTACTCGACTTTTATTTTATATTTATTTTTGATTATTTTTAATTTCTTCTAATGCTCTTGCTAATTGGTCTGGACAAGATGTTCCTTTAAATCCACATGGAATTCCTTTTAATCTTTTTATTGCTTCATCAATTTTCATTCCTTCTACTAATCTTGAAACTCCAACTGTGTTTCCTGCACAACCACCTTCGATTGTGACTTTTTTTATTGTGTCTCCATCTATATCTATTATCATTTCGTATGAGCATACACCTTTTGGTTCATATCTATATTCCATTTTTATACCTCCATTTTTAAATATTACATATATATTATAACATATTTTGATAAAAAGTCTAGTACAATACGTACTAGACTTTTCGTTTTTAATTTATCATAAGTTTTTTTGCCTCATTTTGTAATTCTTCTGGCAACATTTTACTTAGATAAATCTCGTTAAGAAATGTATATATTTCTTCTTCACATTGGATTTCTCCATCTACTATTACGATTTTGGCTGCTTTGATTTCTCTATTATTATTCTGCCTTGCCAATACTAATAGATTGTCAAACTCTGAGATTTTAAAAATCTGTTTTTTTATTCTTTCTGTTATTTCTGTAACCTCGTTTGGTGCTGCTATAAATACTTTTGAATGCGGATTAAATTTTCTAATGCAAATATACTCCTTTTCTACTTTAAAAGTTACTCCATAAAGCTGAATTGTTTTATTCTTTGGCAATACTTCAAAGCTTTCATTTTTGTCAGAATTTTCTTCTTCAATTTGAACTATAGGTTCTAACATTTTTTCTTTCTTTTTGTCTTCATTTGAAGTATTATTTACAATTAAAATATACTCAAATCCATAGCTTTTTGCTCTTTCAGTTAATTCTACATCAGTTGTTAATAATGTTGGCCTTTCTTCATTTTTAGGAATACCACTAAGAAATTCTAAAATACTATCATCACAATAATTTGAATTTATTTATTTTTATCAAGATCTAATTTTATATGTACATCTTTTAATTGTTGTTCTGAAACAACTGAAGGTGCTCTCATAAGAAGGTCTCTAGCTCTTTTGTTTTTAGGGAAAGCTATTACTTCTCTTATGTTTTGAGAGTCTTCTATTAACATTACCATTCTGTCTACCCCAGGCGCTGCACCAGCGTGTGGTGGTGTTCCATATTGGAAAGCATTGTATAATGCACCAAATCTATTTTTTACATCTTCCTCTTTATAACCTGCTATTTCAAAAGCTTTTACCATTATTTCTGGATTATGGTTTCTTACTGCTCCTGATGCCATTTCATAACCATTACATACTAAGTCATATTGATATGCTAATATATCTAATGGATTTTTTGTTTCTAATGCTTCCATTCCTCCTTGTGGCATTGAGAATGGGTTATGGTTAAAGTCTATTGTTCCTTCGTCTGATAATTCATACATTGGGAAGTCTACTATGTAGCAGAATCTGTAAACATCTTTTTCTAGTAAATCTAATCTTTTTCCTAATTCAATTCTAACTAAACCTGCTATTTTTTGTGCTGTTTTAAATTCGTCTGCTATAAAGAATACACTTGAGTTCTTGCGCATTCCAAATTCATTTACTAATTGTTCTTTTATATCATCTGTAATGAATTTTGCAATTCCACCTGTAACTTCTCCTGATTCTTCATATTTTGTCCAAGCAAGACCTTTTGCTCCTACTTCGTCTGATGTAGCATACTCTGTCATTTTGTCAAAGAATTTTCTTCCTTGTTCTGCTCCATCTGGAACTATTATTGCTTTTATTGTTTTTCCTTCAAATGCTTTAAAGTCTGAATTTTCAAAGCATTTTGTTACATCTTGAATTATTAATGGGTTTCTTAAATCTGGTTTGTCTATTCCGTATTTTTCCATTGCTTCTCTATATGGAATTTTTATAAATGGACCTTCATCAACTTTCCAATTAGTAAATTTTTTAAATGTATATGGTACTACTTCTTCTATTACTTTGAATACATCTTCTTGTGTTGCAAAACTCATTTCAAAGTCTAATTGATAAAATTCTCCTGGTGCTCTGTCTGCTCTTGGGTCTTCGTCTCTAAAACATGGTGCTATTTGATAATATTTATCAAATCCAGAAACCATTAACAATTGTTTAAATTGTTGGGGTGCTTGTGGCAATGCATAGAATTTTCCTGGATGTAATCTACTTGGCACTAAATAATCCCTTGCCCCCTCTGGTGAAGAACTTGTTAATATTGGTGTTTGAACCTCTAAAAAACCTTGTTCTTGCATTTGATTTCTTAAAAATTGTAAAACTTGTGCACGAAGTTTCAAATTATTTTGTAATCTTTCATTTCTTAAATCTAAATATCTATATTGTAATCTTAAATCTTCTCTTATTTCTTGGTTTGTGTTAATTTCAAAAGGAATATTTTTTGTTCTTTTTCCTAAAATTTTAATATCCTCAATTTTAATTTCAACAAGACCTGTTTTTAATTTTGGGTTTACAGTCTCTTCATCCCTCTTTTTTACAGTTCCATAGACTGTAACTGTTGACTCTATTGGAATATGTGATGCAAAATCAACATCTTTCGCTTCTCCTGATGTTACAACTTGTGTTATTCCATACATATCTCTAATATCTAGGAATACTAATCCTCCTAAGTCACGGATAGTTTGTACCCATCCGGCAATCCTAACTTTTTTTCCTACGTCTTCTAGACTGATTTCGTTACAAGTATGTGTTTTGTACTCGTTCATTTTTAACTACCTCCTACTATTTTTATCCTTTTGGGATTTATGCAGTAGGACACAAAAAAAAGTCCACTGCATAATGCAGGGACGAAATAATTCCGCGGTACCACCCAGCTTGAAAGTATTTGCTTTGCAAATATTTTCCACTTTATAAAAATTGCTCCAATGTGTTTCACAATTTAGGTTGACCTTAAAGGGCTTTCAGCCGGTGACCCTTTTTCTCTTTTAGTGACTTCTAATTGCTTTGTATTGTTCTAACGCAATGTATTTTTATTATTATGTTACTTATTTTAGCACCTTATACACTTATTTGTCAATAAAATTTTAAAAATTTTAGTAATTTAATTATACTTATAACACTATTTTATAATTAAGATGAAAATGTATAATTTTTACCTGATTTCACTTCAATTGGTGAAACATTGTGTCTTGATGTCATATTATTTTCCACATATCCTTAATTTTTGTTTACAACATTTTCCATTTAGTTATATTTTTTCAACAAAAAGTGAGACAAATTTGACTGTCCCACTTGTCTTACATTAAAACTTCAACATTAAATACTCCATTATCTTCAAGCATTATTTTTTTTGTTTCTCCCAATTCAACTCCATTAACTATAACTTTTTCAACTCCTGTATTTTTGCCATTTGGATTTTTAACAACAATATTATAAAAAGCATTTTTCCACTTATATTTGATGTTATACTCTTTCCAAGATGATGGAATACATGATTCGATTCTAATAAATCCATTTTTTATTTTTAACCCCAAAATATTTTCAATTCCTGTTTTGTAATACCAACTTGCAGAACCTGTGTACCAAGTCCATCCACCTCTACCTGCTAAGTTACCTGCTCCATAAATATCTGCTGGTATTACATATGGTTCTACTTTATATTTTTTACAACTTTCTTTTGTTCGTGCATGTTCTATTGGATTTATCATTCTGTATAATTCTGTTGCTTTGTCCCCAAACCCTAACATTGATTCTGCCATTATTACCCATACTGCTGCGTGTGTATATTGTCCGCCATTTTCTCTAACTCCTGGTAAATATGATTTTATATATCCTGGATTTAGTTTTCCTTTTTCAAATGGTGGGTCTAGTAATTTGATTATTCCATTTTCTCTGTCTATTAAGTGATTCTCTAAGCTTTCCATTGATATATATTTTTTGTCATTGTCCCCTGCGTTTGATATTGTACTCCAACTTTGTGCAATACTGTCAATTCTACATTCGTCATTTTCCATACTTCCTAATGTGTTTCCATCATCCATAAATGCTCTTTTAAACCATCTTCCATCCCATCCGTTTGTGTTTAATGATTTCTTTAATTGTTGCATTATTGTTTTGTATTTTTCTATTTTACTTTCAATATTTTCTTTATTCTGATTATTATTCTCTTCGTTTAAATTATTATTATCATTTTTTTGTTGCTCTTCAAGTATAGCTTTTTCTGATACATGCTCCATAATTTTAGTAAATCTATCTAGTACATTATACAAGAAAAATCCAAGCCAAACACTCTCACCTTTTCCTTTAGGGCCAACATTACTAAAGCCATCATTCCAATCACCACTACCAATTTTAGGCAAACCATTTTCACCAAAATTCAAGCTTCTTTCAATTGCTTTAATACAATGTTCATAAATACTTCCTGTTTCTTTAGCACTCTCAAATTTGTCATATCTTTCATCTTCATTTTCTTTTAATTCTTTTCCAATTAAATATGGTGTTTGCTCTTCAAATATTGAATAATCTCCTGTAAATTCTATATATTCAGCAGTCAAATATAAAAGCCATAACAAGTCATCTGAAAATTTAGTTCTTATTCCTCTTCCTGTTTCTTCATGCCACCAATGTTCAACATCACCTTCTAAAAATTGTTGTTTACTATGCTTTAAAATTTGATTTTTCAAAATTTGTGGGTCAATATATTTTAATGCAAGTGTGTCTTGCAATTGGTCTCTAAAGCCATATGCACCGCCTGATTGATAATATCCTGTTCTACTTAATAACCTACTTTGTAGTGTTTGATAAATATCCCATCCATTTAAAATGATGTTCATAGATTCTAGTGGTGTGTAAACTTGAAGTCTTCCTAAAATATCTCTCCAATAACTTTTTACATTTTCAAGTTCTTGTTTGCAATTTTGAATTTTGCTATATTTGTAAGCAATGTTTTTGCTGTCTATTACCGCATCTTCTGCTCCTAGCAAAAATACAATTTCTTTTTCTGATAAACTGTCTAATTCTACTTCTATTTCATATGCTATACATGGTTTTTTGCCTAAACTGTTTTCATTATTTAAACTTGATTTTTTTAGGCCATCCGGATTTGATATATTTCCATTTCCAAAAAAGAAGTTTTTATCACCTGTATAACTTTGCATTTTTTCACTATTTGATACATATATTACATCATTTTTAAATTCTGAATTATATAAATTTTGTGCACAAATTATATTGTTATTTTTATCATATTTTAAATCGATATATCCATTTGATTTAAGTTCATCTTCACCTAAAACAGGTTTCATATAATATACAATTTTCAATTTTTTTCTGTTTAAATTCATATTTTTTAATTTTAAAATTTGTATTTTTACACTATCTTCTTTTGGGACAAAAACTTCTAATTCCTGTTCTATTCCATCACTTTTATGAATAAATTTAGTGTAACCAAATCCGTAAACTACATTGTAGTTTTTATTATCTGGCATAGGGTTTAGTCCAAGTGACCAAACCTTTTTCGTTTCTTGGTCTTTTAGATATATTATTTCTGATGGAATATCAAAATTAGGTTGATTTTCCCAGGCTGTTACTCTATTTAGTCTACTGTTTTTATACCAAGTATATCCACCCATACTTTGTGTGACCAATGTTCCAAATTTCTTATTTGCCATAATGTGTGACCATACTGTTGGAAGTCGATTATCTTTATTTGCTTTTATCAGATATTCTTTACCATCTGCCGAAAATGCTCCATATTCATTATAATATTTCAAGTTTTCTGTGTTTTGTAAAATATCTATATTTTCTTGATTTTCTGGTTCTATAATTATATTTTCTGGCTCATTTGGAATCTTTTTATATTTT
>ERZ824598.3631-NODE-3631-length-12913-cov-3.622103_pt1 | contig 12913 bp, 12 predicted proteins | sample MGYA00519934_ERZ824598 | MGnify/ENA primary metagenome ERZ824598 (study PRJEB31778, sample SAMEA3449177) | human gut metagenome | biome: human gut; feature: human-associated habitat; material: faeces | place: United Kingdom | collected 2010/2012 ... | reverse complement strand
AGCACGATGTTGTTGACGAAGATGGCCGAGATGAAAAGCTGGAAGATATCCATACGCGCATCCTTGCGAAAGCCCGCGGGCTACTGTTCCTGACGCTGCTGGAGCATGCTGCACGCCTTGCAGCCGCCGCAGCTGGAGGTTTCCACCACCTGGCCGCCCTTGCGGCGCGCCTGCCAGACATTGATGACGTTCATGATGGCCAGGATGAGGCCCAGGCAGATGAAGGCGCCGGGGGCCTGCACCATGATGGCGAACGGCTGGAAACCGTCCCACATGACCGGATGGTCGAACCAGGTGCCGTTGCCCAGGATCTCGCGCAGCGAACCCAGGAAGGTCAGCGACATGGTGTAGCCCAGGCCGATGCCCAGGCCGTCGGCCACCGAGGCGGCCACGCCGTTCTTGGCGGCGAAGGCCTCGGCGCGGGCCAGGATGATGCAGTTCACCACGATGAGCGGAACGAAGATGCCCAGCTGCTGGTAGAGCGGATAGGCATAGGCCTGCATGAGCAGTTCCACCGCCACCACCAGCGAGGCCGCGATGACGATGAAGCAGGCGATGCGCACTTTCTTGGGGATGATGCCGCGCACCATGGAAATGATCATGTTGGAGAGCACGAGCACGAAGATGACCGCCGCACCCATGCCCAGGCCGTTGTTGGCGGAGTTGGTGACCGCCAGCGTGGGACACAGACCAAGCACCAGCCGGAAGGGAGGCAGATCCTTCCACAGCCCCTTGGTGAATTCTTGCATGACGCTGCTCATGGCCGGCTCCTTATTTGTTGCCCCAGGTCTTGAGGATTTCAGGCTTGAGGGCCTTGTAGGCCTCGGCGGCCAGGTTCACGGCCGTCACCGCTCCCGAAGAGGAGATGGTGGCGCCGGAGATGCCGTCGATGCTGCCCCCCTGGCTCTTGAGGCCCACCGGCGCGGCGATGCCCCTGAACTGCCCGGTAAAGCCGGGCTCCGCGATACGCATGCCCAGGCCGGGCGTTTCCTTGAGGGTGGTGGTGCCGATGCCCGCCAGCGTGTCGTTGGCCACATTGAAGCCCACCATCACGCCCACGTCACCGCCGTAGCCCTTGCCCTTGGCTTCCAGGGCCACGCCCACCAGCTTCCCGTCACGCATGGCGGGAAAGACCAGCACCCGGCCTTTTTCGGTCTCGAAGGCCTTGCGGTCGGCGATGGGCTGGTTGTCGATATCAGTGAACACCCCGGCAATGGCCGGTCCCTGCACATAGGTCAGCACCTCCTCGATGACGGGCGCAGTGACCATCTTGAGGTAGGACAGGGCAAAGCCCGAAAGGCCGCACAGGGCTGACAGGACGACGATCATTCGCAGGATATCGGCCATGGCTAGCGCACTCCAAAAGGTTTGGGCCGGATGGAATCCAGCAGCGGGGCCACCAGATTGGCCAGCAGGATGGCAAAGGGCACACCGTCAAGGTAGATGCCGTACTTGCGGATGGTCATCACCAGCGCGCCGCCCAGCAGGCCGTACAGGAACATGGGCAGGGGGCGCGACGGCGCGTTGGCCGGATCGGTGATGAGGAAGAAACCGCCCAGCATGACCGAGCCCGTGCACAGGTGGAACAGGGGCGACGCGTCGGTGGCGGGGCTGTTCATATAGAAGAGCGCGGCCAGACCGGCCACCCCGGCAAAGAAGCCCAGGGCGATCTGCCAGCGGATGATGCCGCGGGCCGCCAGCAGGGAGCCGCCCAGGAAGAGCGCCCCCACCTGCCCGGCGCCGAGGCCGTTGATCTGCTGGCCCAGCAGCAGGTCCTGCAGGGGGATGCGGCCGGCATCGGCCCAGCCGAAGAATTTGAGCCGCACCAGCGGGTCCACCATGGACGCGGCATTGAGCTGCACGGCATTGGGTTCCATGAACAGGGGGAAGGAGACGAAGAGCACGGCCCAGCCCACCACGGAGGTGTTGACCGGGTTGGCGCCCAAGCCGCCGAAGGCCATCTTGCCCAGGCTGATGGCGATGAGCGGCGCCATGACCGCGATCCACCAGGGGGCGTCGGCCGGCAGCATGAAGGACAGCAGCAGGCCGGAACAGACGGCCGTGTAATCGTCGATGGCCAGCTCGCGGCCCATGAGTTTCTGACAGGCGGCCTCGGTGAGCACGGCCACGGCCACGCACAGGGACATGACGCGCACGGCGGGCAGGCCCCAGGTCCAGACGGCCCCGATGACGGCAGGCAGCAGGGCCGCGAGGGTCATCAGGCTCTGGCGGCGCACGGTGCGCCCGCAATGCCAGTACGGCGGGGCGCTCATGGCCAGCAAAACGGAAGATTGAGCGGCAGCGGGCATCAGTTTTCTCCTTCCTTGGCTTCGGCGGCAGACTGCGCCGCGGGACGCAGCTCCCGTTCTTTCAGACGGCGGGCCTCATCGGCCTGGGCCAGCTTGTGCTTGGCCAGACGGATGTATTGCAGGACCGGACGGCGGGCGATGCAGACATAGCCGCACAGGCCGCATTCCAGACAGCAGTCCACGTGTTCGTCGCGGCAGCGCTCGTGCAGGGCGAATTCCGCGTTACGGCTCAGCATGCTGGGGCTCAGGCGCGCGGGGCAGATCAGCACGCAGGCGCCGCAGTTGATGCAGGGGCTGTGGCCTTCCATGGGCGGCACGGTACCGGCCTCCACCACGAAGACGCCCGTGGCCCCCTTGGTGATGCTGCGGTCCAGGCGGTCGATGCTCTCGCCGCGCAGCGGGCCGCCGCGCACCAGGGTGTCGCCGCTGTTGAGCTTGATGTGGGCGAATTCCAGCAGCTCGCCCAGCATGCTGCCTTCCTTGACGATATAGTTGCCGGAGTGGGTGTAGCTGCCCAGGGTGATGACCGACTCGATGAGCGGCAGGCCCGTGCGGGCCACGCGGCCCAGGCTCCAGACATTGTGGAGCCCCACCACGCCCACGCCTTCGGGGTTCTCCTTGCCGGTGACGCTCTTGACCAGCAGGGCGTTGACGCTGGCCGGATAGCGGGCCGTCACGCGCACCACTTCCACGTCGTCGAAATGCAGGTGCATCTCGCGCGGTACGGCCAGCAGGATGCGTTTGGCCGGGGAAAGGCGGCGCAGCACGGACAGACCGGCCCGCAGCGTGCCCTGATGGGTCAGCAGCATGGGCTCGGCCCAAGTGACGCCGGGGTCGGGGTTGAGGCCGTTGATGATCAGGGTCTCGCACTGCTGCCCCAGGCTCTTGGTGTTCAGGCCCAGGCTCTTGAGCAGCACGGCCAGCTCCTGGCCCGTGCGTTCGTCATTGATCAGGTCCACCTTCTCCACGCTGTCGGCCAGGGCGCGCAGGGCCTCGTCGGGCTCGATGGCCTCCACGAAGAGGCTGCGCTCGGTCACGTCGGTGATGCGGCCGAAGATGGGCGAGAACGCGTCCCCCTTGAGCGGCGAGGGGTGCACCGCCAGGCGCATGCGCGGGTAGACCAGGGCTTTTTTGGTCACGCCTTCCACGAGCTTGTAGCCCTCGCGGTTGAGGCGCACACGGCGCGGTTCCGGGCCGTTGCTGTACCGTTGCGTCACCCCGTACACCAGGTGGAAACGCGGGTCCTTCAACATTTGGAATACTTCTTTCATACCCGCCTCGCTACTTGGTATGGCACTGGGCGCACTTGTCCTTGCCGAAGGGGCCCTTGCCGAGCTTTTCATGACAGCCCATGCACTGGCCGTGGAAGGCGTCCATACGGCCGGGGATCAGCTTGTCCGGCGTCTTCTGCACATGGCAGACCGTGCAGTCGGCATACAGGGTGTTCACCTTGCCCTTCACGGCGGCCTCATCCTTGCGCGTGGGCTTCAGCTCATGGCAGGAAGCGCAGTTCTTGGCCTTGCCGAACAGATCCTGGTGGCAGGCCACGCAGCGCGCGTGCACGGCATCGGCCAGCACCGGCGGCGTGCCGGGCTCGGCGGCCTTGTTGGTGGGCCGGGCCCCGGCCTCATGGCAGTTGGCGCAGCTCTGCGGTTCGGGCTCGATGTCCGTATCGGCATGGTGGCAGGAGGTGCAGTCCACGCCGAACTCCTCGCTGTGCTGCTGATGCCCCCAGTCCTTGGCCGCCAGCGTGTAATGGTGGCAGGTCACACAGCTTTCCGCCGGATAGCTCTTGGCGTGCCCCGCCTTGAAGGCATCGTCCAGGGCCACGCCGTGGCAGCTGGCACAGGCCATGGCCTTGTCGGGCGTCTTCTGCAGGCTCTCGTGGTGGCAGGTGGCGCAATCTTCCTTGAGCAGACGGCTGTGCTTCTGATGGTCGAAGACCACGGGACCGCCCGCATTGTCGAACAGGATGCGACGCGTGGCAGGTTCCTTGTCCCCCGCGACCGGGCCCGCCGGCAACAGATAGCCGGCGATCCCCGTCACGGCCAGGACGGCCGTCAGGATGGCGATGGAAAGGTAACGTTTTTGCAATGCCTTGCCCCTCTTCCAAAAGGTGAACGGGATGGGAGCCTCCGGCGTTCCGGCCGGCAGTCCGTCATGCCGGACCGTCACGGAGGCGCCGCTGCGCCCTTGCCAGCTCCGCAGCCTTCTCCCTGCGGTCTTTTTCCATGGAAAAGGCCGTTTTCAGGGTGAGCGCCAAGACCCGCTCCCCGCAGACGGAGAGCGCCGGCCCGAAGGCTGCCTTCCTCAGGCTATGTCATGGATATGTTGCAAGGGGCGGGCCCGAGGCCCGCCCCCGGTTGCCTACACGACGAAACGGTCGTCCCGGGCCACCTCGTCCCGTACGATCTTGAACAGCACGGGGCTCAGCAGCAGGACGCCGGTAAGGTTGGGCAGCGCCATAAGGGCGTTGCAGGTATCGGCCAGGAGCCACACGGCATCCAGGGCCAGGACGGAACCCACGCCCACCGCCAGGCAGTAGACCAGGCGGAAGACCTTCTGGGCACGGTCGCCGAACAGGTAGATGGCGCAGCGTTCACCGTACACGCACCAGCCGAGGATGGTGGTGAAGGCGAAGAAGGTCAGGCAGATGGTGACCGCGAACTGGCCCACACCAGGCAGCGCCTGTTCGAAAGCCATGGAGGTCATCATGCTGGCGGCGGAGGAACCGGCGGTCCAGGTGCCCGTCACCAGGATCACGAAGCCCGTCATGCTGCAGACGATGATGGTATCGATGAAGACGTCGAGCATGCCGATGGAGGCCTGCACCAACGGGGTCTCGGCCGTGGAGGCCGCGTGGGCCATGGGAGCGGTACCCAGGCCGGCTTCGTTGGAGAAGATACCGCGGGCCATGCCCTGACGGATGGCCATCATCACCGTGGCGCCCACAAAGCCGCCGGTGGCCGCCGTGGGCTGGAAGGCATCGGAGATCACCCACCAGAGCACGGAGGGGACCTTTTCGATGTTCATGCCGATGATGAGCAGGCACATGAAGACATACGTGATGGCCATGAAGGGCACGATCTTGCCCGCCACGGCGCCGATGCGGCGCACGCCGCCCAGCAGCACGGCCACGCACAGGCCCACCAGGATCAGGCCGCACAGCCACGCGGGCAGGCCGAAGGTGCCGGAGATATTGTCCGTGATGGCCTTGGCCTGCACCATGCCGCCCGTACCGATACAGGCGCAGATGCCGAACACGGCAAAACTGGTGCCCAGCCAGACCCATTTGGGGCCCAGGCCGTTCTTGATGAAATACATGGCGCCGCCCACCCAGTTGCCGGCGGGGGTCTTTTCACGGAAGTGCACGGAAAGCAGCACTTCGCTGAACTTGGTCATCATGCCCACCAGGGCCGTGACCCACATCCAGAACAGGGCGCCGGGGCCGCCCACGGCGATGGCCAGGGCCACGCCCACCACGTTACCGGTACCGATATCTGCGGCCAGAGCAGTCATGAGGGCATTCCACGGCGAGATCTCGCCGTGTTCGGACTGATGGGACCGCCCCTGCCACAGGCACTTGTAAGCTCGTACCCAATTGCGGAAGGAGAAAAAGCGTAGCGCTATATTCAGATAGATGCCCGTGCCTACCAGCAGCACCAGCATGACCGGGCACCACAAAAAGCCGTTAAAGGTTTCCAAAAGCTTGTAAAGCTCCACTTTTCCATCCTCCCGGGGCTCGCCCCTGTCCTCTCGTTGATATCTTCCGCCCGGACAGCCCTCTGCATCCGACCGGAATGCCCGTGCCACAGCGGATGGCACAAAAACACGCTAGCACGCTTTCAGCATCGCTGCAAAGGGCCGGGCTCTGCTTTACGCCGGTTTTACACGGTAAAACGCGCACTTTGTTACGCAATGCACATAGTCCCGCCATGACTGTTCACACAAACAGTCACGAGAGTTTCCATACACTTTAAGAAATAACGAACAAGCCAAATAAATAAACATCATCAAACTGCATATAAAGCAAAATATACTTTAATTTTTTGTGTTACTGCGTCAAAAGTACATCACAAATTAAAATCGATATGCGTCCAGCCATCTCTACCATCAATGTGACAAAGTTTTTCAGCCTGCACATCCCCGGCAGCTCCACGTCATCACATTTTCCGGGTCCCTCTGGAAAAATTTCCTGAAAAAAATTTCAAAAAATTTTTTCCTACGGTCTTTTTGGGGCATTTTCCAGGCCGATACGGCGACGGACGACATACTGGGGCCGTCCCTTGACCTCCTGGAACACACGCCCGAGGTATTCCCCCACGATCCCCAGCGGGCACAATATCAGGCCGCCAAGACACAGGGTCACCACCATCAGCGAGGCATACCCGGGGACATCCACGCCCCAGACAAGCGTTTTGAAAATAAGGTACCCGGCATAGAAGAAGCCGACCAGGGCCACGAGCATTCCCAGATAGCTCCACAAGCGCAGCGGCAGCGTGCTGAAGGAGGTGATGCCGTCCAAAGCAAAGTTCCACAGCTTCCACCCCGGCCACTTGCTGCTGCCGGCCACTCGGGCCGGACGTTCATATTCCACGACGGCACTACGGAAGCCCACCCAGCCATACAGCCCCTTGGTGAAACGCACACGCTCGGGCAAGGCATTCAGGGCGTCCACCACCACACGATCCATGAGCCGGTAATCCCCGGCATTGGGAACGACACGTCCCTTGGTCAACCGGTTGAACAGTCGGTAGAAGAGGCCCGCGCTCACGCGCTTTGCCCAGCTGTCCGCATCACGCCGGGAACGCACACCTATGACCGTTTCATATCCCTGTTCCCACAGGCGCAGGAACTGTTGCAAAAGAGCCGGCGGATCCTGCAGATCCACGTCCATAGGGACGACGGCATCCCCGCGGGCCGCCTGCAATCCGGCGGCCAACGCCAGCTCCTTGCCGAAATTACGGGAAAAGGAGATAGCGCGGACCCACTGATCCCGGGCATGGAGACCTTCGATGATCTCCAGAGTCCTGTCCGTACTGCCGTCATCGACGAACAGGATCTCCAGCTCATAGGGCTCGTCATGCAAGACTTCCTGCACGGCCTCATAGAACAGCGGGATGGCCTCTTCTTCGTTAAGGACCGGAACGATCAGGGAAAGCAGTTTCATCTATTGTCTCCTTGCATGTCTCCGCCTATAGTGCCAGGGCACAGGGACAGACAACGATACGATCACGCTGCCCCATGACAGAGGGTCTTTTGTATGCGCCAGTCTACCGATAATTTTCTTGCTCTGAGCCTGCTCTTTCTCTTTGCTGCCAATTTTATATATTCCATTATATATTTTTACGGTGCATTCCCCAATGGATATGTATGGGGAGAACTTTTTATCAAATATACTGACGGTCTTGTACGCAGGGGATTGACAGGATATATTCTGTATCATGCAGCAAGCTTTTTTGATGTCCATATTCTGTGGACATTATTTATATCAGTAACCTATACTATATTTTTATAAAATCCTATTTGTTCATCAGGGAGACCGTAAGTCACTTCTTTACCATCATCCTGTTCTTCTCTCCGGCACTTCTGGCCTTCCTTGTCAAAGACCCGGCTCTTTACGGTCGCAAAGACATCCTTTTCCTGACCCTGCTGGCCATCATCATGGCAAAGGCCAGCGCCGTCATCAGTTCGCCAGAGAGACAAGAAAGAACCTGGCTGACCATCATCCTATGCTATCTTGCGGCATTCCTCATCCACGAGATAACCCTGTTTTTTTCCCTGTTGCCAGCCCTGCTCGTCCTGCGCGCCAATGAAAGGCACAAACTGCCTGCGATGGCAACCATCGGCACCATTTTTCTGTTGAGCGTCCTTTTTGCCATCCATTTTCAGGGGACAGCCGTCATGCGCGAGGCTATGTTCCACGACTGGCAGGCCCTCATCCCGGATTTCACGACACAAGGGGGCATGCGCTTCATCGGCAAGGATCTTTCTTCCCACGCCACACCATTCCCCTGGCTCCAGACCTACAGCCTGCGCCTTTCCTATATCATGGCCTGGCTGCTGGCTCTGCTCCCCCTGGGCCTGCTCGTGTACGTCTATCGCTTTCATGCGGTCTGCATGGATGTCCTGGGCCGGGGCATGACCTGGTTTGCCTATGGATGCGCCGTATTCCCTGCTGTCGTCCTGACCTTCATGATCAATGATTTTGGCCGGACGATCTCCTACAGCTGTCTGATGTTCATGTTCTTTGCCCTGCATATCCTGCGGATCTACCGTGACCGCCACGGGGATCTGCCGGTTCGGCCCTGCTTCTCAAAGCTGCATTTTGCGAACACGCCTGTCCTTATCGGCAGTTTGTATTATCTGCTCTGCTGGAAACTCTATCACTATGTCCCGCTGAGCATGGAGCCCCGCATCATTTCCGTGTCGTTCTGACCATGCTCCCGGTCTGAACCAGATAAAAGCATGCAAAAAAGGGCAGCCCGAAGGCTGCCCTTTATCGATCGGTGTATCCCCGGTCCGGGACGGATCTGGAGCGGGAAGCATGCGGGGAAGGCCCGCCATACGCCCGGAACATGCCGGGAGCGCTCCAGCAGGGACGCCCCTAGGAGCGGGCCATCTCCACCAGTTCCTTGCGGGTGAAGAGGGAGTGCAGTTCGTAACCGGCTTCCTTCAGCTTTTCGCGGCCGCCTTCTTCGCGGTCCAGGATGCAGCACACGGCCACGATGTCCAGGCCGGCGGCGCGCACGCGGTCACAGGCCTTGAGCAGGGAACCGCCGGTGGTCACCACGTCTTCCAGCATGGCCACTTTGTCGCCGGGTTTGAAGTTGCCCAGGCCTTCCACGAACTGGCCGGTGCCGTGGTCCTTGGCTTCCTTGCGCACCAGCAGGCCGTTGAGGGGACGGCCCAGTTCGTGCGAGATGGCGGTGGTGGCGGAGACCAGCGGGTCGGCGCCCATGGTCATGCCGCCCACGCCCACCACGGGCACGTCCTTGAGCAGGTCGTTGAACAGCGTACCGATGAGCCAGGAACCTTCGGCATGCAGGGCGGTCACGCGGCAATCGAAGTAATAGTCGCTGCGACGGCCGGAAGCCAGGACGAAGTCGCCTTCACGGTAGGACTTTTCCACCAGCAGGCGGGCCAGACGACGCTTGATCTCCAGGATGGACTGCTGCACGGGAGCCTCCTAATTGCCGAAGACGCGCTTGTAGATGACGTCTTCGTATTTAAGGTAGTAGGTGGGATCGAAAAGTTCGGCCAGCTGGGCATCGCCCAGACGTTCATGCATGTCGGGGTCGGCGCACACCAGCTCGGGGAAGGGCTTGCGGGTCTCCCAGCTCTGCATGGCCAGGCGCTGCACGGCCTCATAGGCCTTCTGGCGCGGCAGGCCGGTGGCGATGAGGGCGGTGAGCACGCGCTGGGAGAAGTACAGGCCGTAGGAACGTTCCATGTTCTCCTTCATGCGCTCGGGCTTGACCACCAGGCCGTCCAGCAGGCGGCACAGACGGTTGAGCACGTAGTCGGCCAGGATGGTGGAATCGGGCATGATGACGCGTTCCACGGACGAATGGCTGATGTCGCGCTCGTGCCACAGGGCCTGGTTCTCCATGGAAGCCACGGCATTGCTGCGGATCAGGCGGGCAAGACCGGCCATGTTCTCGGCGGAGATGGGGTTCTTCTTGTGCGGCATGGCCGAGGAGCCCTTCTGGCCCTTGGCGAAACCTTCTTCCACTTCCAGCACTTCGGTGCGCTGCAGGTGGCGCAGTTCCACGCACAGGCGTTCGATGCCGCCGGCCAGGATGGCCAGGGAGGTGAAGAAGTGGGCATAGCGGTCACGCTGCACGATCTGGGTGGAGTGCGGATCCACGGCCAGGCCCAGACGGGTCAGGGCCTTTTCCTCCAGTTCGGGGGAAAGGAAGGCGTAGGTGCCCACGGCGCCGGAGATCTTGCCCACGCGCACGCTCTCGATACCGGCCTTGACGCGTTCCAGATGGCGCTGGAACTCGGCGTGGAAGCCGGTCATCTTGAGGCCGAAGCTGGTGGGTTCGGCATGGATGCCGTGGGTGCGGCCCATGCAGAGCACGCCCTTGTGCTTGCGGGCCAGGGCTTCCAGAGAAGCCAGCACCTTTTCGATGTCTTCCACGATGAGCTTGCCGGCCTGCATGAACAGATAGCCGTTGGCGGTGTCCACGATGTCGGAAGAAGTGCAGCCCAGATGGATGTAGCGGGCGTCGGGGCCCACCTTTTCTTCCAGCGAGGTAAGGAAGGCGATGACGTCGTGACGGGTGGTCTGCTCGATCTCGAGGATGCGGTCCACGTCGATGTCGGCCTTTTCCCGGATGGTCTTCACGGCCTCGGCGGGCACGCGGCCCAGTTCGGCCCAGGCTTCGCACACGGCCACTTCCACAGCCAGCCAGGCGCGGTAACGGTTCTCCAGGGTCCAGATGCGGCCCATGGCGGGCCGGGTGTAGCGCTCAATCATAGGTTACCTCACGCGGAAGGGGTCGACGAAGAGGAGGCGGAAGAACCCGAGCCTCCGGAAGTGCTGCTGGCAGTGCTGCCGGAAGAAGTGGAACTCGTCGACGAGGAGGCGGAAGAAGAAGGGGTGGACGTGCTGTTCTCGTCCTTGATGCCCTTGCGGTAGCCGTAATCGCTGACATACCAGCCGCCGCCCTTGAGCACGAAAGACGTGTGCGACATGACCCGCGGCGAGGGGGTGCCGCAATCAGGGCAGGGCTCCTGGGCCTGCATGTCGGTCACATGGGTCCATTCTTCAAAGACTTTCTGACAGTTGGGACACTGATATTCGTAGATGGGCATAGCTATAACGCCAAGAACGGCCACGACAGCCCCTGAGATACGGGGCCATCGGCCGTTGTGCTGAAATTCGCGGCTCCCCGCAGGGAACCGGCAATGAACTGTCCGCGGAAACTAGGCCTTGGCGGCCTTGGCTTCACGCACGCGCTGCTTCAGACGTTCAGCGCGACGATGACGGCGGCGATCCAGTTCCTTTTTACGCTCAATTTTCTTGTGAGCCATGATGTCCTCCACGGGGGTGATGCCCCCATTAATTTTTGGTAGAAAAGCATATCCCAAAGGTTCCGCAAAGTCCAGCGTGCAGAACGAAGACCACGTCCCTGCCCGCGCCATCCCTGCCTTGCGCCCCCTGCTGTGCGCGCAGGCACACCCGGGGAGGCCCCGTTGCCAGCGCCCCGCTTCTTGCCTACACTGCGCGGTCATGAAGAAAGTCATCATCTATACGGACGGTTCCTGCCTGGGCAATCCCGGCCGGGGCGGCTGGGCCGCCATCCTCTGCCTGGTGGGCAGCACGGCCCGCCGCGAGCTGGTGGGCGGCGCCCGCCTGACCACCAACAACCGCATGGAGCTGGGCGGCGTCATCGCGGCCCTCTCCGCCCTGCGCGAAGCCTGCGAGGTGGACCTCTACACCGATTCCAAATACGTCTGCGACGCTGTGGAAAAAGGCTGGCTGGCCGGCTGGCAAAAGCGCAACTGGATCAAGAGCGACAAGAAGCCCGTGCTCAACGTGGACCTCTGGAAGCAGCTCCTGCCCTTGCTGCGCACCCACAAGGTCACCTTCCACTGGCTGCGCGGCCATGCCGGGCACCGCGAGAACGAACGCTGCGACGAGCTGGCCCGCGCCTTCGCCGCCGGTCCCGACCTGCCCGAGGACACGGGCTTCACGGCCGCCCAGGCCTGATCCCGCGCCCCGCCCATGAACGATATCCTTTCCCCTGACAGCCTGCATTCCCTGGCCCTGCTCTGGAAAGGCCTGCTCTGGCCCCTGCTGCGCCTGCTGCTGGGCCTGTGCGTGGGCCTGCTGCTGGCCAACCTGCTGGAGGCCCTGCGCTGGACGCGCCATCTGGCCCGTCTGGCCACCCCGCTGGCCCGGGCCGCCCATCTGCGCGACGTGGCGGGCGCGGCCTTCTCCCTGGCCTTCGTCTCCCCGGCCGCGGCCAACGGCCTGCTTTCCGAGAGCCACCAGAAAGGCGAGATCGACGGCCGGGAACTCATGCTGGCCAATCTGTTCAACAGTTTCCCGGCCTATCTGGTCCACACGCCCACCATCTTCCTGCTCACCTGGCCCGTGCTGGGCTGGCCCGCCGTGGTCTATGTGGGCCTGACCCTGCTGGCCGCCGTGGGCCGAACCGGCCTGACCATCGCCTTTGCCCGCCGCCTGCTGCCCGCGCCGCCGCAGGGCTGCCTGGCCTGCACGGCCGCCGCCGACGGCGAGACCGGCTGGCGCGCCGCCGCCCGCAAGGCCTGGAAGCGCTTCCGCCGCCGCGTGCCCAAGCTGGTCTGCTTCACGGTGCCCGTCTATATCATCATGTATCTGTTGCAGCGCTACGGCCTGTTCACCGCCGCCGAAGAGTGGCTGGCCACTCACATGGAATGGCTGGCCTTCCTCAAGCCCCAGGCCATGGGCATCATCGTGCTGCATCTGGCCGCCGAGCTGGGCGCTGCCCTGGGCGCCGCGGGCAGTGTGCTCCAGACCGGCGGTCTCGAGGCCCGCGACGTGGTGCTGGCCCTGATGGTGGATACGATTCAGAAGGGCTCCCAGGTGTTCCGCACCCTCTTCTTTT
>ERZ824598.3629-NODE-3629-length-12923-cov-3.323283_pt1 | contig 12923 bp, 9 predicted proteins | sample MGYA00519934_ERZ824598 | MGnify/ENA primary metagenome ERZ824598 (study PRJEB31778, sample SAMEA3449177) | human gut metagenome | biome: human gut; feature: human-associated habitat; material: faeces | place: United Kingdom | collected 2010/2012 ... | reverse complement strand
GGCTGGGTTTTCAGTACATCGGAGGTCGCGCAGCCCAGGGATCTGCTGGACAATGCCGCCACCGTCATCAACGGCGGTACCTTCGAGACCGTCAACGGCGGTTACTGGGGCACGCGCGGCGGTGGTGACTTCAACATCAATGGCGGTACGTTCAGCTTTGACGGCACCTCCGGCATCAGCGCCAGCACCGGCGGCGGCAGCCTGAACATCAAGGGCGGCACCTTCGACTTCATGCCCGGCAGCTACCTGCAGGCCGCCAAGCCCGACGTCAAGTTCGACATGAACCTGGCGGGCGGTACCTTCAACATGGCCCTGGATCCCGAGACCGGCAAGGCCCTGCACATGGACGCCGGTACCGGTTCCCTGACCCTGGATCGCAATCTTGCCCTGCATGTCTCCAACGCCGCCACCCTGGCTGCCGGCACCTACACCGTGGCGGACTTCGCCGCCGCGACGAACGGCGTCAACCTGACGGAAAACGGCGTTGCCGCCAGCGGCGAGAACTGGACCAACGACCTGTTCGCCACCACCCATGTGCGCGGGGACGGCAACTCGGCCTCCCTGGTCGTCGATGTCAAGAACAAGACCGACGTCATCGCTTCCCTGCCCGGCAACCGCAACGTCCGCGCCAACGCCGCGGCGTTCGACCGCATCCTGAGCAATGCTGACGGCCAGACCGCCGCTTACCTGAACGGCCTTTCCGGCATGACGCCCGAAGGCGCCGCCGAGACCCTGCGCCAGGTCAGCGGTGAGAACACCCTCAACAGCGGCTATGCCAACATCAACCAGCTCAACCTGTTCCGCGAAGGCATCCGCAACGGCGTGAAGGGCCTTGCCCCCACGGACGAACCCCGCTCGCAGATGTGGATCACCGCTCTGGGCGGCATCAGCAACCAGGGCTCCAACGACAGCATCAGCGGTTTCGACAGCTACACCGGCGGTCTCGCTGCCGGTTACGCGCTGACCATGAGCAAGGCCCTCGTGGGTGTCGGCCTTGCCTACATCGATACCGACGTCTATTCCCGTGACGACCTCAACCACACCGACATGCGCAGCTGGGTGGGCAGCCTCTATGCCGCTCTGGATCTTGACCCCGTGCGCCTGGAAGCCGATGTGATGTACGGCCAGGGCTACAACGAATCCGAGACCTCCTTCTCGGGCCTGCCCGATGCCGAAGGCGACTACAACAGCTACTTCTGGGGCTTCGGCGCCCGCGCTTCGTACAACTTCCTGTTCAACGAAGGCGCCACCCGCCTCACCCCTTATGTGGGCATCGAATACGCCAGCGTCACGCAGGATGCCTACACCGAAAGCGGCCCGCTCGGCCGTCACTTCGATGTGGACCGACTGGAACGCTGGACCCTGCCCGTGGGCATCGAACTGCAGCACGATTTCGTCATCGATGACGAAAAGTCCATCAGCACCTGCATCGGTGTCGGCTACGCTCGCGACCTGAACGACTCCCAGGCCGAAGCCAGCGTGTATCTTGGCCCCAACAGCGCGCCCCTGCGTGTCCATGGCGTCGAGATGGGCAAGGACGCCCTGCGCTACAACGCCGGTGTCAGCTTCAACGTGAACGACACCGTGTCCATCTTCGGGCAGTATAACGGCGAGACCCGCAGCAACTACACGGACAACTCCTTCCGCCTCGGCGTGGAGATCCGCTTCTAGTTCCTGACCTTCAACCATAAAAAAAGGCCCTCCTCGGAGGGCCTTTTTTTATGGTTCGATCCTCGGTCGCCTAACTTTCCAGCGCCTGGGCCTCCTTGCCCAGGATGACGAACAGCTGGCGCAAATTCTCCACCGCCACCACGCGCGGGCTGCCCCCGGCATCGCTCACCCGCGCACGCACGGCATAGCTGTTGCCGTTGCCATGGTCACGCAGCACGAAGGGCACGATCCAGTCCTTGCCCTGCCGCACGGGCGTGCCCACGTTGCGGATCTCCTTGCGGCCCATGGATACGGACTCGAACAGGGGTGCCACCCAGCCTTCCGCTGCGTAGTCCTGTACGCTCTTTCCGGCAAAGGCCCCGGAGGCGATGCCATTGTGCACGAAGGCCCGGGCCTCGGAGACCAGCAGCTTGCGCACGCCCAGGCCGTTGTCCTCGGCCATGGCGGCCCCGGAGAACATCAAGGCCAGCATGGGCGGCAGCAGGGAAGAATTCTCCGGCTTGGCGGCCTCCTTCATGAACAGGTCCACGGCCTCATTGAGGATGGCATCCATATCCACGAGCTGCTCGAAGCAGGCCGCATCCGCATTGTCCACGGCCCCGCCAGCCTCCACCACGCAGGCACGGGCCGCATCGGAAGAAAGGGCACGGGCCCCGGCAGGCCAGAGGCACAGGCAGCTGAGGAGCAGCAGGCAGCACAGGGCGCTGCCGCGGCAAAAGATATCTTTGGGGAACACAGCGCGCATGGCACGCCTCCTTGCGGGCACGGGCCCGCCGTTAGGGCCGGGACATCCCGGCAGACCGGAAGGGACGCTGCCATGGCGCCCTTGCCGGCGTGTGAAAAAGGGGAGCTGCCCGAAGGCACTCCCCCTCTTTGCCTTGAAGTTTGCATCGTGTCGCTGCCGGAGCTCCATCCGGGCCACCGGCGGAGGGACATCCTCCGCTCATGGTCGCATCCCCGGGAGCGCCGGGACCTTCCGCCGGGCCGCCGTCTTCCGCGCCTGCCTTTGCAGGAACAGGCCGGATCGTCGAGCCCTAGCGGGACGGCGCCGGTGCGGGCAGCACGGGACCACCGGCCGAGGTGCCCCCCGTTGCCGGAGGCATGGCCGCATGTCCGGGTACCGGTGCGGGTGCCGCAGGTGTTTGCGGAGCCGCGAGGGCCGGAGGCGTCACCGCCCCTCCGACGGCAGGCCCCTGGGCGGGCAGGGCCGCCGGAGCAGTCCCCTGCGGGGCGGATACCGGTGCCGCGACCGGAGCGGCAGGAGCAGTCCCGCCGGTCGCGGCCGGAAGTGCCGGCGCCGGCGCCGGACGGGGCCGGGCCTGCTTGGGACCGGGCCGCAGGGGCACATCATTGACGGCAGGGGCCGCAGGCTGTTCCACAGCCGCCTTGCCGCTGGCGATCCGGGTGCAGCGGCCCGCCATGTCCCGCAGCGCGGCGGAACCGGCATGGACGGTGGCCAGGGCCTTGCTGTCCTGCTGCAGGCGGCGGCCCACCCACTGGGCCACGAACAGCAGGCTGTCGTCATCAAGGGCCGCACCGGCATGGCGGCGGATGTCGCCCACCAGGGAATGCTGGGCTGCCGTGCGGGCATCCATGGCCTGACGGTAACGGCCCGTGATGTCGTCCACCCGCAGCTGGGCCGTGGCGATGGCGGCGGCATCGTTACGCTGCCGGGCCTCGTCCAGCTCGAACACCGTGCTGGCCATGCGGCTGTAGATATCCAGCGATTCCTGCAACAGGCGCTCGCTCTCGGCCAGCCGTGCGCCCAGATCCGGGACGGCGGCCACACCGTCCAGGGCAGCGGCCCAGGCGTTCAGGCGCCCGGCAAGGGCCATGTGCAGCTGGCGCTTCTGCAAATCGCTCCAGTTGCGTTCCGTGCACTGGCGGTCAAGGCTGTCCAGGAAGCGGTCGGCATAGATGGTGTACAGGCTGCGCAGCATGTCGGGATGGAAGGCATAGCGCAGCACCGCGGCGCGGCTGCCGCCGGCCAGGCCCGTCAGCTTGACGCCGTATCGCTGATTGAGGGAGAGCAGGCTCAGATCGAGACCGCTGCCCTGGAAGCGTTCCAGCACATGTCCGGCAAGATCATCCACGAAAGCGGGCTGCACGCGGCTGTCCGCGGGGTACTGGCGTTTTGGCGCCTCCTGTCCTGCCGGGACAGGCACGACGGCCCCGGGAGACACGAAGTCCGTCCTGACCAGGGCACTGACCGTCCCCTGTACCGTGGGCCCGGCCAGCGTGCCCGGCTCCGTGGCGGGCGTGGCCACCGAAGGCGGGGGCGGCGGAGGCGTCTCGCGCAACAGGTTCATGAGAGGCGCCAGGGCCGTGCCTTCCAGCCTGGCATCCAGCCAGGTCACGGCATCCTTGCGCCAGGCATCGCGGGTGGCATCGTCACGGGTCAGCCACACGGCGGCTCCGGCCACCAGCAAAAGGGCCAGCAGGGCCAGGCAGCCCAGCTTGTGCCCGCCGCGCGACGTCTTGGGGGCAGGCAGATCATCCAGCCGTCCGCCGGACGGGGACGCGGAGGCAGGGGTAGCGAACCGGTTCTGTGCCGGTGCCTTGGTTTCCAGTTTCATGCGGGACCTCCGGGCGGCAGGAAGGCACGCCCATAAAAACTCGCTGCCGACGGCTCGGCAGGCTGTGGGCATGCTAGCATCACGACACACTGCTGTGAAGGCATTTTGCGGGCCCCGGCCCGGCGGGCCGGGTGCGCTTGCGGCCCTGCGCGGCCCGAAGTTTTTGTCCTTGAGGATGCATCCCTTTTCCGGGAGGGCCAGTCTGAAACAAGAATCGTGCCAACCACCTGTTTTTCCGAAAAAACACCGTCCTCGCGCGGCAGGCACGGAGGCCCCGGCAGCCGCACCGGCAGCGGAAAAAAAGCATTTCCCTCTGTTGACGCCCCCTTCCGCCATGCTAATCACGAACCCCTACTAACAATGGGCAGCCGGTCGCCAAAGGCACGGCTGCCGCTTTCACCTTTTAACCGGAATAGCCGCAGAGGGAGCGGATACTATGCCGAATTACGTTTACTTTCTCCTTGCCGTAGCCGGCCTCATCGTGAGCTACATCATCTACGGTTCCATCGTCGCTAAAATCTTCGGTGCGGATGAAAACCGTCCCACCCCCGCCAAGACCATGGCCGACGGCGTCGACTACGTCGAAATGCCCATGTGGAAGGTCTGGCTCATCCAGCTGCTGAACATCGCCGGTGTGGGCCCCGTCTTCGGTCCCATCCTGGGCGCCCTGTACGGCCCCAGCGCCCTGCTGTGGATCGTCATCGGCACCATCTTTGCCGGTGCCGTGCATGACTACTTCTCCGGCATGCTCTCCGTGCGTTACAAGGGTGCCAACGTGCCCACCATCGTGGGTTACAACCTGGGCAACGTGGCCAAGCAGGTGATGCGCGTGTTCGCCGTCATCCTGCTGCTGCTCGTGGGCGTGGTCTTCGTGGCCGCCCCCGCCGGCCTGCTGGCCAAGCTGACCCCCGACTACATGGACCAGATGTTCTGGGTGGCCGTCATCTTCGCCTACTACTTCCTGGCCACCATCCTGCCCATCGACAAGATCATCGGCCGCCTCTATCCCCTGTTCGGCGCCGTGCTGATCATCATGGCCGTGGGCATGACCGTGACCATGTTCACCAACGGTTGCGAATTCTACAACTGGGCCTCCTTCCCCAATAACCATCCCCAGCAGCTGCCCATCTTCCCGCTGGTGTTCATCACCATCGCCTGCGGCGCCCTGTCCGGCTTCCACGCCACCCAGTCGCCCCTGATGTCCCGCTGTCTGTCCAACGAAAAGCAGGGCAAGGCCGTGTTCTACGGCGGTATGGTGGCTGAAGGCTTCATCGGCCTCGTGTGGGCCACCGTGGGCATGACCTTCTACACCAGCCCCGAAGCCCTGGCCGCTGCCGGTGGTCCCGCCAACGTGGTCAACGAGACCGCCCGCGCCCTCATGGGCCCCGTCGGTGGCGTGCTGGCCATCCTGGGCGTGGTGGCCCTGCCCGTCACCTCCGGTGACACGGCCTTCCGCGCCGCCCGCCTGACCATCGCCGAAATGTTCAACTTCAAGCAGTCCGCCATCCCGGCCCGTCTGGCCATCGCCATCCCGATCTTCGCCATCGGCGTGGTGCTGAACTTCGTGGACTTCAACGTGATCTGGCGTTACTTCGGCTTCGCCAACCAGGCCCTGGCCGCCATCATGCTCTGGGCCTCCGGCGCCTACCTGTACCGCAAGCATCGCCTGCACTGGATCTGCACCGTGCCCGCCACCTTCATGACGGCCGTGTGCATCTCCTACATCTGCTATGAGCCCAAGATGGGCTTTGGCATGGGCATCCAGATCGCCGACATCATCGGCGTGATCGTGGCTGTCGTCAGCCTGGTCGCCTTCCTGGCTCTGGCCCGCAAGCCCATCGCCGGTGCTCCCAGCATCGACGAAGTGTAGCGCTCCGCCGCTCCATAGCCACGCACAAGGGCAGGGATCTTCCCTGCCCTTTTTTTTCGTGCCGCCGGTAGGGCGCGCTCCGGCCCGACCGCCCGGCATTGCGCCGTGCCCGGAGGCAGCGTATAACCCTGCTGTCCGGCCGCTTGTGTCCCACGGCCGTCAGACCGCCATCACAGAACAGGAGATATCCATGCGTACCCCCAACATCCTGACCATTGCCGGTTCCGATTCCGGCGGCGGTGCCGGCATCCAGGCCGACCTCAAGACCATCATGGCCCTGGACGGCTACGGCATGAGCGTCATCACGGCCCTGACCGCCCAGAACGGTCTGGGCGTCACCGGCATCCACGCGCCCGAGCCCGAATTCGTCGTGCTGCAGCTGCGCGCCGTGCTGGACGGCTTTCCCGTGCACGCCGCCAAGACCGGCATGCTGTTCTCGGCCGGCATCATCAACGCCCTGGCCGATGCCCTGCGCGACCGCAGCTTCCCGCTGGTGGTGGACTCCGTTTCCGTGAGCCAGAGCGGCAGCCACCTGCTGCGTGAAGATGCCGTGGAGGCCCTCAAGGAACGCATGATCCCCGGCTGCGACCTGCTGACCCCCAACCGTCCCGAAGCCGAGATGCTCACCGGCATGACCATCAGCAGCGCCGATGACGCCGCCGCCGCCGGTGAAGCGCTCATCAGGATGGGCGCCAAGGCCGTGCTCATCAAGGGCGGTCATATGGAAAGCTCCATCGTGGTCACGGACTGCCTCTGCCAGGCCGGGCAGGCCCCCAAGTTCCTGCCCCAGCCCAAGGTGGAGACCACCAACAACCACGGCACCGGCTGCACCCTGTCGGCCGCCATCGCCACCGGCCTCGGCCACGGCCTGCCCCTGCAGGTGGCCGTGACCCGCGCCCAGGAATTCCTCAACCTTGCCCTGCGCAAGAGCTACGCGCCCGGCAAGGGCTGCGGGCCCGTCAACCACGCCGCCCGCCGCTAGGCATCATTGCAAGACCGATCGGGGGAGATGGCTGCGGGAAGGGGAGATCTGTGCATGACACAAGAGGGGCCCTTCCCCGGCCCCTTGTCCTCTCCCGGACATGCTCCGCCCCCAAAACGCGTTCCGGCAACGGCCCCGACAGGCAATGGCCTTCCGCCACGGTAGGGACATGGGGAAATGCCCTTCCCCGTTCCTAGGCCCAAAAATCGCGGACGCCGGTTCCCCCCTGCGGGAAACGCCTTTCGTCCAGCCCCTGCGCGTCACCATGCCGGATGGCGGCCCCGCAGCCGCCCCGCATTCCTCCACTTCAACCCCAGAGCCTCCATGCCGGACACTTCTTCCACCATGCGCCTCAGGCTGTTGCTGGCCTATGACGGCAGCCGTTACTGCGGCTGGCAGATCCAGGACATCCCCACCCCGCCGCCCACCGTGCAGGCCGCCGTGGAAGCCGCCGTGGGCCGTATCGCCGGACGGCCCGTGCGTGTGTTCGGCTCCGGCCGTACCGATGCGGGCGTCCATGCCCACGGTCAGGTGGCCCACTGCGACGTGCCCCGCCGCCCTGGCCTGGACTGGCGCCACGCCCTCAACGCCCTGCTGCCCGCGGACGTGCGCGTCCTATACTGGCAGGAGGCCGCTCCCGACTTCCACGCCCGCATCAGCGCCCTGCGCAAGACCTATGTGTATGATTTCTGGCAGGAGAAAGGCTTCGTCCCGCCCCGGCTGGCGCCCTTCGTCTGGCGCAGCGGCCCTCTGGATGCCGAAGCCATGCGCGCGGCCCTGCCCTTTTTGCTGGGCAGGCACGACTTCGCCAGCTTCCAGAACGCCGGGACCGAGATGGAAAGCACCGTGCGCGAGCTCCAGGCCGCCACGCTGACGGAACTGCCGCCCGTGGAGTTTATGCCGCCCTGTCTGCCCTGCCTGCGCCTGACCGTCACGGCCAACGGTTTTTTGAAGCAGATGGTCCGCAACATGGCCGGACTGCTGGCCGCCTACGGCCGCCACAAGCTGCGCCCCGACCAGATCCCCGCCATCCTCGAGGCCGCCGACCGCCGCGCCCTGCCCAGCCCCACGGCCCCGCCGCAGGGCCTGGCCCTGGCCCATGTGGAATACCCGGACTAAGCCCTGTCTGCATCCCGAAGATATGAAGACCACCCGCTGCGGGTGGTCTTTTGTTGCGTCCGCTCATGCCCGGCAGACAGGCACGATAACGGTCTGCCATTCCCCGTTCCGGGAAAAGCCTGCTCTATTTTCCACTATCTGGAATGATATGCTGTTATCCTAGAAAGGCATCATGCCGTTCTTCATGCCCGACGGGCCCGAGAGCGGGCAATGGTCGTTCCCCAGAAAACAGACGCGGCAGGGGCGCGTCCCCTTTGCCAGCCGCTTTTCCCGCAACCTGTCTCCATCGTGTCGCGTCCGGAAAAGGCCGGGGCTCCGCACCAACAAAAAAGGACGCCCCGCAGTCAGCAGGACGTCCTCCTTCACTAGCAGTCTCCCGCAAGGGGAGGGCCGGTTCCAGCGGCTATCTGGATGCCGCATCCCGCCTGTTATGGGCTTCCACGAACGCATTATAGGCCTCCTGGGCCTCCTGCAGCACCAGATTGAGCTGGCGGCGCGTCGCATTGCTGAACGCGTCTTCCTGCCCCTGGGCCACGGTGCGGGGGAAGAGGTCGGCCTTGTCCAGAAAAGCCTGCCAGAGGCGCCGCTCTTCTTCCGTCATGCCCCGGGTGTGGCCACGGGCCGCGGCCAGGGCATCTTCCATCTCCTTGCGCCAGCCCGCCACGGCCACGGTATCGGGATTGCCCTCGCGCAGCAGGAGGCCGCCCAGCAGGAAACGGCTGAACAGGAAACGGGCCGAGCTGATGGCCTCTTTCAGCGGGTTGCCCTGAAGCAGCACGTCCTCGGCCTGACGGCTGCGGTCACGCACCAGCACCAGCAGGGCATCACGGGCTTTGGAGAACTCATTGTGCGCATCCTGCAGGCGGCGCAGCAGCTTCTTGCCCTGCGCTCCGTCATCCACGATGCTGTCGTCCAGGGCGTACTTGCGGAACGCCGTGACCAGCTTTTCCATACCGGTCAGCGTCCGCCGCATGGTGGCCATCAGATCCCGCAAACGGGCGGCGTCGGCCTCGCCCCACACGGCCTTTTCCACAGCGGGCCTGTCGTCCAGCTCCGCAGGGCGCTGGGGCTCCTTGCCCAGCAGCCAGGTACGCATGTAGTCCTCGGCCTGCCGCAGCAGATGACCGGCATGGATGCCCGCCACATCGGCCCATCGCCAGATGGCATTGCCCGCATCCAGCACCCTGCCGGCAGCCTCCACTTCCTCGGCCGGGGCCGGAGCTTCCGGCGCGTGCAGCCCGGCGGCGGCCTTCGTCACCACGGCGGAGGCGGTCTCCTTGTCCAGCCTGGCTTTGGGAGCGCTCTCCTCCTGACAGGCGCACAGGCCGAAAGCCAGAGCCATGAGACACACCAGCCACAGGAAACGAACAGGACGCCGCATCATTCCACATGCTCCGCGATCCAGGCATCGAGCCCGGTCAGATCAGGCCCCCAGGGGAAATCCCCGCCCCTGAGCTCCGGCCCGGTGCCGTAGAACAGGGTGCCCACCTCCTCGGCGGCATTGCGGTCCGTGGAGGCATCGCCCACCATGAGCACCTCGTCAGGTAGGACGCAGGCCTTGTCCACGATCATGGCCAGCAGTTTGGCCTTGGACGGCGGCGAACCGTAGATGCCCGTGAAGCAGCTGTCCAGGCCGCGTTCCTTGAGGATGAAGTTCAATTCCTCGTGCGGTGCGCCGGAACAGACATAAAGGGGCAGTTTGCCCCGCCAGTGTTCCAGCACCGGCGCGATACCGGGGATGAGCTCGCAGCGGCGCACCTCATCCAGAGCGTATTCGGCAAAGCGTCTGCCCCACTCCTCGGACTCGGCGGGCGTGATCTCCCTGTCCAGGATCTCGCGGAAGAACCATTCGAATTTTTTGTAACGGCTCACGCCGCCATGCACGGTATGGAACATGACGAAACGGTCGCGGGCCTCCTCGCCGTAGGGCTCGGCCAGACGGGCAAAGGCGCGCGTCTTGACGGGCACGCTGTCGAGGATCACGCCGTCACAGTCGAAAACAAGACATTTCAGGGCCATGCAGACTCCTTGTTCGCGCCGTCAGGGACGACGCCGTACAGGAAGGATACGAAAACAGGCCCGCGCCCCGCCGCCCGAGCGGACGAAGCCTTGCGGGCCGGAGCTGGCAGGCGGCACAGGCCGCCTGCCGAGCAGGAAAAATCCGGCCATGCGGGAACGCCATGCGCTCCCGCCCCGGAGCTATGATCGTTCCGGACATGCGTCGCGATCGCGGTGGCCGATGGGGCGTGCCGGGACACCGCCCACGATGGTGAAAGGGGCCACATCGCGGGTGACCACGGCGCCCCGACCGATGCGCACGTCGGGCGTGATGACGCAGTTGGCCCCGATCCAGACATCGTCCCCGATGACGATCTCGCCCGGATGGTGCCCCTGCTGCAGGATGGGCACATCGTGCCGCGAAAAACAGTGGTTGGCGGCCCGCAGCACCGTGCCGGGGCCCACGGCCACATGCCTGCCCATGACGATGCGCCCGCCATCGGACGCCACATGGGCATAGGGCGAGATGGACACGCGGTCGCCCAGGACCAGTTCGCCGTCCCCGGCCGTGATGATGCAGCCCCGCCCCAGCCGGACGGCATCGCCCAGCCGCATGTGACGGCAGCCCACGAAGCTCAGGCCCGTGCCGAAGCGTACCGAACCGCAGCGGTCAAAGAGCCAGCGCCAGGCCAGCCAGCGCAGGGCCAGTCCCAGCGGCGTGGGTATCCAGGCGAAGCAGGCTATCCAGAGCTCTTCCCAGGCGGCCCGGAGGCGGGACAGCGGCCCCATCTACTTCGCGTACTCCCGCATGAGGACATCCCCTTCCATGAGCCGCGTCACGCGGGCCAGATCTTCGGGGGTATCCACGCTCCAGGTGCGGGCATCGGTGGGCACCATGCGGACTTTTTCCCCGTGTTCGAGGATGCGCATCATGTCCACGGACTCGCAGATCTCCAGCGGGCTCTCCTCCATCTCGTTGAAGCGGATCAGGTAGTCCCGGCGGAAGGGGATGATGCAGACCTGCTTGCGCATGGGCACCTTGTCGGCCCCTTTCTTGCGGGAAGGGATGGGCTCGCGCGAGAAGTAGAGGGCATCATTGTTGCGGTCCACCACGACCTTCACTTCGTTGGGGTCCTCGAACTCTTCCAGGGTATCCATATCGGCCATGAGGTTGACCACGTTGATAGAAGGATCCTTGAGCATGGGTTCCACAGCGGCGTCGATCATGCCGGGCAGCACCATGGGCTCGTCCCCCTGCACCATGACCACGATGTCGGCCTTCCGGCCCGTGGCCGCCTCGATCTTGAGCAGGGCCTCGGCCGTGCGGGTGGAGCAGCGCACATGGTGGTCACCGGTCATGACGCACGCAAGGCTCGCCTCCTTGCAGTAGTCCTCGATGACCGTGTCGCAGGTGGCCACATAGGTGGCGGAAAGGCAGCGGCTCATGGCCGTGCGGAAGGCCACATGGCCCACCATGGGCACGCCGTGGATCAGGGCCAGAGGTTTGCCGGGAAAGCGGCTGGAGCCCATGCGGGCGGGGATGATGGCGATGATGTTCATAACTTCTCCCTGGGCAGGGACTGCCCGGCAAGGGGATGACGGGAAGACGGGCGCGGTCTCCGGCGGACGCTCCGCAGCCGGGGCGGACCTTGCGCCGCAGGGGAAAAGACCGAAGGACCGGAGCGCACACGGATGACGCCGACAGGCAGGCCCCGCGAACCATGCGGGCCTCAGTCGTCGGTGGACACCAGATAACCGCCCTGGCTCTGCAGTTCCGGGTGGATCTGGCGGTGTTCCTCTTCCATGACGCGCAGGATGCCCTGCCCCAGGTCGACGGTCAGCGGCGGCACCAGCTTGCGGCCCATCCGGGGCATGAAGGCATAGGGCGTCACCTGATAATGACCGCTGTTGGGGTCGTTCTGGTATCTGATCTCCAGCTCCTTGCCCAGCATCTCGCCGATCATCCTGAACAGGTCGGCCACGCGCATGGGCTGGTTGCCGGAGATGATGATGTTCTGGTTGGCGAACTCCGGCCCCAGGACATGCAGGGTGGCCGAGGAGGCATCGTCCACGTGCACGTATTCGCGCAGGGCCGTGGGCGTCCCGTAATAGGTGATGCTGCCCGTGGTCAGGGCCTCGTGCACGAAGCGGTGGATGGCATTGCGCATGTCGGCGCGGGGGCCGTACAGGGAACCGTAGCGCAGGATGGTGTACGGCAGGCCGTACATGGCCTGGTAATTCTCGATATAGATCTCGCAGGCCTGCTTGCTGCAGCGGTAAAAGCCGCCGGACTTGCCGTAGACGTAGAGCGAGCTGGCAAAGATGTAGCGCCCGGTACCGGCCCGGCGGCAGGCCTCCAGGACCATGACGTTGCCCACCACGTTGAGGCGGGCCGTATCCACGGGGCGCTCGTTGGCTTCGCCGATGTCGGCGATGCCCGCGTAATTGAAGACCACCTCGGCCCCTTCCACGGCGGCCTGCACGCAATCCTCGTCCAGGATGCTGCCCACCACCATCTTCTGGTCGTCGCGCAGCCAGGGTGAAGGACGCACGTCCACGATGGTCACGTCGTGTCCGGCATCGGAGAGCTTGTCACAGATATGCGATCCCAAAAAACCGGAACCGCCGAAAACGGTCACCTTCACGGCCTTCCTCCCGATGCCCGCCCTACACCCCGGCTGGCCGTGCGGCCGCCTGCCAGAGGAAG
>ERZ824598.3621-NODE-3621-length-12949-cov-31.985807_pt1 | contig 12949 bp, 10 predicted proteins | sample MGYA00519934_ERZ824598 | MGnify/ENA primary metagenome ERZ824598 (study PRJEB31778, sample SAMEA3449177) | human gut metagenome | biome: human gut; feature: human-associated habitat; material: faeces | place: United Kingdom | collected 2010/2012 ... | reverse complement strand
AAATGGCATTCCACATTGCCGGATCTATGGCATTCAAGGAAGCTATGCAGAAGGCTAATCCTGTTCTCCTTGAGCCTATCATGAAAGTTGAAGTTACAATGCCTGAAGAATATATGGGCGATGTAATCGGAAGCTTAAATGCTAAGCGTGGACAGATCCAGAGCATGGATGACATCGGTGGCGGTAAGATGGTAACAGCATTAGTTCCACTTGCTGAAATGTTCGGATATTCAACAGAACTCCGTTCATCTACACAGGGTCGTGGTAACTACTCAATGTTCTTCCAGAAATATGAGCAGGTACCTAAGAATGTACAGGATAAAGTAATCGCTGCAAGAGCAAAATAAATATTGAAAAAATTTCTTTTATGAAATATAATTAAAAAAGCTTATAAAAAAAGACAACCCGGAAGAGGGAAAATTTAAGGAGGATTTTTTTAAAATGGCTAAAGCTAAATTTGAAAGAACTAAACCACATTGTAACATTGGTACAATCGGACACGTTGACCATGGTAAAACAACTTTAACAGCTGCTATCACTAAGACTCTTAATGCAAGACTTGGTACAGGTGAAGCTGTTGCATTCGAAAATATCGATAAGGCTCCAGAAGAAAGAGAAAGAGGAATCACAATTTCTACTGCTCACGTTGAATATGAGACAGAGAGAAGACATTATGCACACGTTGACTGCCCAGGCCATGCTGACTATGTAAAGAACATGATCACTGGTGCTGCTCAGATGGATGGCGCTATCCTCGTTGTTGCTGCTACTGATGGTGTTATGGCACAGACAAAGGAACATATCCTTCTTGCTCGTCAGGTTGGTGTTCCATATATCGTTGTATTCCTTAACAAGTGCGATATGGTTGATGATGAAGAACTTATCGAATTAGTTGAAATGGAAGTTACAGAACAGCTTGAAGAATATGGATTCAAAGGTTGTCCAATCATTAAGGGTTCAGCTCTTAAAGCACTTGAAGATCCTTTCAGTGAATGGGGTGATAAGATTCTTGAACTTATGCACACAGTTGATGAATATATCCCAGATCCTGTAAGAGATACAGATAAGCCATTCCTTATGCCAGTAGAAGACGTATTCACAATCACAGGTCGTGGTACTGTTGCTACAGGTAGAGTAGAAAGAGGAACACTTCACCTTAATGATGAACTTGAAATCCTTGGTGTTAAGGAAGATGTTCTTAAGACAGTTGTTACTGGTATCGAAATGTTCAGAAAACAGCTTGATGAAGCTATGGCTGGTGATAACATCGGAGCTCTTCTCCGTGGTGTTAACCGTGATCAGATCGTTCGTGGACAGGTACTTGCAAAACCAGGTACAGTTACATGTCATAGAAAATTTACTGCTCAGGTTTACGTTTTAACAAAAGATGAAGGTGGACGTCATACTCCATTCTTCAACAACTATCGTCCACAGTTCTACTTCAGAACAACAGACGTAACAGGTGTTTGCGAACTTCCAGCTGGAACAGAAATGTGCATGCCTGGTGATAACGTAGAAATGACAATCGAACTCATCCATCCAATCGCTATGGAACAGGGTCTTACATTCGCTATCCGTGAAGGTGGTAGAACAGTAGGTTCAGGAAGAGTTGCAACAATTATTGAGTAATTAATAGAATTACAGTAAATTCAAGGCTTCCAAGGTTTTCCTTGGGAGCCTTTTTACGTCTGTGTAACAGTGAAAGTGCGGTCAGCGGTGTCAAAACGGTGCCATAAATAATTATGAATAAAGAATTTGGGTAAAGAGAAAGCATTGGAAGCGGAACGTGAGAAAGAAAGGCAAGAAAATGCCCTGCAGCACATTCAAACCCTGTCAGAGAAGACAATTAAAAAGCTGGATAAAGAGATATCCGCCAAGAATATGACGCTGGAATGCAAGGATGCTTTAATCGAGAGTAGAAAAAACGATGTGGCAGAGTGGGAGGTAAAAGAGGAGTATTCCAAGTCGGAGTATCTGAAGGCAGATGAGCTTCTGACGGATAAAAAGAAGGAAGTGGAGCAGGCACAAGGGGGGCTTTACAGAGTGACGGAGGAATTGGATGAAGCAACTCGTAAAAAGGAGATCGCCTTAGATTTGTACCACAAGTTATCAACGGACACTGAGAATACGGATTTATTTGATAAGGTGGTGGATTTGTCCTACGAGAATGAACAGCTCCGGAGTAAGATTCAGGTCTTGCAGGATAAGCTGGGAAAAGCCTATGAATTGATGAAGCAGTTCGTAATCAATGGGAGAAATATGCTGGATGTGTTCCGAGAGCGGATTGGCGAAGTGAAGGAGTGGGTGCATAGGAAGGTTGCCGGGATGGGACGATAGGGGATGCCCCAAGTGGTAGAGATGCTGCTTGGGGTGTTTTGTTGGTTGTGGGAATATTTTGGAGATGGTATAATAATTTTATTATTCTTCTAAATGAAAACTTTAGTTTACTAACTGTTTATAAAATATAGTTTTATTTGTAGCGTGTTTTTGAGAAGATATTTGTCGAGAATATCAGTTATACAGAAGGAGTTAGTTATGGATAAAAAGAGAAAAGGAATTATAACAGAAAACAAAGTTTCAAAGGTATATGATTGGTCGCTTGGTGGATATAAACAAAAGGTGTTAGTAGAAGGAAGAATGGAGAATCTTCCGATTGTAATAACTTTGCATGGTGGTCCGGGTACACCGGTTCCATTTTCGGTGGGATGTCGTGGTCTTTTCCCAGAGTTTACAGATAGATTTATAATGGTTTATTGGGATTAATTGGGGTGTGGTATAAATAATTATGTGATTGATGATAATTTTACGATAGACTCTTTCGTACAAATGACAAAGGATCTGATACGGGAAGTAAAAAAGGTGTTTCCACATAATAAAGTATATATTTTTCTATGTCATGGAGTTCTATATTGAGTGCAAAAATCCTAGAGACAGACAGTTATATAGTTGATGGTATTGTTGTTTGGGGACAAATTGTTAAGGATGTATTTTTTAATGAGGAGGTATTAAATGCTCTGGAATGTTCCAATCTTTCTAAAAAGAAATTTGAGGATATAAAAGGTATAAGGAAAGAGAATGTTTCAACTAAAGATTTGCAATTGATTTCAACAAGTATCAGAAAATATACGGCTGGTTACCAGAATAAAAAAGGGGCACAGGCTCCATTAGGGAAAATTATAAAAGGATTATTAACAAGTCCTGATTATAAAATGAAGGATTTTAAAGCCATGATAGTAAATGGATATCAAAAGAATCAATCTTTATGGAAAGAAATATTGGCTTTAGATTTATCACATCTATTACGGAAAGTTCAAATTCCATACATAATCTTGCAAGGAGATACGGATATTGTGGCATCTACGGAGAGAGTAAGTGAACTTGTAAAAGAATCTAATAATGAGAACTTACAATGTGAGATTATTAAAAATTCAGGTCATATGCCTGAAAGTGAAGGGATGGATAGGGAAAAGAAGAAATATTACTATTGCATAATAAGCAACTAAAACGCCTGTCAACTCCATACTCTGCTAGGTGGATCTCTACGTCTTTTGGTAATATACATCTTGTTGAAACAGGAAATCTGGAGGGATCACCTTTACTTGTATTTCATGGAGAAAATGCAACAACTGCATATAATTTGTTGGCGTGTGATTTTTTGATGGAAGATTTTCATGTATACGCTGTTGATACAATTGGACATCCAGGAAAGAGTGCAGAAGTAAGTTTGTCTCCACATAATTATGATTATGGTAAGTGGGCTAGTGAAGTAATATCAGCTATAGGATATGAAAGCATTTGCTGTTTTGGTGGCTCGTTTGGTGCTGGAATAATTGCTAAAACAATGTGTTTTGCACCTAAAAAAATGAAATGTGCAGTATTGTATGTGCCAGCAGGTATTAAAAATGCACCGGCAATGAATAGCATGAGTATGTTGTTCCCGATGATTATGTACTGGATTACGCATAAAGACAAATGGCTTAAAAAGTGCATGCTTCCGATGGCTGTAACAGAAGAAAATGTTACAAATGACATTTATGATACTGCGAAATTAAGCATTGATTATGGCTGCAGAGAAGGATGGTCTTTTTCGGGCTAAGGGCGTGTTGCCAAGAGCAAAAGAGATTATTGAAAATGTTTCTACCTATTTACTGGAGTGGAGAGGACATATGAATAGCTTGGCGGAAGATGAGAAACAAATGATTATTGAGTTTTTAATGAGAGGGCATTATGAAGAAAATATATAGTTATGAACCATGTTTTTTCATATTTTTTGGTCTATTTCACTTACATAGAATTTGGGGACTTGTAGATAGGGACGCCTATGCTATGTTTTGGATAAATGCTATGGAACGAAAGGGAATATTTTACTTTGGACTTATGGGGGTATTAATGGTACTTTGCGTGCTTGGAATTATTACTTTCTTTAAGAATTTGCGTTACAATTATTGGTGGAGATGGATATATCAGTGTGGTGGCGGATATTTGCTATTTGATTTGTTTGCTATTGCAACCGGATTGGAGTTTTGGCATGATTTGATCCTTGCGATGTTTGATGTGACAGCATGGTATTGGAATCTGCTTTGGGGTGGATTTATTGCTATGGGTGGTGCAGTGTTTGTGTTAGGGATATTGCTAAAATTGAATAATAAGCATGGATAATACATAAAAGTATGTAGTTAGTGAAATATGTAAGTATTTGTTGTATAATAAACTTGACTGATAATACATGATTATCAATTAAGTTTATGAAAAGATCAGGAGAGTCTCATGAAAAAAATATCATCTGCATATTGGGAAAAATTTATAAATATAGATAGTGATGGAAATGAAAAAGGAAATGGAATTGAATTTGAAAACTTAGTCAATTGCTTATTAGTTTCAATGTATAGAAAAAAATGGGTGGTTACTGGCGGTAGTCACGATAATAATAGGGATTTTTGGCTTTATTCTGAAAACCAACATTTATGGGCAGAATGTAAAAACTATTCAAACACGATTGCAATGAACATTCTAGCACCCACATTGGTGATGGCACAAATATATGAAGTAAATGAGATCTTGTTTTTTAGCCGTTCCACTATCAATAGATTTGCCAAAAATAAAATCTTAGCTTTTGGTGAAAAGACGAATAAGATGATTCGCTTTTTTGATGGGGTAACTCTTGAAGCTCTAATTTGTACCTACGCATCAGAGCTTCCTAAAAAATATTCTCCGGTCAAATATATGAGCGATTGTGAGATGGCAAAAGTAGACGATTCTTTTGTCAACGTATTTTTTTTTCAAAATGCTGTTTCTAGTGTACATCATGCGTTGGAGAACTTCCAAAATTATACATCTGCAGAAAAGATTTATTATAACGAAACCTTTGCATTGACATTCAGCTTGCTGAACCCTTTTCAGGAAGATCAGGTTGATGTTTATATAGAATTTACGGATGAAGAAAGCGATCGTTTTTCTTTTCAATATTTTTATCCTACGATTAAACCAGAAGATAAAGGGTGGTATCATGCATGTCTAAAAAAAGGTGAAGGACGCGCAGTCTCCTTAAACATGAGACAGAGTGTTTATAAATCTGAGATTATGTTGCCCAGATTTCATATCGCATTTGTTGGTGTGCAAAGCGGTAATCGTTTTGAATGGCACTCTGAAAAGGTCATCGTAAAAAGTCATTGGGTTGGTTCCACCAGACTTATTGGTAACAATTATTTAAAAATTTTAGATGACACAAAGCATCTATTGGTCAATAATCCTTACATTTCAAGTTTAATACTGACAGGAAGCAGCGGAACAGGAAAAACAAGAGTCCTAACAGAATGTCAAAACATCTTTTTAGCAAATGGATATCGAATCATTAGTCTGTCCGGACAGGCGGGGCAAGCAGAACAGGAGAAGCAGGAAGATGATTTATCACGTTATCTAATAAAGGAATTGATTGCTTTTCTTTATGAAATACCGAGTGATGAGATATTAAGTTTGTTAGAGGAAAAAATATGTTTGTCACAATCTGATTGTGAAATTTCAGAACGCAGTGAAGTAGAGAAAGCCATTCGTTTATTGCAACTAATTGTGAATCAAACAGAAAAATCATTACAAACTGCATTAAATAAGTATGCAGTTATTTTGTATGAAAAGATTTCAAAAGATAAAAATGTTCTGATTATTGATAATATGCAGTTTACCGGAAAAGCCTTTCAAGCTTTTATTGAAGGGTATGCTTCTTATGCGGTAAATCAGCAAGCACTCAATTTATCGATTCTTGTCTGCGTATTTAATACCGACTATATGACACCAAAAACTTCTGAACTGTTATATAATCTTCTGCATGCAGATATGAAGCGTTGTCTTACGGCTACATTGTTAGGATTTCAGGAGAAGAAACAAGGCATCCTTTTTTTGCAGGAGTTGACCAGAACAAATTTGGATGAGAATGAAGAATATTTTTCTGAGATTATAAGTAAAATTTCTTTAAAACCATATAATTTATTGCAAGTGACAAAGTATTTGGAGGAATTAAACATTGTAAGTATTTCTCCTGATAAAAGGGGATATATTGTACCAAATTTGGAAAAATACGAGGCACTTTCCAATATTTCAAATGGAATCACGAGCGTTTTAGAGAAAAGATTTGCTTTTATATACAAAGATATACCGGAAAGCAGAGTGAAATTTATTTTGTCTATCATCTACATTTTTGATTATTTGGATAAAAAATTGCAAGATATTTTTCAGATTGATTCAAAAGAATTAGATTTTCTATGTGAAAAGAATATTTTACGGGTGCAAACGTTAGCAATCTACATATTTGACCATGATATTATCAGAAATTTCTTCTATCAAAATAATTCAAAAGATATTTTAATGTGCTTAGAATATGTACAAAACAAAGGTATCGAAAAGAAAATTAGAAGATATCCTATCCCTTATTTATTATATAGAATTGCGATTGAAAAAGATACGGACACGATGATAGATACTGGTGCCAAGGTAGTCAATCTGGTCTTGCCGGAAAGAATCGCTTCTTTATTTTATAATTGTCTACTGGATGCGTTTATTGAATTATTGGAAAATCAAAATTATGAAGGTGTGTACATAAAATATATTCACCAGATTTGTACTTTTATCCGCCAGTATGATGGTTCGCTAAAAGCATGGTTCCGTTCCAAAGAAGCTTATGACACGATACAGGCTTATTATCCGTGTGCACTATCTGAGGATCTAAAATTTTATCGTCCTTTTATTCATTTTTGTTGTGATATCGCAGTGCAGAAACACATGTATAAGCAAGAAGTGGATTTTTTAAGGGAAGTATTGAAAATGTGTAATAATGCACATCCGGTTGGGTTCGAAAATCAGGACGAATTGAATGTACTTCGGGCAATTATGTATAATCGATGGTATATTTCTTACAATACAGAGAGCTATAAACAAGAAATTGTATCAGTGAGAGAAACGCTTATGCAAAAATCCCGAGATTATGGGGAGAAAATTAGTGATCCACAAAAGCGGGGACTTATAGATTATCTGAATAATTCAGATGAAGGTTATAATTATTATGGATATTACAAAGATAAGGACAAGTTGTTTTCTATCTGGGATCGCTGTACCATCTATATACCCATATTAGTGCCAGAAAAAACTCTAAATTATTATAGAAAGACCGTGCAGTATGGACTGATCGAACAGGATTATGAGAAGGTAACTTCTGAAATTGACAAAGCAATGAAATATTTAGCGGATGGCAAATATTCTCATGAACCAATTATTTTCAAAACATTCTTCTCAATGGCAGAGGTTATGGCAAAGCTTCAACATGAACCCGAAACAAACTATTTTTATAATGCCAGAGTTATTGATGACATTTTGAAGATGCAGCAGCTCTTGGATAATCACAAATTAGGAGACATATTGCTTTTAAAAGGGGTAAATGCATATTATGCCAAAAAGAAAGATGATGTTTATTATTCTTTTAAAGAAGCATATAAACACTATTCTGTCGGTGAGACTTCAAGATATTGGATCAAAAAGGATTTATTGGAAGAAAATATCCAATATACATTTACGGAGCTTGGAATATATAAAACAGGTTATGACATGTCATTTCTCCCTGCTGAATGTCGTCAGCCTTTGACAATATTTGAAAATGATCAGTCTATTGCCAGCGGCATTCAGCGAACAGGTGATTTACATCTTAATTTGCCTTTGATATAATTAACATTTTGCTCAGCAATCAAATGCAGGGGCAAAATATTTCCATGACGGTCAACTACGAGATCATGTTGTATGTCGCGCATTTGAAACCACAATTTATTATTGAATAATGCCACAAATGTATCAACAAAATAAATAATCGGAGTAACAAGATCAATAAATTCAAACGATGAATTATTATACAAAACAATTTGTCCACTGTCTCTTTCAGCAACAGGTCTTTCAATAATATCAAGATAAGTTATGCCAAGGACTTCTTTTATCATTTGATGAAAAGAGTCCCTGTCATATAATGTTGAAAAGTCAAGCATTACAAATTGGTGAACTTCCAATGGATATGTTTTCAAAAAATAGCCTGCACTTTTTTTATACCATTCCGCATTATCATAAACAATCTTTGCATAATCTTTCATTCCATACATACCTTTTGCGTCCAGACGATAATAGCTGAAAGCAGATTTTGAATTATTAGGATCTGTTCCTCCTTTATGATATGCAATTGCTCCTGCTGATACCCATGTTTCAAAACCGATATCTCTTAAACGAAAGCAATAATCGCAATCTGTATAGGAATAGGGGATGTCCTCATCCATTCCGCCAATTTTTTGATACAAAGTTTTGGTAGTCATCATAATTGCGCTGCACACAGTTTGTACACGTCGATCCATTTTTGCCAAAGGATGATCGTATAATAATCCCATCATTGTATGGGCTGCATTATATTTTGAATACATAATTCCGTAATCAATAATACGGTTCGTAAGGGGATTGATAAGTTTTGCACCGGCTACGCCTATTTTATCTGAGCCTGTAAATGTTTTGTATAATGCCTCATACCATCCGTCCCATACAAAAATATCTGCATCTACAAATGTAATTATTTCGCCCATGCATTGTTCAACAGCTATATTAAGAGCCTTGGGATATTGTAAATTTTGATCATATTTCAGATATTTACATCGGGAATTTGAGATATCTACATCTAATTCTGCTCTGTTCACATTGTTGCCAATAATTAAAATTTCCACATCATCCGGTGTGGTTTTCAAAAGACGGTTAAGACAAAACAGCAACATATCTTTATTTTTGTGATATGTAATAATAATTGATTCTTTCATTGGTTTCCTCCTCTGTTATGTTTGTGTGTTGTGAATTCTTAATTGATAATCATGTATTATCAGTCAAAAATGTAGTAGGGGAGGGATTATAGTGATAACCTATATCTCAAAATCCTTCCTTGGATGTTTAGTAGTCAAAATATCCTTTTTCTTTGACATAGCAACGTGTGTATATATCTCAGTTATATTAATAGAACTGTGCCCAAGCATTTCCTGAATGTAGCGGATATCAACATCTGCCTCTAAAAGACAAGTTGCAAAGGTGTGGCGAAACATATGTGGCGTGATATGTAATTCAATAGCTGCCAGAGCTGAATATTTATTAATCATTCGTCGTACGGCTTGATCGGATAAGAACCTTCCGGATTGATTAACAAAAAAGTGTTTGCAGTTTTGTATTTCGATAGAATACTCCTGTTTATATTCAAGCAATACAGAAAGCACTTTATCGTTTCCAATGTGCATACAACGCTCTTTAGAGCCTTTTCCATATATTAATATAGTACCATCCTGTAAATTTACATCATTTGCGTTTAGAGAACATAATTCTGATATTCGTATACCTGTGGAGAATAGCAGTTCAATAACTGCGATATCGCGTATTGCATTTCTTCGTTGATAAGTAGTTTTAGCACAATTACGTTGGTGATATATTGTGGCAAGAAACGTTTCGACGGTGCGAAGAGGAATTGTTTTAGGCAGAATCACAGGTTCGCGAAATTTTACATGTATTTTGTTAAAAGGATTTCTATCAATTATTTCCTTATATTTGAGGTAGTGAAAAAAAGCTTTGAGGGATGCTATTTTTCTCTTTACTGTTTTGGACTTGTAGCTCTGGTGGAGATGAGATATATAGTTTTCCAGCATATCAGGAGTTACAGCCTCAATGGATATGGAATGGAGTTGCTGAGAAAACTGTTTTAAATCTGTCTTATATGCATTCAAGGTTTTCCGGTCTAATCTCTTTTGATATTGACAAAATGCTATATATTCTTCAAAAAAGGTTTGTAGGTTGTTCATAATAAAGTCTCCTTTGTTTTTATAAATATTGTATCAAGAAATTGTGAACTTGGTTGTGCTACATACCAATAGAGGTATATTTTAATTTGCTAAAATAAAATAATTTGAAAGATTATCTGTGAATTCATAAGGAAGTATGGTAAAATATAATTAAATAATCGGGTACAGAAAGGAGGCGAACCTGATGGAAACGAATAAAATGAGCAATTTAAATAGAATATTTACCCGCAATATGCTTCGTCACTTTATAGATGGGAAGGTGGATAATGTATATTCGTCAGTCGTTAGACGATATACAAGTAATGCCGATCAAAGGAATAATCGAGAATTGATAAGTGAAATTTATTTTGAATTGAAGAATAATTATCGTAATGAGTATTTTTATAAAAATACTTTGCTTAATAAGTTACTTCTAGGTGTGCATAGCGTTAATACGACAACTGCGTTGACAGAAGTTGCGATAGCAAAATCGAAAGCAGATTTTGTATTAATAAACGGTAAAGCTGTCGTATATGAGATAAAAACAGAACTTGATAATCTGGAGAGACTAAGTTCTCAGGTAGATGATTATTACAAGGCATTTGATCATGTAGCTGTAGTTACTTATGAGAAAAATCTGCAGCAGTTACAAAAGGTGCTGGATAGTATAGATAAACCTGTGGGTATTTATGTGTTAAGAAAAAATGGGAAGTTGGGTACGGTCCGGAAACCGCAAAGGCACATAAGCGATTTAGACAAGGAAATTATTTTCAAGTTACTAAGAAAAAGTGAATATGAAGATATAATTGCTCAGTGGTATGGCTATTTACCGGAGGTTACACAGTTCAAATATTATGCTGCTTGTAAAAAACTGTTTTTACAGATACCAATAGAACAGTCATATTTATATGTTTTGAGAATGTTAAAAAAGAGAATGCAACTTGAGAAAGAGGAGTTTGTTAAGATTCCATACGAATTAAAGTTTTTGGCGTATTTTATGGAATTGACATATGATGATTATCAGAAACTTGAAGTGTTTTTAGAACATCAATATGGAGGTGCGTAGTATGTATTTCCCTTATTTGAGAGGACGACAATTTGAATTAATTGCGTTGCGTGAGTTGGTAGAGAAAGGTGTTTTGAGTAGCAGAATTACACCGATTATTGAACCTGTAAAATTATCTTCTACACTTGTTAAGACCATAGAAGCATATGGGGAAAATAGTAAGCAGCTTGCTATCATTACCAATCCTAAGGTGGGGAGCTTTAGTAGTGATGCCAGAGAAGAGAAAAATCAGAAGTTAAAGGAAAGCTTGTCTGCATGTTTAAAAGAAAATAATAACATTCTCTATATGTATTTATTAAGGGCGAGTTCAAAACCAGAGAAGTTTATTGCAAGACATGCAGATAATATGGGAACGATTTGTGATGACAAAGATGCAATTTCTGTTTATGAAGCATACTTTGCAGAAACAGATGTTAAGTACAATTTAATTCCGGATGAAAGTGGGTTTAGAAGGAAAATAAGAAAAAACAGAGTACTTTTGGCGGATAAGTTTAACAAACTAGACAGAAATAATGATTATATTGAAGTTGACGACGAACCTTTTTCAGAAGATCATTTGTACTATCAAGAAGATGGATATGTGGGATTTGCTGATTACTCTGTAGTTGGTGAAGAATATAATGAAACGGGGTTTGCTCCTTATGCGGTTGCGATACATATTGTATATTTTGATAAAGATGATAGTTTACGCGTAAAGCATTTTGTGTCTGATTCGAATGATGATATTAGTGATCCTGCCGGGAAATTTCAAGAAGCGTTGTCGAAACTAGTGGCATGGAATGAAACAAAGCAGCTTGATACTGTGGCAATGAAAGAGTTTGAAGATTTATATCACCGAGAAGCTTATCCAGGGTTGGGAACAGTGAAAAAACTATCTATTATGCATCATTTAGAGTTAATAGGAAGATATTTGGATAAGGAGTAGCTTATGGTAATTTGCGAAAGATGTTTTTGCGACACAGAAGTTATCTCTGTTATCCGGAATAAAGCAGAGATTGGGGATTGTCCACTGTGTAAATGTAAAAATGTACATATATATGATACGGATAAGTATGAAGACCTGAGCATGATGTTTGATGAACTGATAAGTATATATACACCAGTTTCTTTGTTGCCAGATTCGTATCCGAAGTCAGATACTCGCTTGTTGAAGACTGAATTGATTAACAACTGGAATATTTTCAATAAAAAGAGCGAATCCGATGTGTATAACATAATTACTGCAATATGTAAAGAAAAGTATGAATATAATGCAGAGTTGTTTGACCAGCCGGTTGGTATTCAGGAGTTATATGACCAAGAGTATTTATCAAAACATTCTCTTTTGACTACGAATTCTTGGGATGATTTTGTAGAGGCACTAAAAACAAAAAATCGTTTTCATACGCATTATGTAGATTTGAACTTATTGGAACGATTTTGTTCATATATTCGTAAACCATATAAGACGGGAGAGATGTTTTATAGATGTAGAATCTCAACAGAAGAAGGGATTCCTATTGAAGAAATGGGGGCACCGCCAATTGATAAGACTACAGATGGTAGAGCTAATGCAAGA
>ERZ824598.3619-NODE-3619-length-12956-cov-3.911247_pt1 | contig 12956 bp, 9 predicted proteins | sample MGYA00519934_ERZ824598 | MGnify/ENA primary metagenome ERZ824598 (study PRJEB31778, sample SAMEA3449177) | human gut metagenome | biome: human gut; feature: human-associated habitat; material: faeces | place: United Kingdom | collected 2010/2012 ... | reverse complement strand
AGGCAGGTGGCTGTGCTGTCTATACCGCCACTCATACCTACTAATACCCGCTTATTTGGTTCTTTCATGCAAAGTCTGATTATTGTATGCATGCAAATGTACAGTATTCCGCTCAGATAGCCATACGGAGCAGAAAAAAAGTGAAACAACTGCCATATAAACCAGATATCCGGTGAATATCACGCAGAGGCATCAAGTATATAAAAGCAGGATGTTGTAAAATAGTTCCTTACATAGGGTATGTTTGCAATAAAAGGAGAAAGCACACAAGGGCGTAACCGAAATTTCACTTCATAATGTGGATTAATAAACCAGAACTTACGTTGGCGAATGGAATACCCTGTTTTACGAGCCAGACGCTCGAACATTTCAATGGTGGTACGACAGGATTTAATGTCAAGCAACTCAGCAATGCAGACTTCACTCTCCCCACAGATTTTCAACACACTGCGATAAAGAGGACGCGGTAATAAATGCAGAAATGGCCAGTGAGAAGCTACTTTACTATGGCAGATCTGTTGATGCCCTCCGAAGGGCATTTGCCAGGCAGGAAAACCAATAAATACAACTCCGCTGGGAGCCAGAAACTGCCGGATATGCTGCAACATTGATTTTTTATCACCAATATGCTCAATTACATCATGAATCAGGATAACGTCATACTTCTCTTTTTCAGGAGTCATATCAAAAACATTCACAGCCTTGAACTGTGCTGCACAACCCGATTCAGCAAAAAACTCACGGGCTTGCAGAATACGTGTTTCAGCCAGGTCAATGCCTGTTACAGAACACTGTCGCTCGGCAAAGGGCAAAAGATTCCCCCCGTCGCCACAACCTATCTCAAGAATACGGGTAGATGAAGTGATAGGAAAAAACTCTTCCAGGTAGGGAAGAAAATACTTTCGGCTACTAACAGCCAGTTCATCAAAGTAGCGTTTGCGATTGGTATGTCTGTCCTGCATCGTTATTTTGTATTCTATATTTTGACTACAAATCTATCCATTTCTCTGAAGTATTACAAAATAATCCCGGCATAATTTGATTATTCGGGAAAAAACACTATATTTGAAAATAAGAAATCTCATAAATATGGCTAATCCAAGACTGCTGGGAATACCCGAAACTGAAGAAATCCTCTTGTACGCCAAACTAAATGAGTACAATCGGGGAAGAACATCTTTCAAAGAAGCAGGTGCTTATCTCATAGTACTGCCACGTCCGGGATATAATAGTTATTCGCTGTGGATTTACTCGCCGGAACCCCAAAGACAATCCATCTTATTCATACACGATCTTTCGACAGATATCTATGAAGCATTACGAATGGCCAGTACCATGTTTTACTTCTCAAGACGCTGCCTGCTCATTGTGGAATATAATAAGAAAAGAATGTTGAGTAATGGAGATGATATTGTCTCTTTCGGAAAATACCGTGGGCACTATTTACACGAAATACTTAAAATAGATCCCGTATATATGAGCTGGATAGCTTATAAATATACCCCAAGAATCCCTAAACAAGAACGCTTTGTGGAAATTGCCAAAGTGTACCACTCCATACACCTGGACCTCATGCTACGGAAAGCAAAACAAAATCAGGAAACAGGACGTTTTCTGGGTAACATAGGTGATAAAGTAGCAGATCTGACCTTAAAAGTCATAAAGATAAAAATAGAGGATGACCCATATAAAACCCGGATAAACGGTACAACCGTACAGTTTTATATACGGCAGATTGTAACACTGACCGATACTTCCGGAAATCTGGTAGTTATCCGGTTCACGGCTAAAAGCCCAAGCGGAGAATCCTGCCGGATACCCGCCACGGAACATGCATATCAAACAGATGAAATAATACACATAAGTTCAGCGCGCGTGGCACGTATCTACAAAATACGTGGCTCGAAGTATACCCGCCTGAGCCACGTAAAATTACAGGAAGTTAGCGCTTACGCCAGTCGTCTTTAACAAAGCTGGCCGGATAGGATACTTTATCTATAACCTCTCCTTTCAAACGAATCCAGGAGGTGAAAGTACGGGTACCTTCATTCAGTTCGATCACCCGCGCTCCGTTAGGCAAGTGATTGTATACGGTGTTTCCTCCGGTATAACGACCGTAGGCCAAAAGGATCCCTTTCCACATTACCGCATAATCATTGTCATGATCGTGTCCAACGAAAGTAGCCATAACATCACCCGATTCTTTCATCGCAGTAAACATACCCGAATTTATTTTCGGTGCGCAAGCCCTTTCCATACGTGTACCACGCAATATCGCATTTTCATCCTCGGCAGCTTCGTTGTATTCGGGCAAGGGGATGTGAAAGAAAGCAACGGCAGGCAACGGTTGACCATTATTGGCCGCTGTATAGGCAGCACTCTGATTGCGGTACCAGGCTATCTGATCAAACGTAAACCAATTGTAACCATCAACATCCTTCATTGGAGAATAAGAATGAGAATCCATGCAATAAAGCAAAGCAGCCTCCTTTGCATCAGAAGATGATTTTACGGTCAACACATAATCCGGTGATGAAACATTACCACGGTCGGGAAGAAGATTGTAGGGAACCTCACGAATTAAATCATAAAGTTGTTCACGGGTCATCTTTTGCTCATCATCGTGGTTACCAAAAGTCACCACAAAAGGAATCTTACGGTTGGAAACCTGTTCTAATACCTTATGCATGCCACTGTCTGCAGGAGCAGCATAAATAACATCGCCGGTAAATACAACCAGATCGGGATGCTCGGTATCCAACACTTCATTGATGCGTTCGAGAGCAACATCTGAAGCCGGATTACCATATTTAAAGTGTACATCGGTAAATTGTACGATCTTAAACTTACCATCCTTGTTAAACTTAAGTTTTGTGTTTTGGGCAAAGCCAGATGTAGCACCCCAAAGGGAGAAAAGCAGCACAAACAGTACTTTTAATTTAATCATGATACTAATAATTTAAAGGTTAGAATATGTGTTTGGGTAGTTTATTTACAATCCGTTTTTTCAATCAATACAGTGGCATAGGCCGATATACCTTCTTCGCGACCTGTAAAGCCCAACTTCTCTGTTGTTGTAGCTTTAATAGAAACGTCATCCACATCTATATCCATCACTTCTGCGAGTTTCGTCTGCATAACAGAAATATGTGCTTTCAGTTTCGGACGTTCTGCACAGATAGTAGCATCGATATTTCCTACTCTATACCCCTTGGTTACAATCAATTCAACAGTTCTCTTTAATAATATCTTACTGTCAACATTCTTAAACTCTCCGGCTGTATCGGGAAAGTGATAACCAATATCACGCATATTGGCAGCTCCCAGTAAAGCGTCACAAATTGCATGTATCAGAACGTCTGCATCAGAGTGCCCTAATAATCCTTTTTCATGTTCCAGGAGAATACCTCCTAACCATAATTCACGTCCTTCTACCAACTGATGAACGTCAAACCCAAAGCCTACACGTATCTTCATCTTTATATCTTTTTCTTTAAAATCAGTAAAAAATTAATTTCAGCCCGAAGCTATCCATTTTTCTCCGGATTACATCTAAGTTGGATGGCTTTTTTAGGATTATTCACGTAGCAGAAGTAAGAAAAGCTACTAAAAAAGAAGAGGACGTGTCAGTAAAATCTTTGACACATCCTCGTTCTATTGGTATTATTCCGAAGTTATCTCCGACGACCAAATAAATCTCTGATACCGTCAAGATCAAAACCTAATGTAAAACGCAGTGTCTGGTCAAGCGGATTGCTTTGCGCAGTAGACACCAGGTAAGCAGCATCAAGAGAGAATACACTCATCTTAAATCCGGCACCAAAAGAGAAGTACTTACGATTACCCTTGTTCTCATGTTCATAGTGATAACCACCACGAACGGAGAATTGATTATGATAAGTATATTCTACTCCTAAAGACCATTGAATCTCTTGCAGCTCTTCCTTGAAACCACCGGGAGCATCACTGAAGGATTTAAAAATACCTTTGATTGGAGAGATATCATTATAACCCTCCGAATCCAACCAGTTTCTATATCCATCCGTGTCCCCTTCTTCAGCACCGGTTGCCGCCCGATATTGTTCTTCTGTAGGACGCGTAGGAACCATCAGCTTGTTTATATCAAGACTGAAAGCTATTGTATTAAAATCGTCTATCGGAGCCAACAACGAACCACCTAAACGAAAATTAGTAGGCAGGAATTGGCTGGAATTTCCTCCATCATAAGAGATTTTCGTACCAATATTAGAAAGGTTTAACCCGAAAGACAACATACACTCACGCTGTGCAAGCATGATATAATTTGTATAATAGAAAGCAATATCAGCTGCAAATGCAGAACCGGGAGAAACCTCTTCATCCTGTTTATAAGCCAAATCAGAGTAGATGTAACGCAAAGCAACAGCAGCAGAAAAACGCTCGGATAGCATACGCGAATAAGCCACATCTACTGCCATTTCATAAGGACTGATATTATAGGTAGGACCTGTTGTAGCATCTCCTCCCATAGGCACTTCACCCAAAGAGAAATAGCGTAACGAACCACTAATCGCTTGGTAATCACCAATGCGATAATATCCGGCCAGATAAGCCAAGTCAATATCATTAACCAGTTTACGCAACCAGGGAGTATAGGAGATAGATACACCTGCGCGTCCAATCGTAAACGGATACTTCGCCGGATTCCAGTATTGTGAGTTGTTATCCGGGTCGGTAGCAGCACCTACATCTCCCATACCACCACCACGTGAGTCGGGAGCAATGTTAAGTGAATTGACACCTGTATTGATAGGATTGAACAGATCTTTCTGTGCCCATGAGCTGACAGAGAAAGCAAAAAACAATAGAAATGATATAAATATTTTCTTCATAACCAATCTTATGGATGTGTACATATAAACCGGATTTTCACTGATTTATTGTGCCAGAATGACTATTTTCTCGGTTTTCGTACTCTCCTTGCTATCACCGGAAGTAATAGAAGCACGGTAAAGATAAATACCCGGTGACAGACGCTGACCGGCGTTACTACATAGATCCCAGTCTACATAATAATAACCACCGGAAGATATTCCCTGTTCATTGTGTACCCATAACTCCCGACCTGCAAAGTCACATACAGCTATACGTACATTCAGCTCTGAACCAGGGCGGTCATGCGAAAGAATAAATGTAGTACTTTCACGAGCCGGACTCTTGCTGCAAGTTATAGAGAACAATCCGGGGCGCAATCCTTTCGCAACTTCAAATTCCAAAGATTTCACAGAAGAATTATTCATAATATCCCAGGCACGGAAAGTAAGAGTATGCTTACCCTCTGAAAGGGCCGGAATTGAAAATGCAACTGTACCCTTGGTATAACTACCTGCAACCGGAGTATAATAATCATTCAAAGAATAAGTAAGTTTACCATCAATACAAAGAGAAAGATCATGTCCAATACCGTTTCCTACAGTATTGATTCCATCTTCATCCTCCAATTCCGCTACAAAATAAGGTGTTTCATTCACCAAGCCTCCCCATGGAAAATCAGGAGTATTCAGATATACCATTATATCAGGCCCTTCACCGGAGGTAGGAATATCATCGGCTGTTCCTCCTACGAGAAAACGATCAAAAACACCACCGGCCTCTCGCTTATCGGCATCACAAGCATAGAGATTCAACAACCCCTGCTCATTGGAATAATTAATATCTAACGGCACAGGGAAAGTCAGTTCAAAGCGGCCATTACGTACAGAATCCATTCCGGAAAAAAGAATCTTGTTATGATCAGTATAAGTCACAGCTCCCTTATTTAACGTATTAAGGGTACTAATAGTCTCCTTGCTATCATAAACCAAGGGATGAACCGTTCCTGTAAAATCATCAGCAGGCTTACCATCGGGAGTAAGAATATGTCCTTTTACCGTCACTTTAGCACCAGCTCTCATAAAAGGCAATTCATCAGACGGAGGACCATCGAACTCATCCACTACCACTTTATAATCAGGATAAGTAGGCATTATGGCAGGATCCCCCATCAAATTAAAATTCAACCTGTTTCCCCCATCACCACTAACTGTCAATTTAGCTAATCGAAGCACATCTCCCAACCGTAACCGTTTGCCATCCTGCAAATTAAATAACTTATCCACAAAGTTATTATTCAAAGTCTTGTTTGGACCATCATATACCACCCGTGCAGCTGCAACCATCGCAATAGCCCCCCCCTTTGCATTCAGCAATGCTAACTCACCAGCCGAAGTAGCCTCTGCATCAAAACGAGAAAACTCACATGATGCGGTAAACCATATAGATAAACGAGGAGATGACAGATTTACAACATCAGCAGAAGTCAATAAATTTTCTGATGACCAGGAAGTTGTACCACTATGCCCTGTATAATTAACGAGCATCAAACCCTGATCTAATAATTGCAATAATCGTTTATTTGCCTGAGGATAACTATAACCTGTAGCCGAAGATTCTCTCTTATAAGCATCTGCAAGGATACGTTCTCCGCGCATACCAGAAAGGGTATTATTTACTCTATCGGCAAGATCACTGGCCTGTTCCATAAAGCCTATATCATCATCATTCCCTGCCGCATCATCTCCAACAAAGCAAGTCATCCGCTTCCAAGGACCTGCATTCTTATTATATATATAATCAATTGTCTTATCAACCACAGCTTTGGCTTCATCAACCACACGAACAGGAAAACGACCTACACCAATATCAGGAATACCACTGGTCAGCGAACTCACTTCACCTTTTACAAAACCAAAATAATCGTCAGTCATATAAGACTGTGTCTCGTCCACCGAGTTTGGGAACTGGAAAGAAAGCAGAAAATCAGAAGGTTTATAATTCCTCCAACTTGCTGTAATCATGCGATTATCATAACTGCAATCTCCAAAAAGTAATAGATACTTAATTCGATCTTCGGCAGAAGTCGCTTTATCATACAGCATCTTCATAAAACGACGATAAGCCGTAGCATCCGGAGTTCCGGATGAAAATTCATTGTATACCTGTGAAGCTTTCACTACCTCTACAGTAAGCCCATCCTTGTCACGATGTGCCTCTGCCAAACGCTCGGCTTGCTGAACAAAAGCAGTTCTGTCCGGCACAATAATCACCATATCAATGCCCTTCAATGCATGAAGATTCTGATTACAAACATCTCCCATACTCTCTACTCCACCAAAAGAGGCTGAAGTATTAACTGCCACAAATTCACGCAAGGTATTACTGGCAGGAATAGTAAAAGTGTAAGTGTCTCCACTCAAAGTTCCTTTTATCTGCTTATATTCAGAAGGAGAAGTAACATCCCATACAACAGTAGAAGAATTGGCACCGGAAATAACAAATGTACTTGCTTGCCCCTGAGATTGTAAAGCACGAAACGCAAGAGCCCCTCCATTCATCTGTAGCCGTTGTTTATAATTCAAGATAATATAATTCAATCGTCCTGAAATACCAGAAGCACGATTATGAGTAAGCTTTACAGTAACAGATTCCGACTTATCACCTGTCCAGAGTTGATCTAATGTACCTTCACCCGCCTTTATATAATGAGCATTAACGCTATTCGAATTAATTCCAGGAATAACTTGTGTACCAATATTTTGTCCATCAATAGCAACTGTCATTGTAGTGTTACCGGAAGAGCCTGCCCCCAAAGACTTTGCCGTAAAAACAACCCGGATACGGCCACTTTCATCGGTGATATTGGGAAGAGTAAAAGAATAACTTTGTGAATTACCTACTACATAGTCATAAGAATCATATAACTCCCGCCCCGAAGCCGCCCATGAATAGGCATCTGTCTCATGCAAAGCATATGCATCGAAAGTCTCAATAATATTAGAACTGCTACCGGTACCATCTTCCACAGGAAACTCGGCCGGTTTTTCATCACTCTCTGTTAGGAAGTAATAAGCATCATCCGAATAGAAATTCTTTATACGGACAAAAGTATCACCGGTTTTCTTCCAATGAAGGGTACCACGGGCATAAAACAAGACTCCATCGCCTCCACGATATAAAGGCACCTCGGGAAGATCATCAGCGGGGTGTTCTGAGAATTTCTCCGAAAGCAGATACCCCCCATAACCATAGATCCGCACCTTATCCGGATTAGAGAATCCCATTTTCCTTAATTCAGCCTGCGTAATACGATAAACTCCGGTATCTGAGACACGTATTTTCACAAATCGTCCGGAAGAAAGAACAGAATTTTCAGTAGTTGCTAATGTGGCTGCTCTTGTTGCTGCAAGGGTAGTGACAGAAATCGGTGTACTAATAACAGAAAGCTTAAAAGAATTAATGCGTTGATAAATTCCTTTCCGGTAAACTACCGGAACGAACCGTACGTTTAAAGAAGCCTTATCAGCAGATGTGGCAACAGAAACCTCAGCCTGAGGATAATCGGGCAAAGTTACCCCTTTCGCTATTAGCTCAACGACAGCTTCGGGAGCCAGATCTACAAACTCCGGAAACTCAATCTTTACATCATAGTTATTTAAATAGAAATCGTCAGACAAAGGAATGCTTTCAGAAATTTCCGGAAGGGTTTGGACAGCAGGTAACTTCTGCCAATCCAGCGTAATAAAACGATCCTGAGCTGAAACCGGAAATACGATAAACAATATGAGAATGTAAAGTACCCTGTACATAATAAGCATAGATTAATTTGCTAATGTGCCGGTTACCATGCAAATGTTATCACGCAGCCAACATTCTATTGGCAAACAGGCATATTACCTTATATAAAAATCGAGTAGCTTATCTCCTTCAAGGTATCCTTGCAGGTGCTGACCTACACTAACGGGCCCTACTCCTGCGGGAGTACCCGTAAACAACAGGTCGCCAATTTTCAATGTCACAAAACGGCTCACATACGCAATAATATCATCCACATGAAACAACATGTCTGCCGTACATCCGCTCTGAACCTCTTGTCCGTCAATTGTCAGGTTAAAATGTAACTGCTGAATATCAGCAAAGCGTTCAACCGGGACAAATGTACCAATAGCTGCCGAGCTATCGAATCCCTTACAGAGTTCCCAAGGTCCGCCGAATTCACGAAAACGGCGTTGCAGATCACGAGCAGTAAAATCTATTCCAACGGTCACTGCATCATAGTAACGATGCGCAAAACGTGGGGCGATATTCTTACCTAAGCGGTTAATGCGTACTACCAATTCTGTTTCATAATGCACCTCGTCCGAAAAGTCGGGGATAAAGAATGGCTTACCGTCTTTCAGTATCGCCGAATCGGGCTTCATGAAGATAACCGGCTCTTGATTTATTAACGTATGTCCCAGCTCTTTATTGTGCTGAGTATAGTTCATTCCTACAGCGATAATCTTCATTATTTGATTTCGTTAAAATTCAATCGGTTAAACATAACAGCCAAATGGGCATAAAGGGAAGTATTCTGTACTACGATATTTTCAGGAACACGGATACGGAACGGTGTAAAGTTCCAAACAGCTTTAATGCCTCCCGCCACCATTACATCAGTAATACATTGCGCTATCTCAATAGGAACAGTAAGCACACCAATATGTACGTCATATTCCTGCATTTTCTTTGCAAATTCATCCGAATGAAAAATAGGAATACCATTCAGACTGGTACCTACCAAAGCAGGATTCACATCGAAAGCAGCCACTATTTCCAGACCAAAGTGTTTCAAACCTGAGTCCTGCAACAATGCTCCACCCAAACTACCAACACCAAAAAGAAAAGCTTTATGAATATCTGTAAAGCCAAGAAAGTGTTCCAGAACAGCAATTAAGGTATCTACTTCATAGCCCACACGCGTACGCCCGGAAATATTAACGTAAGACAAGTCTTTCGCGATCTGTGAAGCATCTACATTGATTTCCTTGGATATCTGTGTAGAAGAGACGTAGCGCTCCCCTCTTTGCTTCAGCAATTTAACATTAGACAAGTACCACGGTAATCTGCGCAAAGTAGGTTCCGGTACCCTCATATTATCTTTATGCTGTATCTGACGATCCATTGTCACTTCTTTCATGCTTTAAGATTAGAGATTGGCAAATTTACATTATTTTTTCTGAAATACAACAGAGATGTCACAGAAGCTTAACATTATTTCTACATAGCAACTTAATACTCCCTAAACATTGACAAAGGAATACTTACAGATACTCCAACCGAATGAAATTTCAGGCAATCAAAACCTACAAAAACTCCCGCCCGTAGTATTTCAGAAACTCCCACAGAATAGCCTATTTCCGTATAAGGTTTCCGGTCATATACAACTACCGAGCGGAGATGTAACGCTTCATCAAACCTCTTTTTTCTCAGAAAAGGAAGTTGCTTCAATAACAGATAAGGAGTATACCAGGAAAGATTGGCTTGTGCCCAACGGATGTTATTGGAATAAGCATAATTATCAAGCAAAGCGAAACCCGTATCAAACGTTCGTTCCGTAAACGGCAGACTTGTTGTTGCAAAATGTTTAAAATCGGGAAATTGCATCTTGTCAACATCCCAAAAAGCACCTGCATTCACATACCAATTAAAACGATTAAACATGCCGAATCCAACCTTTTGCCGAGCTGAAAACTCAGTCAGATGATAAGAAGGGGATAGCTTCGCTCCATCCAAAGGAAATGCACGATCATAACGGAGTGTAAAGGTGGGAAAGAGTGATTCTTCATAAACCTTTCTCCCACGTATCATTCGGTAATAATGCGCCGGTGTATATTCCAACGCAAACGAAGCTTTTAATAATTCATTTTCTGGCATCAGTACAAAAGAACTGTTGGCGGGAATGTTAGGTTCTGCTTTTCGCTTAAACCAACTCCTCGATATATGATTCTCCAGCATTTTACGCTGCTGCCAGGTAAGTGAGGCAGAAAAAAGCAATCCATTGGTCAACTCTATCTCATGCCCAATAAGCAAGAAACGTTTATCATACAACTTCACATCATTACGCCCAAAGAAAGAGGAAGCAACAGAATTTATAAACCTGGATTCTCCGTTTTCTCCATTATAATCGGCAGAAACCACACCACCCGACAACAAAAGTTGTCCATTACGCCGCGGAGCATAATTCAATGTTATTTTCCCTTCTCCTACCAGCGATTTACGGGCAGTAGTATAATAGATGGATGGAGATAGCCGAAGAGTTGTAGTCTCCGATAATTTAATTCCCCCTTCCAAACGTACTCCTAACCAGAATCCATCCACAAAATTATATTCAGGAATATATGAAGGTAGTCCGTACAAACTTATCCAGGCCTTCTTGTTCTTAGTCCGGTATGTATCCCCTACAAAGAAAGCCTGCAAGACCTTTCTTGCGACAGGATGTCTTTTTATACTGTCTTTCCGAAGTGAATCTTTCGGAGCCATTAATTTCTCTTTATTAATATAGCTCTGTACCTCTTCCGACTTTAAAGGGACACTACGAATTGCTGCCCAGTAGAGAGAATCTTTTTTATCTGCCAATGAGTCAGTTGCTACATTCCAACGTTCGGCAAGTGATCTCCGCTCATACTTATGCTCAGATTTTAGCGTATCGGACGCTGTTATTGATTTCTCCATCAGCTTGGATAACTTATAAGCCTCATTCATTGTCAAATCTTCTTTTGCAGAGAGTTCTTTTATCTGCTTCTGTACCTTTTCCTGTTTCTTCGTGATTTTTGCATGAATTACCGTAGCCTTAGATGCCTTTTGTTCCTGCATCCTAAATCCACCAACCGTTTCTACGCATTCATAATGTACCGAAGCTAAATAAGATGCCTCCGCTTTGAACCCCATCATATCGATAATGCATTCCATACTGGTAGAAGTAGCCAAAAAAGCCGAGGGCTGCACTTCTTTGCAAGTCACTTTTACCATGGCTTTTAATCCGCCCATACGAACCGAAAGACTGGCTGCAGAAACGCACCAAAGATCTTCAACAATATACAGATCACCCGCCACCAATTGCGGATTATCTTTTTTAGGAATCACCTTAATTTTATTTATCATATGCCCACCTTCGGCATAGAAGCCTTCCATCTTAAAACGATAATAAGAAAAAGCACCTTTACTCAATGGAGATATCTTATCAAAAATGGTAGGATTATAGAGATTGACAGTTGCCAGTCCCATGTTTATCTGAATCTCTTCCGGAAAAGTATTACTGTAAGCTTTTACCGTATCTTTCCAGATATTGGGAGCTTTGAATGTAACCTTCCGCTGTTCTTCCAGCAAGAACAGTTTCCCTAACATTTTTTTCGATTCCGTTCTTACCTCTTTGGACAGTTTTAACACTGCAGGAATACTTTTCACTTTCCCCGTACCCTTCAAATAGGTTTCAGCAGTAAAACCAGTTACCTGAGTCCGATAATAAGGTGCATTGGCTATCGCTCTTCGCATAACGGCATACGCAGGGTCTTCCGCTCCTTTTACCACACTTACTTCATTCAGAGAATAGATACGTTCAGCAAGTACAACATTCTTTTCTAATCCTCCGGCAGGCATCTGTATAGAAAGACTCTGTCCTGTGTATCCCAGTGAAGAAATCTCACAAGTATAATGTCCTGGTTTAAGCTCTGTTTGAAAGCACCCATTATCATCAGTAGTAAATCCCCATCTCAATTCCTTCAAATAAAGGGATGCATAAGGTACCGGTTCTCCTTTCTCATTTGCAATTTTCCCTTTAAACACTTGTGCTATAGAAGATAAAGTCAAGAAACTGAATATTATAAACCATAAATATCTTTTCATTCCAGTTTTTTCTAAGTAATCATTCTAAATTATATGATATTATTATTGAAACGCAGATTTACGCAAAGAATATCATCGCTCAAGTATAGCGTAACCATTTAATCTGCGATCATTTGCGTTTCAATAAAAAGCTGTCATAGTTACTATTTATCATAATATATGTATTAGACGACAAAAAGCACAAAAGATTGCAAGGGTCAATACAAAATATTACTTTT